>Ga0114978_10002061_pt1 | contig 16711 bp, 20 predicted proteins | sample S_140212_EF_Meta_FD_87027 | JGI IMG/M metagenome (GOLD analysis project Ga0114978, IMG submission 87027) | Freshwater microbial communities from Lake Simoncouche, Canada to study carbon cycling - S_140212_EF_MetaG | ecosystem: Environmental > Aquatic > Freshwater > Lake | place: Lake... | reverse complement strand
TTTACTAAATTTGGGAGAAGATTCAATGTGTGGAAGATAGCAAGTGGAGGGCAGGGCAATCAAACTGTTGATGATTTTTCTTTTGCACATCCTGCCACATTTCCAGAACAAATCGCCAATGACCACATTATAAGCTGGAGCAACGAAGGCGATTTGGTTTATGATCCATTTATGGGAAGTGGCACTACTGCTAAAATGGCAATTACAAATAAGAGAAACTTTATAGGCAGTGAAGTTTCTAGTGAGTATTGTCAAATTGCAAATCAGAGAATCGGAGAATTAAAATGAACGAAAAAATACTGCCTATAAGAAAAAAAAACTTAAACGACTTGATTGAATTGGAGTCCATTTGTTTTCCGACACCTTGGATCGAAAAAGACTTCAAAGTTATTTTGACAAGGGAAAAGACAGCAGCGTTTTATTATGAGTTAGATAATAAAATGATAGGATATATTATTTACGAAATGAAGCCAAAGCATGTGTTGCTTGTTAATTTCGCAGTACATCCCGATCATAGAAACAAAAAAATAGGAACAGAATTATTAGATTTTTTAACATCTAAATTAAATCACAAAACTAGATTTGAAATTATTTGTTATGTCGATGAATATAATTTAAACGCACAGCTTTTTTTAAAAAAAAGAAGTTTTTTCGCCACTCACAATATAAAGAATTTTTTCGAGAATGATTCTGGTGCTATATATTTCATGTATTCTCTTCCTCCTAAAAAAGAAAGTAAAAAATGAATTTCAATGAAATATTTGAATCTGAAGAATTGTCGTTATCTAATGATGAAAAATGGGATTATAGATTTTTAGAATTGTGCAAATTAGTTTCGTCTTGGTCTAAAGACCCAAGCACTAAGGTTGGTGCTGTAATTGTAGATCAAGATAAAAGAGTCGTTTCTTTGGGATATAATGGATTCCCAAAAGGCGTTAGTGATTTTGATTCAAGATACGATGATAGAAATTTAAAATATAAATATGTTGTTCACGCAGAAAGAAATGCAATTATATTCGCAAAGATAGATTTAAAAGATTGTATTATTTATACATGGCCTTTAATGCCATGTTCTGCTTGTGCTGGAATTATAATTCAATCTGGAATTAAAAAAGTTATAAGTGTCGTGAACGACAATGAAAGGTGGAATGAAGAGTTTGAATTTTCAAAACAAATGTTTAATGAAGTTGGAATTGAATTGGAATTAAAAAAGAGATCCGAGTAAGCTCGAATCTCTTTTTTAATATTATTGAACTAAATTAGCCAGCAATGATGCCGTCTACATTGAGTAGAGTTTGTTCAACATCGCTGAATTCTTCGCCATCGATAACGCTTACTGATTTTCGTGCGCCAGCAGTACCAACTTCTAAGCAATTGATGGTTCTCTGAAGAGAATTGCCATTTGCGTCGATAGAGGTGTCTAGGCCACTTTCGGTAGCGAAATTCAACAATGAAGGAACTAGTTTTGCAATGTAATCTGCCATGATATATCTCCTTTTTGTTTATAAACAATTGTATCAAAATACACATTTCAATACTTTATCTATATATCTATCATAAAAAGAATATTTTTTTGTTATTTTCGGTGTTGTCTAGCGGATAATCGTATTTTTTACATATTTTTTCGAATTCATGTGCGTGTTCATTAGTTAATTGTCTTTTTTTAATTGGTATCTCGTTGCCTTTTCTCCAAGAATTCTCTTTAGTGTTTTCAAAACATTTGTTCTTATTTTTTTCTTTTTTCAAAAAGCCTAACAATTCGTTATTTATTTTTTCTTCTGATTTAAAAATTATATAATCTTTATTATATTTAAGTTGTTTTTCTATAATTTCATGCCATTTAATTATAAAATGCACACATTTATTTAATGGACTTTCTGTGGGTTTTATATTTGGAATATTTTTTTCGCAAAAATCAATATATGGTTTTGATTCTTTAATAGGATCGTTCCACATGTGAGCGCATAGAAAAAAAGATGTCAATGTATTCCAAGGATCTCTTACCACGAATATAATTTTTGTATTCTTTAAAACAGGATCGTTCAAATAAGGTGCTGACATATAACTTGATTCTGCGATAATTCTTTTTGGATCGAATTCGAAGTCTCTTTTTTTATTTGTTTTTAAATCTACTAAAGAACAATAACTTGTAGTTGGTTCTATTTCTCCGTTAATGATTTTTTTTGCATGTTCCAGTCCTTGTGGTTTGAAAATAGATTCGTGTCCACACATGATGTTTAGACTTGTCAGCAATCTACACATATAAGTTGTTGCGCCTTTTGGCAAACCAGTTACTAGATATTTCAATTCGATCATTTAAGGAATTTTATGAAACCTATTGTTAGATGGACAATTGGAGATAAATGTTCTCCTTTGGGCTTAGTTATATTAAGAGAAGCTGTGTCTAGTTTTATAAGTATTTACAAGCAAATATTCGATTATTATATTCAATATAATTTTGATTGTTTTGATCAAAAATACAAAGAAGAAAAATTAAAAGATGAATTAAAAGGTTTGGATGTAAATTTTAAAAAACAAATGTGGTCAGAAATACCTGTTGATGTAAACAAACCAGAAAATAAAATTTTCAGTCGTGTAGACAATTTGAAGGATTCGGGATCTATTTGGAAGATATGTCCGCCAAGAATAAACATAAAAACCCATGAAATAATTATGGACAATGATCTTGTTATATACAAAAAGATACCAGAAATAGATCAATTTTTAAGTTCATACGATAAGTTGTTGGTCTTAGAAGATCCAATAAAATATTATGGTGTTTATTATCAAAATCATGATGATTCTAAGGTTTTAAATTCTGGTTTATTTGGATTGTATCCTGATTATGATTTCTCAGAAAATTTAAAATATTTTTGGAATAAAAATGGTAGCTTTAAAAAATTGTCTTATTCAGATGAGCAAGGTTTTATATGTGGGGTTCTGAGAAGAAGCAACAACATTGTAATATCTAAAAATACAATTGTAGAGATGCACTGTAAAGGATTGTGCAAAAATTATAAACCAAACATAAAGACTGACAATTTTATGATGGAATACACTAATGATTTGTTTAATGAATTTTACAATAACGGATGTGGTATTCACTTTGTACAAAGTAACACGAAAGATCATCATTTGGCTTGGGATTTTTTCAAGAAAACAAGAACTAAAAAATTATTTGTTTAAATTAATTTTTGTGCTTTTTGTATGGCTGATGACATAGAAGCGTCGAGATCGAGATATTTATATTCGCCTAATCTCCCTCCGAATGTTACATTTAATAAGTCTTTTTTTAATTTAAAATATTTAGCATATAGAATTGAATTTGTTTCGTCTCTGATTGGGTAATATGGTTCTGGGTGTTCTGCGAACGAAATAGGATGATCGAATGATACAATTGTTGATTCTGTGGTTTCGATTTTTTGATCATAGTGTTTTTGTTGATTTTTTTGAAGGTGCTTATGTTCGATGCTTCTTAAGTATGGAGTGGACAGGTCCACATGGTTGAACACTGCATTTCCTTGATAGTCTCCTGTGAACATCTTGTGTTCGAATCTTAAAGTGTTATATTCAAGTCTTCCAAATTCGTATTTAAAAAATTTATCTATTGGTCCTGTATAAACTAAATGATTTGCTATATTTTGCCATTTTTTAATGTTGAAAAAATCTTCATTAAGTTTTACATCAATGCCATCAAGCATATTTTCTATAAGTTTGGTATAACCGTGTTTGGGAATTCCTTGATATTTTGTGGTGAAGTAATTTTCTTCATATGTAAGTCTGATTGGAAGTCTTCGAATTATAGATGATGGCAATTCTCTTGGCTCTTTCATCCATTGTTTTTTTGTATATCCGTAGAAAAATAGTTCGTAAACTTGAGTGCCGACTTTGTCCAAAATCCATTCTTCGAAGTTCCTTGGGTGTTCGCAAGGTATTCTCACTTCATTGATCTTTTTGCGAGCTTCTTCTGGCGTGACAACTCCCCAAAGCTGATGAAGTGTCATCATATTTATTGGAAAAGAATAGACTTTATTGTTAGACAATATTTTTGGTTTATTGATAAAAGGTTCGATTGTACAAAATCTTGATATGAATTTATAAATTTCATCGCTATTGCAGTGCCATATATGTGCGCCATACGAAGAAATTATTTGTCCGTTTTCATGTGTGTAATCATGAGCGGCACCTGCAATATGGTTGTTTTTATCTATTACTAGGCACTTTTTGCCAGCATCTGTTGCTGTTCTTGCAAAAGTAGATCCAAATACACCAGCACCAACGATTAGAAAATCGTATTTCATATTCTATAATAGATTTATGTTCAATGATTTTCAGCAATATAAAGATTTATTAGAGTCGAAACTTAAAAATGGCATTATAACGCCTAAGATATTATTTAACAGTTGTGCGTTTATTCACGATAATTCAAGGCAAGCTCCTGCTTTTTATGACAATACTTGGAGTACTATATACTATTATTTGGGACAAATGGTTGGCGATGTTGAAAATATATGTGAAGTTAATTTTACATTAGGATTGTTTACTTGTGCTTTTTTAAAGCAAAAGTCAGATTTAAAAAACTTTATTGGTTTTTACCCAAAAGATAAACAGAACAAAAAGATCGTTCCTTTTAGACTGGGCAGATCAAACATACACAGAAAAGCAAGAAAATGTAATTTTTTTTTGCACGAAGGAGGTTTGTATGATGATGTTTTTATTGATAAATTTAAAAAAATTAATCTGGATATGCTAATTTTTTCAGAGATTAATTCTTATAATAATACATTGGAATTTCTTGATTACTTATATCCTTTTGTTAAGGAAAATGGCTTGATAATTGTGGATGAATATAACAATAAAGAAGTCAAGGAAGCTACAAATGCTTTTTGTGACAGTAAAAACAAAAAGCCATTTATATTTAAGACGAGATACGGAACTGCTATTTTACAAAAATGATTTGAGGTAATAAAATGGGATTTGAAGTTGTTTTTAAATATCACGATAAAATTGAAAACGGGTATGACACTTTAGAAAACAAGACATTTAAAAAGAAGTTTGGTGATCCTTACGAAGATGTTCCTTTGAGTAAATTAGCTTTGTTTGTAATGGGTCAATTGGCCAGAAGAGATATATGGATAGTGGATGTTGAAATTAATGAATTTATAAAAAAATCTATTAGTTTTAGGGAAAACAAGGGAGGTATTATCATAAAAAATAAGAAATTTAGTTTAGATAGCAAACTTGAAGAATCGGTTATTGTCGAAGAGGAAATGGTTTCTTCTGATAATTCAACGCAACAACAATCAGTAAATGTAGCTACTCCAGTAAACTCAGCTATTCCAGCCAATAAAATTGTGTATCCTCACGAAGTGATGAAGCCTAACAAAAGACCAATAGGGCAAATGATATTTTCACCAGAAGCACCTCAAATGCACGAGGTTTCGAAGTTTAAACTCACTATTGATAAGAAATATACGATATACGAAAAAAGAATTAGTCCGACAGGCGAGCTATATGTGATTTTAGATGATTTACAGCGAGAGACGGTCATTTCAGATAAATACTTTATCCCAGCAGCAATTAATTTAATTGGGGATGAAGAATTCGCAAATCAACAATCTGCATATGTTGGTGCTACTGTAAAAGAGCCTAAATTAAGTTGGAACGGTGTTGTTACTGATAATATTCCACGTATTAGATAAAGGAGATTTATAAATGAACAAGCAAGAAAAGAATAAGCAAAAGAAGAAAAACGAGCGTAAAAAAAGAGTTAAATTAAAATTAGCCAACAGAAGGGAATACGCTCGAAAAGAAAGAAAAATTGTTTTAGAAGAAGAAAGAGTAAAAAGAGAAACAGAGTTATTGGTTAATGGAAAGCAAAAACCGATTGTTAATGATAAAAACAAATCAAAAGAGGCGGAAAAATTGAAAGAAGAATTAATAAAAGAACAATTGGAAAAAAACTTGAAAATCCTTCAAGCATTAGAAGATCAATATGATTTAGAACAAAAGAACAGAACAGAATTAAATCAACGACTTGAAAGCGAAGGTCACTTTACGCTTAGAGAAAAACTAGACGCTTTGCATAAAAACAATTTAGATTCGCATGGTGTTTCTGAAGACACAAAAGAACAGTAAAAGTTTTTTTTTAAAATTCCAAAGATTTTTTCATTTTGGGCTAAACAAATTTAATCCTCGTGTTATTCTGTGGTGACGACTTACTAACCACTTTTGAAACGAGGAAAAATTATGTCATTCGATTATGAACCATTAGACATCTCTGCTATTGCTCATGAAAGTCAATTAATTAATGATGATAGCGGTAGTACTGGAAAATCTAAGTACCTAGAAACATATGTGAGGCTTCCACAAGAGGAAGGCTTTGTACTTGTAAGATTTCTTCCCGGTAAAAAAGGACAAAAGTTCTTTTGGGCTGAAACTAGAACTCACTCCCTTACAAACCCTTCTATTGCCGATCCGATGTTCAGAAGAAGAACATTTCATTGCAGAAACACAAGAATAGAGGGTACTAAAAAGTATTCTGGTGATTGCATCATATGCAAGTATTATCAGAAGCTATGGAGAGATTCGGATGCTGCTCGTTCTGAAAAAGAAAAAGAAGAATTGCAAAGCGCAGCAAGGGCTATTAAGCCAACAGAAAGATATTACTATAACTGCATTGTTAGAAGTGAAAAAGACTTCAACAGTGGAGAAACAAAGAAAAATGTTGGCCCCAAGATTTATTCATGTGGCGTTCAAGTATATGGGAAGATCGTAAGGTCGATTACTGGCGATGAAAAACTTGGCGAACCACGACTAGGAGATGTTACACATCCTAAGACTGGTAGAGACTTTAGAATTGTAAAGAAGATCAAGGCATCTGGTAATAGAGATTTTCCTAATTACGATTTGTCTAAATTTGAAGAATCATCAGTTGTAGGCACAGCAGATGAGTTTAGGCAATGGATGGATAATCTTCATGATCTTCAATCCTTAAGAGTAATCAAGAGTAACGAAGAGCTTACAACGGCTTTGAAAGTTCATCTTGGCCAGATCAGAGAAGGCGGAGATGACGATTCGTTATCGGAAATCGTGAATAATTCAAAGGTTTCTTCTAATGTCAAAGATCATGTGACCGAAAGACCTGTAAAACAGGAAGTTGCAAGTAAACCTGCAAAGGTTGAAGCGATAGAAGGTAACATGGATGATCTTGCTGATTTGGTTGGCAATGATGATTTTATGAAGGAATTAAGCGGATTGTAATTTGATTGGTTAATTCCAACGGCACGATTATGCAAAAAATAATTGTGCCGTTATTTAAATATTTATTTTTAAACTATAAGGAGCTAAAATGGCTAAGAAAAAAAACGAAAGTTCGATGGATGATTTCTTTTCTTCGATGGCAAAAGCAACTGGCGGAGATGTTTTGAATGAAATTGATTCGGTAAAGTATTTTATTGATTCTGGAAATCTTGCTATAAATTATATTTGCAGTGGAAGATTTATTGATGGTGGGATTCCCGGTGGTAAATTGACTGAAATTTATGGTCCATCCTCATCATCTAAGTCTTTGGTTGGATCTAATGTTTTGTATGGATGCCAGAAAATAAATGGCATACCAATTTTATTAGATTGTGAAAACTCTGCAAACAAGGAGTTTATCAAAAAGGCAAGTCATTGTGATCTTAAAAGGGTTCTGAGGTACACACCACAGACATTAGAAGATGTTTTTAAGCAAAAATACACTTCAATAGATTATATTCGCAAAGCCGAAGGCAAAGACATACCAATAGCTATTGTTTACGATAGTATTAGCGTAAGTCCTTGTGCTAGAGAATTCAGAGAAATCAAGCTGCCAGATGGATATACCGAAGCTGATTTCAAGAGAATAGTCGGAGCGCATGAGCAACCGGGAGAAAGAGCTAAAATTTGTTCTAGAGAGCTTAGGAAATTAAATACTGTGATGGAAAAGAATAATGCAACGGTAGTTATTCTTAATCAGACCAGAAATAAAATTGGAACCTATGGCAATCCAGAAACAACTGGCGGTGGCGGTGCTGCTCTTGAATTTTATGCTTCTTGTAGATTAAGAACTCAAACTCTCAAGAAAATAGAAGAAAAAATTTCATCCAAAAGCACTAGAACTCTTGGTGTTTATGTTAGGGTGCAAAATAGGAAAAACAAAACTCATAGACCGTTTATTTCTACGGATAATGTTCAGTTATTGTTTGAACATGGTATAAATCCAGTTAGTGGATTGCTTACATGCCTGCTTGATTGCAGAAAGATAGAAGCAAAAAGTGCTGGTAATTTCACTGTTAATCCTAAATTAACTGATGGAAAAGAAATAAACTTTAAAGCATCTGTTGACAGGAATGATGTTCCTATAGAAATTTTATTGAAATGCCCAGCTTTGATAGACGCTACTACAGAACAAGAAGTTAGCGATTATTTGGCACCGTTTCATAATGCTATAAACTTTAACCCTTCTAAAGATGTTGTAGAAACGGAAGTTAGGTCGGAAGATGAAGAAGACTTAAGACTTGACGAGGAATTAAATTAAATAACTTTATAGCCAGTGGTGGTCTAATGTGACTATCACTGGCTAATATAAGTATATTCGTGTCCTTCAAAATTACATTTTTGTCCTTGTAAAAGAATGGAGTCAAATTTTTCTCCATCTTTGTTAGTAATTAAATTCCAACAATATACTTTTCTATTTTTTTGATAAAATTCTGTCAGAGTAAGTGTGCCATCTCCTAGAAAAACTTTTCCAACTTTTAAAACAACAAGAAAAGGTATGAACGGGGAGTATTCTCCTATGATTTGAACTGTTTCAAAAAAATGAGTATTGTAATCCGATTTTGTGTAATAAATATTAACTAAAGAACCATCAACGCATATTGTTGCAGTTCTTAAAAAATCAAAATCCGATTCTTCTGATGAACTAATTTTTGGGAAAGTAAAATTTACTATAAGATTTGATACTGATTTCAAATCTCTTGCTATTGTTTGTAAATTTCTTGCCATTTTTCCTCCATATAAATTATATATTAAATCATTGATTTGATTTGTTCGTAAGCGTGTTGTCTACTTTCTAAATTTGAAAACCCAATAATTTTTTTTGAAACTAAATTTCGCTTAATTCTTTTAATTAGCCAATTTTTAATTTCTGTTAATTCTTCGGTTAATTCATAATTATTGTTCATCTTTAGAAGAGAAAAAAAATCATGAGGATCAAGCCAGTAATATCCAGACATGTAGTCGTTTTCTCTATATGCTTCTGGCATTCCTTTTCTAATGCAACATTCACAAAAATGTAAAATTAGTTTAATCCAGTTTCTCATATCATCTGCATTGTTACAGCAATTATTATCCATTATTCTGAATTCTATTGTGTCTCTTCTCTTGTTTTTTTTATGATAAGTGTTCAAGCTATAGTATTTAACTACCCCAAAAAGATTCATTAATTCGCTTAATGTATAGAAGCTAGAATTTACTTTAAACATTTTGTTCATACTTATAAACATACAATAGGAATTTAGTTTTCTACAATCCATTACAGAATCAAAAAAAATTGGTTCGCATTTAATCCACCAAGTTAAAATGCTTAGTAGTTTTTTATCTGTCATATCGGAAACATCTACATGAACATGAACAGAGCATCTCTTATCGGCAGAAAAATTGTTTTCATAAATTAAACTAACAACATCGCAAACTTTTTCTATACCATGTATTCCTTTGAGAACTGGGGATACAATTTCTATTCCGCAGCTACTATCAGGTTTAACACCCCAATTAGAATTATTGTGGTCGTTTTGCCATTTGGTTACAATTACATTTGTGTAAAGAGCCTTGCTTATTTTATAAGCAACTTCTTCGATTCCTTTTGGCAAAAGTTTATCGTTGAGTGGTTTGCTCAATAGGTCAAAAGCGTTTAATTCGATTTCTACGCCAAAACGCCTATTACTTTCATAATTTGAAATTTCTTTAGAATCCATAACACCTAATTTTTATGATATATATATCATACATTTTAAATGCATAAAAACCAAAAAATACGGTTGTGGAATTTATATATACATTGTTATTGGTCAAAAGTCATCTTACTCTTAATAAGAGGTTTTGCCATGAGTATAAATAAAATACAGTCTGGTATCATAGAACATCTTTTAAAACATGGACAAGTTAGTCTTTTGCTTCCCGATGGAATGGAGCTAGAAATAGGAATAACCCAAGAAGAACAGGATGGTAAATTAGTCAAAAAGAAAGACTATTGCTGGGTTATAGCATCTCACAATGGAAGATCTACAAGTATCGATCCATATAATATGGGATTAAGATTTTATCAGGATGATAATTCAATCATATTAGAAGATAATTTTTTAGATTTTAATGGCGAAAAAATAAAAAGATTAGATGTTGTTTGATTTGTTTTTTTGTTAAATCTATAATTTATTAGTGTTTTTTAGTATATCTTTTTTATAAAAGATAATATTTCATTTATTTCGAGGCTCATTTTTATGAAGAGACCGGAAATTTATTTGCGTGAATATTGTTCCAGATTAACAGATGATCAATTAAATATGTTGGCGACAAAATTATTCAACAGACAATCTGGTGATGTTGCTGATGTTTTAAACTTTATGGGATCAGTAAAGGAAATAGACAAATGGTTTGTTTCTTCTGCTACTGCTTGGGAATTATATGATATGCTAGATTTAGCTTTAAATATTTCAAAAAAAGAATGTGACAAAAGATTTTCTAAATAATTAGGTTTATATCTTGCAGAAACATAAATTATATTTCAGATCGGTTTATGGAAACGCAAATATAAAAAAAATTAAAGTTGAATTTCCCGGATGGGCTGGGGATAGCAAAAATCATTCAGATGGAGCTACCCCTCAGCCATGGCATTGTGTGCCTTTTTTAGAAGCATCAACATATGGTTTAGAATTAATATATCCTTTTAATTCCGAAGCGATAATTAGAACTGTAGATGGAAAAATCCAAGCAGATCCGTCAAATAACAAAAGCTGGGAAGAGGAAGAGATTCCTTTTAATTGTCCACGACCAGCTTTTATGCAGTTTGCACCGGGTCATTTTGGCATGTCTTCTTGTTTGGAAATTGTGCCACCAAAAGATCATGTTATAAGAATCGAGCCACACCCTGCTTTTTTTACCGATAACTCGGGAACATTTCCTTGTTTGGTAACTGGTCATTTGCAAGGTGATTGGTGGCCTAAAGTTTTTTTTGTGGTTTTCAAATCGCCTTTGCCAAATCAAGAGTTGCATTTTAAAAAGAATATGCCTTACGGTAAAATTATATTTGTACCTAAAAAAGTAGAATACGAAATAGAAGACATGCCAAATTCTATGATCTCGAAGCGTACCAAGAGAGACGAATTTATAAATTCTTTGGTTAAGAAATTAACTACAAATAGGTGGCTTGATTATCTTGGCAATAGTTTCGATAACAAGTATCGAATTCTTTCAAATATTGTGACTAAATATGGAGAAGAAGGTCTTGATGACATTCTATCTAAACTTTATAATCAATCTTTTGGTAAGGCTATTACCATGTTTCGTCCGATCCTAAAAACAAGAAAAAATAATGTCGAAAATAATACAAATAACAGATCAAAATGAAATACTTCCAACATCATCTTTTAAATTAGGCAAATGGGATTACGAGTTTTTCAACCCTGTTCAAAGTAGGGTCTGTGAAATATATGAGTCGGACAACAGCAGCATAATAGCAGCTTCGACATCGTCTGGTAAAACCACTATTGCCGAAATGTATCTCGCACATGAAATCAAGCAACGAAAAGGCAAAGGAATGTTCCTAGTTCCTTTGAAGGCTTTGGCTCAAGAAAAAATAGATCAATGGTCAAGTCCTAATCATTTCTTTAGTGAATTCAAAATAAGTATATGCACTGGTGATTACAGACTTGATAAATCACGCATGAATGAATTGCGTGAGGCTGATCTTATTATTATGACATCTGAAATGTTAAATCATAAAGTAAGAAATGTTGGAAGCGATGAAAATGATTGGCTTAAATCGGTTGGAACAATAGTCTGTGATGAATCACATTTGCTTACTGTTCCGAACAGAGGAGATCATTTAGAAATAGGATTTATAAATTTTTCTAGAGCTAATCCAAATGGAAGATTTGTATGTCTTTCTGCGACAATGCCAAATGTCGATGAGATTGGGGAGTGGATATCTGAATCTTTGACTCATAAACCGACATATGTTTTAAAATCAGAATATAGACCAGTGCCACTCAATATACATTATGAAATTTACGATAACTACTCTAGAACTTATGATTCGTTAGAACTTGAAAAAGTTAAACAAGCACTTAAAATTGTAAGATCACATCCAGAAGATAAATTTTTGATTTTCGCTCATACTAAAAAAACTGGCGAAAAAATGGTTCAAATGTTGAATGCTTATAAAATAGATGGAGAATTTCACAATGCAGATTTAACTAAAGAAAAAAGAATAGATTTAGAAAACAAATTTAGAAACGATAAAAATTTTAAAGTTATAGTAGCAACATCGACTCTCGCTTGGGGAATTAACGCACCAGCAAGAAGAGTTATCATTCTTGGCATAGAAAGAGCCACCCAAAGAATAGAACCTTATAACATTACACAAATGGTAGGCAGAAGCGGAAGACTAGGAATAGACACACAAGGGGATGCATATGTTTTGTTGCCAAGAACCAAATTCACAGAATATAAAAATTATTTACAAATACCACAATTGATTAAAAGTCAGCTTTTAAATGCATTTGGCACTAAATATAAAACTTTGGCTTTTCATATTACAAGTGAAATTTGGCATGGCAATATTACAAATTATAAAGATTTAGAATTGTGGTTTTCGAAATCGTTAGCACATTTTCAAAAAATGAAAATAAACCAAAAGGACTTAGAAGGAACTATTGAATTTCTACATAAGAAAAACATTATCAAAATTAACGAAGGCGGATCGTATACAGCAACTAAGTTGGCAATGATAAGTTCTAGTTTTTACTTTTCTCCATTCGATGTTGCAGACCTTTCTCATAATTTTTACTTTTTGTTTAAGGAAAAAAACTTTGAGAAAAATGATGTTAGAATAGCTTTGGCTCTTGGATATATCGATAGCAATAAAGCTGGTATAGTTTCTAAAAGCGAAGAAGCAGAAATGAATTCGTTTTTCGAAAGCGTTAAAATTATGCCTAATTCTTTTTATTCTGATAAATCTGCTATAAAAACATCTTATTGTTATTATTGCATGCTTACTGGAAAACATAATATGACAATGGCTGGTTATGCTAAAAATTTACAATTTGACTTCGAACGGGTTGCACAAGTTTTGTATGCAATTTGTAGAGTTACTAAAGATTTTAAAGATAAAAAAGGATTTTTTACAGAATTAGAAGCAAGAGTTAGATATGGTGTACCTGCTCATTTGTTGGACCTTTGTAATATTCCAAATATTGGAAAAGTAAGAGCTAAAAAATTATATGAATTTGGAATTAAAAACAAAGATGAATTTAAAAAAACCGATATAAACACATTGGTTAAAGTTATAAATTTAAAAAAATCAATTGTTGAAGATGTTTTAAAGTCTTTAGATTAACGTTTCTTCGTTCTTTTTAATCTTTCTGAAACATTTCTTGTTATATGCTCTTTGTTGAAATATACTTTTTTTCTATCGTTCTTTAAATTATTAGTACGGTAGATTATTTTGTTTTTGATGTTTTTAAATGGATCTATAGCCCCAAATAAAACGCACTCACAACAAGCAAGGGAACAAGGACACTCTTCGGGAATACCTTCGACTCCTAATTTTTCTAATCTTTTAATAACCAAATCATTAGAATTTTCTTTGTTTTCGCCTATGCTTACATCTATTTTTACATAAGATCCAGCTTTTACGTGTGCTACTTCTCCGCTATTGTTTATATTTATAAATACTTTTTTGTTATAAGGATTCGATTCTACTTCGGCAGTTATCATTGCATCACACGATGCTTTTATGAATCCATTTGATGGGCATTCTAAGCAACCATCTTCGGGAACACACACTATTAATGTAACTATAGCGCAGTCGATAGGGCAAGGTATAGATCCTGCTCCCAAATTTACTCCAGCATATAAGTTGCCATTTTCATCCCATTCTGGCGTACCAAAAGTAAATTTACCATCTTTACTGTAAATTGGATCAAAGCTAAATTCAGGAAATTCATTTATCGATTCTTCTGATATTTTCCAAATATGTTTTGGTTCTATTTTGTTTTTTATTAACTGTCCGTATTTTCCTGTTTTTTCAACATAGCTTTCTGTGTTTATTTTGTTGTTTTTATTTAATAAAATATTAGCACATGGAATTGGTGGGCATGTTGCTAAATTTTTTCCGCATTTGTATGTGTATCTTATACACTTGCAACAAGTGCTTGGACAGCAGCAGCTACAGCTGCATCCGCAAATGCTAATTGGAGTTTTTATTGTTCCAGCTGGGCATTCACCACCACCATCGCCATCGCCATCACCATCACCATCACCATCACCATCACCATCACCATCACCATCACCATCACCATCACCATCGCCATCGCCATCACCACCGGGGGTGGTGGTAGATGTAGAGGTAGAGGTTGTAGGTGTAGTAGGTTCTGGTGTAGTCGTGGTAGAAGTCGTAGTCGTAGTAGTCGTAGTAGTCGTAGTAGTCGTAGTAGTCGTAGTAGTTGTAGTAGTCGTAGTCGTGCAGTCGCAATAGCATTCACAATCATCTGGAATAGGATTTGGAATGTATGGTATTATTTTGACTGTGCATTCGTTGTTGAAAATTAAACCAGCACCATTAAGGTGTGCTGCACCTTTTCCTGTAACTATTATTTCGGCAAGCAATCTGCCGTAAATTCCAACTCCTGCGGTTGCGGTCACTGTTATTTCACATATTGATACACCAGAAATACTAGCTCCACCACTTGCATTTACTATGAATTTGCTTGCGCCAGAAACTTTAACTCCACCGCTTGCTCTTACTGTAATTTTAGATGTTGATCTGCCAGAAAGTTTAATTCCTCCCTTTGATTTTACTGTAATTTTACATGTTGATCTGCCAGATGCGATGACCCCGCCACTCGATAAAATGGTTTTTTGTACAAATACAATGGACAAACCTGAAATGTTAGGCATATTTTATTTATGTTTAATGTTTTTTTTTGTATTTAATATTTAATTAAAATAACTACAGTATTAATTTTCACTGTAAAGATCCGTTTTTACTTCGAGTGTTAATGTGCCGCATTTCAAAGTTTTGCTACCAAAATTTTGCGAAAAAAGTAATTGGTCTTCACTATTTGTGACATAATATCCGTAAACTGTAACTGCTGTGCATGACATGTATTCCCATTCTAATATTGAATGTTTGGCTTCTCCTACGCATGCCGATTTCGCACTAAATGTCCAATCACCTAAACCCTTAGATGAATAACCTTCAAAATCTGCTTCTACAAAAGAGCCAAAATTTGAATAGATACTTGGTTCTTCGTCGTTTTTAAACAATCTAAGAGTGTAACTTTCGTTCATGATTTGTTCTAGAATAGTTTTTTGATTAGTTGAGAACAAATTTTTGCTAATGCTTGCTGGACAAAGTACCATGCTCATGTAAATACGATATTTACCTCTTATTTTAACCCCTCCTTTTTTTGCTCTTATATTGTAAATTGTTTTGTTTTGACAATTTCCTGTTATCTTTATGCCGCCTTGCGTTGATTCGTTAAATATAGTCATTGGAAACCTCCACCAGAATCTTGCAGTCCTCTAATGGTTATTACTGGTATTATTGATAAAACATCTGTTGCTGTTAATCCTTTTTTCTGAAAAGACTCTATTAACACAGTGGCTCCGCCAGTTTTAATATAATATCCAAATATATCATTACCAAATCCGCTACAAGTCCATGAAACAATTGGCATCGATTCATAGTCGTATTTTGTTGTTATTTTTTGAATCACCATTGAAGTATGAGTAATTGGATTGTAATAGTTTTGAAATGTTACACTTGGCTCAGACCAGTATTCTGGAGACAAAAAAATTGGTGAATATCCTGAGAAATTCGCCTCTGCTATTGATGGATTTACACAGTTTGGGTTTGGTGGAACACACACTCCTTTGAAAAGATGAATTGTGGTTACGCATTCAATTATTTTTTGTAAATAATAAATTGCCCCTATATCGTGTGCTAAAATTAATGGTGTTTGTGGCATGGTGTTTAGGCAGAAGTAACAATCGCTCCATAGAGAAAATTAATTATTTCTTAATTTCTACTTTTATTTAACAATTAAATTAATTGTAGAAATATATTAAAATTATATATTAATTGATTTTAATTTTTTATGATTTCAAGTGATTATCTATTCTTTAGTTCCAAAAAAGTTTTCTGGATATTCTATTTTTACTATACCGTTTCCATCTATTTTTTTGCCTTCTTTGTTTTCTACCCACCAACGAACTTGATCCACGGGAATTCCAAGTTCATCCATGTGGCATTTATCATTAGGAGAAACAGGCAAGTGTTGTTCTTCTCCATTGATTAATATTGCGACTTTACATTCTTTTTTTTCGTGATTATATAAAAGGCAGTTTTTACAAATTGGTTCGAGTAATTTTTTGCTCATTTTATGTCCTTTGTCTTGATTGTTTT
>Ga0114978_10002060_pt1 | contig 16712 bp, 37 predicted proteins | sample S_140212_EF_Meta_FD_87027 | JGI IMG/M metagenome (GOLD analysis project Ga0114978, IMG submission 87027) | Freshwater microbial communities from Lake Simoncouche, Canada to study carbon cycling - S_140212_EF_MetaG | ecosystem: Environmental > Aquatic > Freshwater > Lake | place: Lake... | reverse complement strand
CTGATTTAGCAACCCCAAAAACATTAAGTTATTCATTATTTCCCTACTCCCATGCGTGTTTCAGACGATTGCCCTATCTCACCAGCCAGTGCAGAATATCCACACATATCTATTGCATTATCAACATGACTTGGATTTCCTTTGAATCTAACTACCTTTAACAAGACCATAAGGATTGCTACATCTTGGGGCGTGACTGGATGATTAAGATAAGCTGACCAAAGCCTACTGATATTGGTGAAGTTGTTCTCTGCTTCACCATGCGTGGATGCCCTATCATTACATATATATTCATTAGCAGTCCGTAATATCTCTGTCTTGTCCATCATTATCCTTTCTTATTATATAAACGATACACATTATACACACTACCCATTTAGCATAGTCTAACGCACACAATATATCACATAACACATACTCATTCATTATGCGTATGGGTGTGTGCCTGTCTTATCTATAATAAGTGCCTGTTTGCGTGGCTTAACTGTTTCATTGTTGGGTATGCTTATATGCACCCAGCTATCAAACTCCCTAATGACTTGATCATAGGGTATATCACTATAAACTATTGCCTTTACTACTTGATCTGGTGTCATACTGCCAACCTTTATATCAGCGGCACAACCAACACAATGTTGAGATGTTGGCTTACTTCCTAAAAGGTTATTAACTTCAGGACTACGATAAGCACTATTAATATGAATAGGTTTATTAAGTAATAAGCGAACTCGTTCAAGTAACTTGGCAAGGCGTGTAAGATTAACAACAATATCGCCATTAGGATTATTATCAATGCCATGACGCACTGCCAAATCTGAATATGTTAATTCTTCTAAACTAAAATGATCTGATAACTTTGTCACTTCTTTAATCCTAAATACATTCGTTCACCTATAATAAACGACATACAAGCGCCAGTCATATCTAGGAATACACTAACAATTGCTGATGAAACACTTGGTGAATAAACTACAAATATAGTAGCAATAAGAATAAATGTAATGATGACATATCTATAACATGCTCTTAAATCAATGATCCATTTTGAAGGTTCGCCAGTAGGATTATCTAATTGAGATAATGCTTTAAGCTTTTCTGTTTCAGCTTGTATTAATTCTATGCGTTCTTGCATATTTTGTGGCGTTCCACCAGCACCACCAATTAATTTAGCAAATAAACCTCTAGCACCATCAGAGATTGCTGGAACTAAAGCTGGCAATATTAAATTTAATAAGCTTCCCATTTAAAACTCCTCTAAATTAAAATTATATATATCACAAATCCTTTTGGCTAATCTATCAAATTTTGCATTATGTTGATCAAAATCAGAATGGTTTGCTTTATATAAATACACATGAATGCACTCGTGCATCATAGTTTCAAATATTTTTAAGAAACTATCACACATTTTATCAATTTCAATTCGCATAGGTTCTGTATGAAAATAGCCCATAACTTCATTTGAATCTATAACTGAAAATTGAATCTTGTGGGGTTGTGGCATCTGATATTCATTGAATGGTGGAAGGCTGATACAAAGTTTATAAATCTTACGCAAATTCTGTTTGTTTAGTAATTTCGATGCCATAATCTGCGTCAGTGTATTGAATGATTCCATTGGATGAATAGTAAAAATAATTGCCTTTATTTTCTTCAGAAGTTTTTAGACTATGACATGGCACACATAAACTTTGCCAAAGATTTTGACGAAATTTATTAGCATCCCTTCTATGTGGGAATACATGATCCACAACTTCTGCTTGAACTACACGACCATTAATTAAACATGATGCACATAATGGCTTCTTACTTAATTGAATTTTTCTTTGTCGTTTCCAGAATGCAGTTGCGTAAAGCTTATCGTTTTCTTTACCTTTGTCAGTAATGCCACCACCATGTTCAGAACAAAAGGTGGATCGACTTGTTTTTGGATTGTTGCAACCTAATTCCCTACACTTATCATTAAGTGGGGCGTAAGGCATTTAATCTAAAAATGTAAGCTTATAAATTGTAGAATCAAGAAGTGACATAAGATTATCTACAGAGTTCTGAATAGATGTGTAATCACCTACCACTGCACGATTCTTAACCAAAAAATCTCTAACTGCCATAACTTCTGTTAAACCATCAGGATTTGGTGCTTCATAAGTTGCTGGATATTCTACAATCTTTTGATATGCACCTTGCCATTCTTCGATGATTGAATCAACTAAATCTGGCAATCCTTCATAATATTTTTGAAGGGCTTTGTGTTCTGAATAAGATTTAGTCTGTAAATGTAATATATGACCATTGGTTGAAGCATGAAGAAGTTTTAAAAAGAATTCGCCAATTGTTACTGTAGGAATTTCTAATTGTGCTTCTTTGATTGAATATACTTTTTTCATAATTTTACCTGTTCATAAAATAGATGACGATTGTCATCAGGATAACACCAATTAATAATTCTATCATAATTTGCTTTTAATTAATTTAATTGTTTGTTGCAATAATTCGACTTCAGTGCCAAATTTGCGTTCAAATTCCTTTTGTCCAGCATGTAAAGCTATTCCATATCCACCATTTTGATGATGATTGGGGCATAGCGGTATGGCTAACGACCAATGACTACGCTGGGATAAACCTACGCCATGTCTAATATGATGAATATGTGGTGGACTATACCCATATCCTTCACGCCTACAAACTATACACCCTAATTGTGACAATTTATCGTAATGGGCTTTTTCGTCTTTAGTCATTTCCTAATACTTTACCATATTGAAACAAAATATCCTTTTTAACCAAAAATGCTTTTTTAGGAACTGTATCGCCTTTGCCTATAAATTCAGCATGAGTTAATTTATTAAGAAATATACATCTTATAATTTCCATAGGTTTTATGGATACATATTGGTTGCCATCATAAAAAACCCAATAATCAGCTTCAGTAACCATAAGACCAGATGGCTTGCCATACATTTCTATTTCAATAACTATGTTATTAGTGTAATTGCTTTTTAAATCTGATTTAACTTCTATGGATTTTGATAATTCTGGAATCCAAATATCATAGCCTTTATATTTATTAACAAGGGTGGCTGATACATATTTTTTTTTAATGATATTTAAAACATCAAGTTCAATATCAATACCCCTTTGTAAATCCCTATGAAAAGTCTGTTCCATCATCACTCCATCCTAGTTCCGTAAAATAATTAATAATACTTTCGGTATAACTTCGCATAGAATCCACACTCAAATCAGTCGTGGACTTTATAAATTCAATTTGTTTATCACCAATCTGTTTCTGTTCACGCAAAAACATCCAACCACATAGCATGTGAATTTCTAATGGTTGATATCCAGTATAAGAACTAATGCTTTTATAAAGATGCCCCCACAAATATCTATTTTGTTGAATTGTTCTTGTAGTTTCGGCACTAACTCTTTCTTTCACTGTAATTACTGGATGTTTGCCTTCTTTTAGCAAGTTTTCCAAGTAGGTCAGAAGATTTGGAAGATTCTGCTTCGATAATTGCCACTGCTTCATTTTTTAGCACCTTTACATCATCATCAATTTTGATAAGTTTTGAGTTAAGCCATAAAGCGTATCGATTTGCACCTGACGCAATTTTATAGCGTGAAATATAAACATTGTTGCATTCAATACAATATTCACTAATCTTTTTCCATTTAATTTGCATCATGTATGCTAATAAGCTTCATTCCATATTCATTATTGCCTTCTGGAATGATTACGCTTGCCTTTCTTATAAGTTTATTTTTCTTGAATGGTTTGTAATCAACATGATGATGCCATCTTCCAAAACGCCAAACAACTCTAGCAACATCTGGATGAAGATCAGCCAACATCTTTGATTTAGGAAGCGTTCCTTCTTTAGAATAAAAGTCATCAGTATTACCACCCTTGATTGTTTGGGTCTGAAGCTTTTCTTGTAAAAAGGCATTGAATTGAATAGTGCAAAACCCATCTTTAAGCACTCTTAATGATAAGTCTGTATCTTCATTATAACGACCACGCCATCTATAAGGGATATCATTCCTAATAAGCAAGCATGAATAGATTCTGGTATTTAATCCAAAAGGTGGATGTTGTTGTTTGGACTGAACAAAGAAATCATAATTAAAACCAGCAATATAAACATTTTCATATCGATCCACAAAATCTTCAGATGCTCTAAAAAAGTTAGGTGTTTTACATCTAGCCATTAGATTTCTATTAAGCCTAAAGAATGCTTTGATATTGTCATCCATAACCCAATGCCATTTATGACCAGCTTTAATTGAATGATCCCAAGCAAAATTCCTAGCGGCACCCGGCCCCTTTGATTTGGTATAGCCTAAATCATCGCAAGTTTCATATTCATCTTGAAATCTTTTGTCCAAAATAAGAATCTTGGCTGGATCAATAACTTCAGCATAAGTTTGATATTCTTGTTCTTCAACAATAATGTAATAGGGAACTTTTAATTCTTCTAGGGCTTTACTTGTTAGCCTACTGTCAGCCCTACCTTTAGATACAATGTATATAGGATATCTAGGATTCATCGACATACCTTAAATGTGCAACTCTGCGAAATTCAGCATAGGGAAACCAAATAGTCTTTAGTTTTGGTGTAATCTGCTGACCCATGAGTTCTGCAAATTTAGCTACATCTTCTTCGTTTCTAAATCTAACATTGATTACACGATAAGGCGTTAAATCTTCCTGATGAAATTCAGGCATTCCAATCCATTCATCTTGTGGTGTTTGGGGTTGTGGTTTTTGAAACAAATCATCTGTCATATCTTATCCTTTCTTATTTAGAGTTAATGGCATCTTTGGCAAATTTTAAAGAAATAGCTGGGTAATTTTTGGGGTTAGCAATAATACGATATGCCCATGCTCGCATATCTTTTAAATTCTTTTGTTCAATAGGTTTGTGATCATCCACATACTTCATTACATTAGCTGAATAAAGCCTGTTTTGATCTAATGAAAGTTTTGGTGCTGGAAGTGAATTGTATTGGACTGGCTTTTCTTTAACCAGCATAAGAATATCTGAAGGCGTTGGCATAAACTTTGAAGTATCGACATATTTATCAAATGCCTTTGTAACTTCATTAAATTGAAACTTTTCAAGTTTATAAAACCAGATACGCAAAGTATCTTTATCTAGGGGTTGCTTTCCATAAATAGTGCAAAGACTATTCATCATATCTTTAAACCCTATCTTGTCTTGTTCTTGCATAAGTTTCCTAAAATGGTGGTTCGTCTGTTATTAAATTAAATACATTTTCTTTTGGTTGTGGTGGTAATCGTTCTATTTTATGATTAGGTCTGTGTAAAACATAACATTCAGCTTCATGTTTTGTTCTAAACCTACGAATAGGTTCGCCCACATCATCAAATACTAAATATCTAAATAAAACTTCCATAGTAGCAATCATCGAATAAAAGCCAATTCTAACATTAAACTTAAACCAATAAAAAGTCCTATTAGCCCACCAATTATTAATAATTTTATTGCAAAGTTTATAACTTTAGCCATTAAATTCTTCCCATATGAAATATAAGACCAATGTAACAACCAAGAATATAACCACCCACAAAGCAAAACCAACAATCTTAAAGACCAATATGAGATTCGACCAAGCGTTTGCTATCATACTTTTTAACTCCATTAATATATTTAATGTTTCCAGCCACAAGTTCTGTAATAGTTAAATTATGTTTTTGCTTTTTTAAATCTTTAAGCCATGAAAGTTCATCAGGTTCAAAGAATGAAATAATTTTCCAAACTACATCACCCTTATAATCTGTTTCTTCTATTAAGTAAGCTAATACTTTTTCTTTCATATCTAATCCTTATTAATTAATCTTACATCAATAAGCTTGTTTGTATCACCATCAAATACAAATTCAACATTACATGCTCTAGCACGCCTTGAATTAGTTGCTGAACATAATCCTACTGTTCCTGTATTTCTTAAAAATACTGAATAAGGTTTTACATTTTCTGGAAGTTTTGCTCTTACATTAGCCACCGCTGAAACATTGAGTTCGCCATTTAACTGACGAACCCAAGTTTCTAAAGAAGGCATTGTGTTATTTGTTGTCATTTCTTGTCCTTATCTTTTAATAAAAAATGTGATTCGATATAGCTATCTTGACTTCTTTTTGTTTAGCCCAAAAAGGTTTTTGCATTTGTCTGGTATGAAACCATTTAGCGCCCCTTGTTGGATCGTCTATTTTTCCGTTTAGTATTGCTTCAGCTAATGGCATAAGATATGCAACTTGTGTTTTAGTTGGCACACCATAGTCAATAAACTGGTATTGCGATTTTTGTTTCATTACTTCGCAAATACTTTTCGGATAATTTGGATCGGCTTTGCGGTTAATCGCAGTATAAGCGACTGCAACTTTTCCCACATCAGGTTCACCCCTAGCTTCGCCAAACATAATTTGTGATAAACATAAGATTTCATTGATCATCTTCCCATCCTAGAATGTTACTGAAACAGGCTTTTCATCCATGTAGCGCATTTGCCTTAAATATGTTGCCGGCATTGGAATAAATTGCCCACCTTTTTCAAACCATTGCTTGGATTCTTTCTGCCAAAACAAAGCTTGAAGAACAACTTCTATATTTGGTCTTGTCGTATTCCAGATTTTTTTACAGACAGATTTTCCTTCTTTGCGTGGATATTCTTTCCAAAACATTTCAAAATCAGACAATATATCTATATTGGTTAATGGTTCTTGGTTAATGGTTAATGGTTTATGGTTAGCATTGCCTTCGCATTGCGTTGGCATTGCCTTCGCATTACCCCATCTTCTTTTGGCTGATTCTGATGCTTTCTCTGCTTTTAAATGAAACTGTTCAATTTCAGCTTCACACCTTCTGTGAACATAACCATCTTCAGTTTTAATAAAGAAATCATTAAGCACGCTTTTAATAGCATTCTTTTCATCTTGTGTCCTTGCTGAAAGTAATCGAAATAATTTATTGTCATCCAAAGGAAGTGGTTCTTCATTTAGATAATATTGATCTAGTAGCTGGTGATAGCAACCATGTTCTAATAGGGTTAAATGGGTCGTGTCTTTGCGGTAGTCTGCAATATTGTGCTGATAGTAGTGCAAGTAGTTTCCCTTCGTAATCTTGTCTTTTTTGAACTATAAAACAAAAATTAGGGTTCTTGCAAGTATTTTTTAACCTTTTCTACTCCATCTTCAAATCCATAGGCTACTTCTGCACCATAACCCATTGATTCTGCTAGGTTTAAGAACTCTGCTTGGTTTTGTTGTAATTTACCATCTTTTTTCTTCATTTCTATAAAAAGACCATGTTTTCCATTTGATGGGATCATTAAAAATAGGTCTGATACTCCAGCAGTAACACCTTCTGATTTGAGTTTTATGGCAGTTCCAATGTGCCTTACGCCACCATTCGGTATGGCAAATAAGCATTTAGCCAGTAAAGGATATTGAAGTCTAAACCATTTAATAAGCAAAGACTGTGCCAAGTGTTCATCTGATCGCATAAGGCATTATACCAGTAGAACCAGAACAGGCACTTTAACCAGTAACCAGTAGAACCAGTTTAGCCAGTCGATCCTGAAAATAGACCAGTCGAACCAGAATAACCAGTCTGACCACTCTGTTACAATTTGTTACAATTGAAGCTTCTAATTGTTACAATTTGTTACAAATTATTACAATTAATTACAATTTGCTAATAATTTATTTACAAATTATTGATAAACTGTATTTATAAGGCAATTTGTCTTATATGTAGTAATTGATCTATAACAACTAAAAGGAAACTAACATGGAAACTAAATATCCAAAAGAAATTAGTATGCGATCAGGATGCAAAGTATCATGGCTAACTTATGATAATTTATCTGACGCAAAAAAAGCATCTGAAATAGCAATTCAAGAAAGTTACAGATTGGAAGATTTAGGATATGACTTTGGATTTCAATCGCCGGGTTATATATCTAAAGCAAAAGATAAAGACGAATGGACTGTTGTAATTCCATAATCAAATAGTTTTATTTGGGGTTTGGGGGTGTCTGAAGCGCCCCCTTTTTTTTGTTACAATTTGTTACAATTTTTATTGTAAAAAAGTTTGACATTAATATTTAAAGGTATATATTAACACCTAGCAACACACTTTTATTAACGAAACTTTAAGGAAACTAAAATGACTAAAGCAACTATCAAAATCGAAAACAACACTTTAACAATTAGTTCAACTCAATTTGTTAAGGATATCGTTGTAACAAGCCCATATAAAGAAGTTCTTTTTTACAGAATCCAAGAATTAATTGGTGATGAACCATTTATGCAATTTGAAATTCTTGGTGGTCTTAATGACGCTGAAATTGATTATATTTGGAAAAGCTTTGATTCTGATGAACATGATTTAGCTAAAAAAGCTAATATTAAAAATTATGATGAATTTTGGGATTCATTAGGCTACGATGATGAAGTGGTGGTGGCATAATGAAAACACTATTAACCGCACTATTAATTGCACTCCCGATCATAGCGGTCGGGGGCGAATCTAAACTTCGTTATAATGCCATGACTAAAGAATGGCATTATGTTCCAGATGATGCTAAAGTTAAACATAATCCTATGACTAGGAAATGGGAATGGGCTACGCCCAATGCAGTTAATACATATAATCCTATGACTAGATCATACGAATATGTAACCCCTACTAATTCTGTTCCATACAATGACTACAAAGGAAACTAAAATGAAAAAAGATTTAATACTTGGACTTATTTTTGCTACTGCATTCTGGGCATGGTTCGCAATTTGTCTTTATGTTCTTACACCAATTGTTATGAAATGGCTAGGATAAAATAAATGTTGCCAAATCAAGAAGATAAGACTAATATACAACAAAATCAACAACCTATAGGGGCTGACATGACAGATCAAAACCAAGCAGTTGAAAATAAGATACACATTCAGGCACTACATCAACCTGATCCTGATTTTTATGATGACACTGATGAAATTAAAAATATGCTTGAATTAATTGAGTATTATTTAACTTTTCAATGTCAAAATTTTGGTGATCTTTATGCTGATTATGAAGGCAATGGCGTTTTGTTAAATAAAACACATTCCATTATGTTTGATCCACATGATGATAAAATGGGTCGCATTCGTGATGAAGTAAATAAAGTTATTTCAGATATGGCTTATTTTGTTTATACTAAACACGAATCAAGCAGATGGGCTAAATCCATCTATGATGCTACAATAGAAAATATTATTTAACTTTTAGGAAACGACAAGACATGAAAACATCAGATAGCATCAAAGCTATTGCTGAAGCTTTAGTATCAGCACAAAAAGAAATCAAGTTTGCAGTGAAGGATTCTACCAATCCACACTTCAAGTCCAAATATGCCAATATTAATTCAGTCATTGACGCAGTAAAAAAGCCACTCAATGACAATAACATTGCAATCATTCAATCTTTAAGTTCATCAGACGACAACAAGCTTCATCTAACCACTCGTTTAATCCATAGTTCAGGTGAATGGATTGAAGATACCGCCGTCTGTCCTTTACAAAAACAAGACCCACAAGGCATGGGCAGTGCAGTCAGTTACATTAGGCGCTATTCTATTTCAGCATTTTTAGCTTTGTATGCAGATGATGATGATGGTCAAAGTGCCGCATTAAATGCTACTGATTATCTTAATAAAATTAGCAATTCCCAGTCTTTAGAAGAACTTCAATCTAACTATAATTTTGTAATGAATGAAGTAAAGAATGATCGTCAATTATCAAAACTTATTATTGATGCTAAAGATAAAAGGAAATCTGAACTATGAAAAACTTATTAGCTAAAGCCCATAAACTTTACCCAGAATCTGAATATATGCGAACACAATGGATCGTATATACCATTCTTTTAAAATTAAAAAAGGAAACAATATGACATTAGAAGAAAGAATTATTCGTGATATTCATCAGGGCAGTCCAGAATGGATGGCTTTGCGAATTGGCCGGATAGGTGGGTCAAGGGTGGCAGATATCCTTACTGAAGGTCGATCAGGTGCAGAATCATTAGTCAGACGCAAATATAAAAACGAAATTATTAGGGAAAAATTGACTGGGCTTAAATTAAACACATTTAAAACGCCCGCTATGCAACGCGGTATTGATTTAGAACCATTGGCTAGGGCTTGGTATGAAGTTAAACATAATGTGTTTGTGGATCAAGTAGCCATCGTTAAACACCCTACTATTAAAGATGCCCAATGTAGCCCGGATGGAATAGTTTTTAGTAAAAATCATTTAATTGAAATTAAAGTGCCTAATCCAGAGAATCATTTAGATAACTATTTGACTGGTGGCAAGCAACTAGAACAGTATTATGATCAAGCAATGTGGCAATTAGCCTGTATGCCTGAAATGGAATTTTGCGATATCGTTTCATTTGATCCAGAAATGCCAGATCATCTTAAAGGATTCGTAAAGCGCATTCATCGTGATGATGAATATATTAAAACAATGGAAAAGTCGGTGATCGATTTTCTTTCTGAAACTGAAACTATTATTAATAACTTAAAGGAAATATCAAATGGCTATAACCCATGATCTAATCGCTAAATCTGGCGAATATCAAAAAGATGGTGAAACAAAAACTAGATGGCATCGTGTAGGCGTTGCTATGGATTCTAAAAATGGTGGAACTGCATTATTAATTGAATCATTGCCTATCAATTTTGATGGCTGGATTCAAATGAAAGTGCCACAACCTAGAGATGGTGCTGGTCAAAAGCAAGAAGATAAAACTGACTTGCCATTTTAATGATTTTACTGATGGCTTTGTCTGCATAAACAGATAATCTTATATTTACAGGCAAATTGCTTGGATAATAAAAGGATATATACTATGTGGACAACTCCAGCAGTTCAAGAAATGAGATTTGGTTTTGAAGTTACTATGTATGTTATGAATAAATAAGTTATACAAAAATATAACTTTTTATGGGTGAATAGCGTTCTTCAGAAAATCGGTATTTACCAATAATTAAGGGGCTTAAAATGCCCCTTTTTTATTTAATATAATGTTCGCCAGTATTGCCATTGATCCCAATAATATCCATTCTATCTTCATCCCAAGTGCTTTCTGATTCTTCTTCTTTTTCCCATTTGATATTATCGTAACCATTATCAAAAGCTTTCTTTTGTTTAAGCTTATTGGTTGAACCTTTTCCAGCTTCAGAATATTTACTCATAAATTTTCCTTACCCATTTTGCAAAGTTAATTAAATCTGTTTTGTCAGCATTATGTTTCATGGTATTAGCTTTAGATGATATGACTTGAATATTGCCTTTAATATAGCCTTTATTGTTGTCTATTCTATCAAGACTAGGGCTTAAATCTCTATTACCATCTATGGATTTTTTTAAAGGAAGCCCCAAGATAGGGCATATTTCAGGAATGATTATATCTGATATTTCAATATCAAATGGAATGTTTTTAGTTCTTGATCTGTAATTAGCTTGCTGGTATAAATTCTTTTCTCGGTTCTTGTCTTTCCAAGCCCTTAAGTATTCTTTTCTATTGCTCTTATTTTTTAAGGGCATTTACTTATCTAATTTGGTATCTAACTTTTCAAATATTTTATCTAATGCGGATTCTAAACGATCAAATCTTGCATCAAGGTCTGACTTACGAACATAACTTGTGGGTAATTCTACTTCAATTCTTTGGATATCTGATTTGAGATTTTGAACTGCATCCCACATTTGTCTAACAAACCAACCACCTACTGACAAGGCAACACCCAATACGATGTTGATAATTAAATTCATGTCCATTCTATTTCTTTCTACTAATTAATAAGATGCCTTTCAATGGCAAGATAAAGACTGTCAGGGCTAGATATATAAGCACAAGACCCATCAGATAATAAAATAACCAAATAATTTTTATTATCCCAAGAATCAGCCCCAATATTTTTGATTGTCTTATTCTGTAGAAAATCGAATAAATCATCTATCGTTTCTTTAGAATTCACGATGCAGACATTCTATCACTTTTTCAGGCGAAACAAATTTATTTTCATCAAATTCTGTGTGTTCCCACCATAAGAATTGATCTTTCAAATTCTTTCTATCCTTTAAAAGATTGATGTTTTCAGCATGACCAAAGATTATTGGATCAGATACTGACCATAAAACTATACCACGCTTTTTCTCATCCCAGCCTAAATGCTGAAAAAAAGAATCGCAACTTATCCAAGTTCTGCATTCCTGAATAAGTTTTCTTAATTCTGGTAAAGATAAATTTTTTCTAAAGTCATCAACTAATTGTTCTTCACCTTCTATGCCAACTTGAACTATAGGTTCATCAATCAGTCTAATAAGTTCCTTCCAGTAAGGATAGTTCTTTGGATTAATCTTTCCATTCCTTAAAGTTTTTGAATAAGGGCTAATAATAATCATGTGTAAAACTTCCTAAAAGCATTTTCTATGGAATCAGTCCATTTCCATTCGCACATTTTTCCATAGATATTATATTGATCAAGATTTCCAAATAAAGCATAGGCTTCTGAAATTGGTCGCCCAGCTACAATATCTGGAAAGCAAGTAAATACTTCTGGATTTTTAATGTCTGGCAATACATGACTAAATACAATGTGATCACCCATGCCACAATCTAATATTACAATTGTTTTGTCTTTATGTTTTATGATGTTTCTATAAATATATTCATCTTGTTCATAAAGTTTTTGATTGGTTTCTGATCGTATTCCACCATTGGGGTTTTTAAGATGCCAAGTTGTTGCATCTGGAATGACTAAAATCTTATATCCTTTTTGGAATAATCCATAAGTAAATAATGTTTCTTCTCTATGGGCTACTCTGGACAATCCTAAACAATAATCATGCACACCAGCACGATAAAGAAAAGAACAATGTAAATGTTCTACTTCTTGAATTTTTTTAATAGGCGACCATTGAATGTTAGGTTCTACATCAATGTTTTCTAGTTTGCCTGTAGGATTAAACTTTTCAAATTGTAAAGGTGGGGTTAATATTGCACCACCTATTGCACCAATATCATCATAAATAAAAGATGATAGTCGTTCTAATACATTAGATTCTGGGATTGCATCATCATCCACACGCCAAACCCAATCAAATCCCATTGTGTTAGCCATTTGATGATTATGATGCTGACCTTTTTTACCAGCATAAATCCATTCCCATTCAACCTTTTTTATTTCTAGCATTTGAAAAAAGTAGCCATAGACTAATTCTTTTCGCATATCTTGTGGATCATCATTGTCATCAAAAATAACTAGCTTATCTGGAAGCTTTGTTTGATTGATAATTGCTTCTAAAGTTAATGGTAAGGTTGTATGGTATCGACCCCTAGTCGAAACAGAACATAAAATCTTATTCACTATCCCACCTCATAATCATAAGATTAAATTTGTTTTGATCATTCATTGCTTTAGGCATATCTGAAATATAGCCATGTTCATTAATATAATTAAAATGAAAGTCTGGAAAATGTGATTCGTTTAATTCGTGAAGTTTATGATGTTCACCCCAAAAACCTTTAGGTTCATTATGTGGGGTTGTCAATAAAAGGCGTTTGCAATGCTTTTTTAGCTTTTGGGCTATTTCTAGTCCATTATCAAGATGTTCAATCAATTCAAAAGCGATTATGGTGTCATATTGTTCTAAAGGAAAGGTATTGATATCAGCATAAACAAAAGATGTGTTTAAGCCCCATTCCTGTTCGTTTGCGACCCCAATAATGATAGGATCGTAATCTAATCCTAAATAATTAATGTTATTAGGAAGAAATTGTGATCCATAGCCAGTAGAACATCCTATTTCAAGAATGTTCTTTCCTAGCAGATTTCTATTAGCCCAAAGATAACGACAAGCTTCTCTAGGATAAACTGGATCACCCTTTAGAAAAACTGCTCGTTCATAATTATTTGTTAATAAAAATCTATAATGTTGTGGATCATGTTGCTTAAAGTATGCCAAAGCATCTTGTGTTATCTTATCCATTATTGTCCTTTATTAAATTGGATACACTAAATCAACCCTTTGTGATACTGCTAATGCAGTTCCAAATACCACTGAAGTTCCAGAAGTTACAGTTACATCAACACCATTTATCATTTTAACACCTTGTAAATAGACTTCAATTTTGCCAGAAGTATATGTTGCAGATGTCGTAAATGTTGTTTGTGAAGCAGTTGAAGTAAATTGATCATAGATCATTTTGCTTACAATACTTGATGCACTTCCAGAGTAGCCAGAGAAGCCAGAATAACCGCTCACACCAGAACCTGAATAGCCTGAATAGCCTGATACCCCTGATCCTGAATAACCGCTAAAACCGGATAAACCTGATGCCCCAACCGCTCCAGAGTATCCGCTGTAGCCTGATGTTCCAATTCCGCTGTAACCAGAGAAGCCTGACCAACCAGACACACCTGAACCAGAATAGCCTGAATACCCGCTTATGCCACTTCCAGAGTAACCGGAGTATCCTGATATTCCTGATGCGCCATTACTTCCATTTGTTCCAGAGAAACCGCTATAGCCTGAAATTCCGCTAGTCCCAACTGCGCCTGAATAGCCTGACCAGCCAGAAACCCCGCTACCACTAAATCCGCTATAGCCTGATATTCCTGATGCGCCATTTTGTCCTGATATCCCACTGAATCCTGAATAACCGCTGAATCCAGATATTGCATAAGCAACTTGTGTTGCAGTAAAAATAACTGATGGTGTTCTTGGATAGCCACCACTTGCCGCTATGGTTTGTATAGATACATTTGCATTAGTAGTTTGCCAATATAATTCAACATAATCATTTGCAGTAATATCAAAAACAAAATTGACAGTTAATATTTCTGATGAAAAAGCACTTCCTTGTTTATCAGGAACATCATAATGCGAATTAGTATCAGCAATGTTTGTGCCATTTTTCTTTAGCCAAACTTGAGTTGCCCCTAATGCGGTGCTAGTGTTTGTAAATTGAATGGAAAAAGTAAGGCTATAAGTGCCTGTATCAGCAAATACAATTCTTGATGTAGGTGATCCAATAGATACATCCCTTGAACCAGCATCGTAACTATTAAATGTAATTGCAGTTGGTGTATTTATAGTTGCAGTTTGATTTGTAGTATCCCAGAATGAACCCCAAGCTGATACAGTTCCACCAAGACCGGGTGCGCCTGAATAACCTGAATACCCACTGATTCCAGAATATCCGCTCGTTCCTATTCCTGAATAGCCGGAGAAGCCTGATATTCCTGACCAACCTGATACCCCACTGCCTGAATAGCCACTGAAACCGGAGTAGCCAGACACACCACTGCCTGAAAAGCCCGAATAGCCTGATATACCGGAGTATCCGCTAAATCCAGAATCGCCTTGAATTGATTGACCACTGAAGCCAGAATAGCCTGACACACCTGAACCAGAGAAGCCAGAGTAGCCTGATATACCGCTTCCACTAAACCCGCTAAACCCAGAAATTCCAGAGAAACCGCTAGCGCCATCAGCCCCATTTTGTCCAGAGAATCCTGAAATTCCTGACGCGCCTACTGCTCCGCTAAACCCGCTGTAACCTGATATGCCACTTCCACTGTAACCTGAATAGCCTGACACTCCACTTCCAGAGAATCCTGAAAAACCGCTGATGCCTGATGCGCCATTTTGCCCAGAAATTCCTGACCAACCTGAAAGTCCGGATGCGCCTACTGCCCCAGAGAATCCGCTGATTCCACTGAATCCGCTATAGCCTGAAGTTCCAATACCAGAGTAACCAGAATAGCCTGATGTGCCTGACGCGCCTGCCGGTCCTACAATTTGACCTACATTATTCCATGCTGATCCATTCCATACATAAAGATCACCATCTGAATCCACAATGTAAGCATCGTTAGGATTATTTCCACTTGATGGTAATAAAGAAGGATTAGCAACTGAACCTTTAATATTAATCGATGTTCCTTGCTGACCGCTGTAGCCTGATATACCACTGAAACCTGATGTTCCAATTCCAGAGAAACCGGAGAAGCCTGAATAGCCTGATGTTCCAGAGATTGAAGCGCCTGATTGACCTGAAAAACCTGACCATCCGCTGATGCCTGAACCAGAGAAGCCTGAATACCCACTGATACCACTTCCTGAAAAACCGCTATACCCGCTGATGCCACTAAAACCTGATGTCCCAATTCCTGAAAATCCTGATATACCGCTAGCGCCTGACCATCCACTGATTCCAGAACCAGAGTAACCTGACCAACCAGAGATACCACTACCTGAAAAACCGCTGTAGCCTGATTGTCCGCTAAAACCGCTGTAGCCAGAAGTTGATGCCCCTGACATGCCTGACCAGCCAGAGTAACCTGATGCACCTGAAGTTGATAGTCCGCTAAACCCACTAAAACCAGAGAATCCAGATAAGCCACTTCCTGAATAGCCTGAAAAACCTGAAGCGCCAGATACACCTACGCCAGAAAACCCGCTATACCCACTTTTGCCGCTGTATCCGCTGTAGCCTGACACGCCAGATTGTGCAGTTCCATCAAGTCCGCTGTATCCGCTATAGCCACTGTATCCGCTAACACCTGATCCACTATAGCCTGAATAACCTGATGCGCCTGAACTTCCAATAATTCCACGATCAACTGTTAAAGTT
>Ga0114978_10002058_pt1 | contig 16715 bp, 4 predicted proteins | sample S_140212_EF_Meta_FD_87027 | JGI IMG/M metagenome (GOLD analysis project Ga0114978, IMG submission 87027) | Freshwater microbial communities from Lake Simoncouche, Canada to study carbon cycling - S_140212_EF_MetaG | ecosystem: Environmental > Aquatic > Freshwater > Lake | place: Lake... | reverse complement strand
GATTCCTGCGATACAGAGTTCGCATCCTGAGTATTCGCGACGCCAAAATTCTTTTTAAATAGTAGAATTACCTGTTGGGCTTGGCTCGCCATCTAGTTGTTGAAGGATATTTTTATGTCTTTAGTAGGAACTCAGATACCAAACAAAACATTTTTAGAGTAAGAATGTTTTGTTTTTTGATATTGTCTTGTTTATAACGATAACTGTGCTGTTATGGTTGTCATAGCAAAATTCCAGTTCATAGGAACACCAAATCGTGCAATAATCCGGATATCCTTACCTGAAGTCGCAAACGCAGGTACAAACACGTTGGGAAATGTAATTGTTCCTGATGCTAGTGTAGCACCGGAAGCTACACCACCATAAATTTGCGTTTGGTTGCCTGTTGTATCATTGTAATAATTTAACGCTGACGCTGCATTTCCAGTGGTTCCATTCGCATCTAACCAACACGTGGTTGCTGATCCTGCATCCGTTGGCAAAATCGAAGCTTGATCTTCAATTCTGTAAAATAAAAAGACTTTATCCGTGGCAACAGTTGGAAAGTTACCTGCAGAGAAGACTGCTAAACTGTTTGATACAGCAATTGTATCAGTTCCTGCTGTTAGATAGTTCACTACGAATGTAACCTTTGTATAGTTTGTCGCTGAACTGGCTGTTTTCCATCCAAAGGTAGCAAACCGCAGTGTTGTATTTCTTGTTATAGATGTATACGTAATTGAGTTTTGAAGCAAGTTTCCGTAATAGGTTCCAGCATAGTTCAAGTAGGCAACTCCACTTGTTCCTACAGTTCTATGAGCACCATTCGCGACTTGGAGTTCTTTGAATGCAGGTGTTGTAGCAACTGTATTATCAATCAGTGAGTTCGCGTGGTTGTACAAGTAATTTGTGTACGAGTTATTACCTGCATTTGCATAAACAAACGGAACTACATAGACGTTCGTTCCATCAAAGCTTGAGAATGACCAAATTCTGCAGCCCACTAATGCTGATGCAGTTGTTGCGGTTGGCAACGCCGCCGGCAAGGTCGTAGTGATTAGTGTGTACGAAGGTCCATCAATAATCGTAGATAAAAACACATTCGATGTGGCAGAATTACCAGCAAGATTTGAACTAAAGACTGCTAATCTAATACTTGATGCCCATGTTGATGCTAATGAAGCTGATGTAACTGTACCGTTTGAAAATCCAATGCGTGCTGCCTGATCCAAGCGTCCACCGTTAGATCCTGAGACTATACGTGCTAAGGTTGTTTCAGTTGTAGTTAACGAAGCAGAACCAGCAAGATATGTGTAGCTGAGAATCGGGCTTGCATAGAAATAGTTTCCTAAATTGCTTGCTCCTACAATTGTGCTAAAGGTTGCAGTTCCGTATACGGTTTGAACTCCTGAGATAGTGCTAAAACTAGGAGGGGTTGTTGGTGAATATGCAAAGGCTGCATCTGTTATCGCTGCACTTCCTGGAACTCCATCATAATACCACGAGAAGGTTCCTTGACCTGTTGTGATACCTGCTGATGTACTTTGAACAGCTGTAGTCTGAAGAGTGTAGATGGTCGAGTTCGCAACAAAGATGCCTGCACCCAATGTAACCGTATTAGAAGCTGATAAGAAATACCCTTGATACGGTGCGTTGCAACCTAGTGCTGCAAATCTATCGTATACCGTGGTTGGCGTCAAGGTCACATTGTTTAGGGTGACCGCAGACGGGGTTGTTGCAGGAAATCCATTGTAGAAAATCTGGGCAGCTGGTGTAATAACAGGAGATGTTATTACCGTGCTAATTGAGAGAGATCCTGTAAATGTTTTTCCTCTTATTGCAACATTGTGAATCGGCGACACAAATGCAGACGTAGTCCAAGCTGTCGCTGAATTCACTAGTGTGTTCACGTTCAATGAATCAAATACGCGGAATGCTGAAGCATAATACCTCGAAGCAAATGTCAGCGTTCCCGAGAAGGTTGCATCTGACGTCAAATTCGATGTTACCGTTGACAGAGTTGACGCGATTCCACCTTGTTGACTGGCAGAGTTAGCTGCTTGTACTTTGAATGTATAGACTGAATCTGGATATAAGCTTGTTGCATTATATTGTACGACTTGGCCACCAAGACCATCCTGAGCTGTCTGAAAGTTAAACGGCGCCCCCACTACAACTGTCGTTGACTGATAGACAGGTGTAATACCTGTGTATCTAAATGTGCTGAAAGGGACTGCAGTTAAATTCATTGTATAACTGCTGACTGTCGCAACGGATGTTGTATCATTAATTTCTACAAATTGCGGCGTGCTAAAATAAAAGATAATGCTATTTGATGTTGTATTTGTACTGTATAAACGCTGAGGGATAGAAGGAGGGCCCGCTGTCAAGAAGGCAGCAAAAATGGTCGAGGCTACATTTGATCCAAAGTTATAATTTGTATACCACGCAAGAAGTTGATTATTTCCAGTTAAGTTTGCTAGTGCTGTATTATAATACACATAGCTGCTTCTAACTAAATTATCCTGAGGAAACGTTAAACTCTGAACACCTGATGTACCTGCTGTCTTAACAAGAGTGATACCCGTTATAAAAGGTATATTTGCAGTGCGATAGTTTACAATATTGGTGGATTGCTGCACAAGAATCGATGAGTAATTTATACCAGCCACATTGGTTGAAAGAATTGTATTAAATGCAAGTATATTCTGAACCCAGTTTTGCATAAACCCAACATTGATCTGTACTGGATATGTCCACGGAATGAAAATCTGGGAAGACTTTGACATCGGTGTACCAAAATAGATTGTACTCGGTGCATTAATCAAATACTGCTGAATCCAAGCATCATTGTAAATAGGATTTCCACCACCACTAACTGGTCCAACTGATGTTGAAAAGGTTGAAACAGTTTCTGCAACAAACGGAACTGTTGCAGGCTGACCATAGCTCGTTGAGAAAGAGGAGAATGCTGCACCGCCAACACCTCCTGCACCTACTGAGGTTGAGTAAGAGGACATATTCGGTATAATTCCATAGCTCGTTGAGAAGGAGGAGAATGCTGCACCGCCAACACCTCCTGCACCTACTGAGGTTGAGTAAGAGGACATATTCGGTATAATTCCATAGCTCGTTGAGAAAGAGGAGAATGCCTCGCCACCTACACCTCCTGAACCTACTGAGGTTGAGTAAGATGACATATTCGGTATAATTCCATAACTCGTTGAGAAGGAGGAGAATGCCGCACCACCTACACCTCCTGCACCTACTGAAGTTGAATAAGAGGACATATTCGGTATAATTCCATAACTCGTTGAGAATGAGGAAAATGATGCGCCACCTACACCTCCTGAACCTACTGAGGTTGAGTAAGAGGACATATTCGGTATAATTCCATAGCTCGTTGAGAAGGAGGAGAATGCCGCACCACCTACACCTCCTGCACCTACTGAAGTTGAGTAGGATGACATATTCGGTATAATTCCATAGCTCGTTGAGAAGGAAGAGAATGATGCGCCACCTATGCCTCCTGCACCTACTGAGGTTGAGTAGGATGACATATTCGGTATAATTCCATAGCTCGTTGAAAGCGATGACAATTGCTGCTGCACATACGAATTGTTAGGTATGGTGCCTACTGAAGTTGAAAAGGATGATATAGATTGCTGAATGAGAGAGGCAGTTGCAATAAATCCAAGGCTCGTTGAGAAACTAGAAATAGATGTATCAATAATACTTGACCAGATACTGCTAAATGTAGAAATCTCATATCTTATTGTGGATCCAATTCCTAATATATTTTTAATAAATGATGAAAGAGTCGATGAATTTGCCATATTGCTTGTATTTCCAGTTTGGCCAAATGAGGTAGAAAAGCTTGAAAAGTTTTGAAGAATGCCAAATGTAGTTGAATTCAATAGAGAGGGAGGAAAAAGAGAACCATAGGATGTAGAAAGTGTAGAAAGTTGAAACATAGATCCAACATACGTAGAATTAAGCTGTTCTCGATTTGCAATTGATCCATACGTTGAAGAAAGAGTAGAAAGCTGTGCTGTATTTACAAGAGATCCATAGCTTGTTGAAACAGTAGAAATCTGTGAGATTAAATTGGCTGTTGTTGATAAAAGATTAGATTGGTTAACTCCAACCGATAGTAGTGCTCCTAGTGAGGTTGAAAAACTCGATAATTGCACATTAGTTCCAACCATAGATGATACGAGCTGCGCCTGATTTACTACAATACCATAACTGGTTGAGAATGATGAAAGAACACTTGTTGTTATAACGGCTTGTCCATTAATGGAAGAAAATTGTGCATTGAGTCCCTGAATATTTATACTTGAAATCGTTGATGCTAAAAATAATGATGAGACATACAAAGTAGCTGCATAATCATATGTTTTGATAGTATTATATAATGTAGAAATTGTAAAGGTTTCAGATGCCTGCTGTCTTGCAAAAAAAAGTTCAAATACATAGGGCGTAGAAGGAAGAGTCGTATTTTTAAAATCATAGCCAAATGTATTTGATGCAGAAAATGAACTTACAACGGTATCTCCTGTATAAGGAGTAATATCAGTTGCAAATGCAGTCCTTGTAATCTGTGTAGTCGATTCGTAAAAACTAAATGAAGCAATACCAGAATTAGTTATAGGAAACATTGTATTACATCCTGTTGTAAATACTGTACTGGCGATCATCACGTAGGAAGATAGATACAAATAGGGCGAATTAACTAATGATCCTAGCGATGAAAACCCTAATGGCGGAATAAATGGAATATTTGTTGTGTAAAGTGGCGTATCGCTTGGACTATATCCATACGTTCGATACAACGGACTCAAATTAAAATTGGATGATCCTATGTCTTTGAAATTAGATAAAGTTAAATAGTCTGTAGCATTTTGTTTAAGATAAATAAAATCAACCTGGTATGTATTAAATCCACCAATTGTGTCATTTATAGTTTGTGTTATAAAATCTGAAGGCTTTGGATAGGCTGGGAGTTGAGGTTTGTAGACTGTATTAAAAACTTTTAGATAAAGAGCACCTGAATAATCAACTTGCCAAGATAATGAATTTTGTGAAGGATAAAATGTAAATGTTCCCTGAACAGCGAAAAGTGTAGAATATACAATACCTCCAGTTGTTGTAAATGTTGTCTTAGGATTAAAATTTGTTAAATCCATATCCGTTTGATATACAGGAATATCCTGCAAGGGTTCGCCAAAGACACGAGTATCTGAAAAGGAATTATACACGCTTGAAAAAAGCGGATAATAGGTGATTCCCATGCTGCTGATTCCAGATGCAGGGGTTGAAATAACAGGATTTTGTTCAGAAACTAGCGTAACAAGGGTAGATGCCCAGAAATAGGGAGTCTTAATTGTAGACGCGGTTAATACATTGTAGCCTTGCTGAAATGTATTTTCTAAATATGTTATATTGCTTTGTAGTGTAAACGATGTAGAAAGAAGATTTTGAGAAGCAATTGTTGCAACACTCGAAATACCACTCTTCAGAATCTGAATGGATCCAACACTCGTTGAATAATTATTTAATGCAATAGCAGATCCAGTTGAAACAGTGATTGCAGCAGTAGACAAAGATGTCTGAAATGTGTTGGTATTTACGAGGCTGCCATAGGTTGTTGAAAGAGTACTCAAATCTGCATTTACAATTTTATTACTTAGAATTTCTGCCTGATTTCCAAGAATCGTACTGATCACAACTGAATTGATACTTGATACGCTAATATAGATCGCATTGTTATTATAATCTGTTGTTAGGATAATTGGGTCAGATCCTACTAATTTAAGAGAAGTGGATGGACTATTAGCCTGTAAATAAATAAAAGGAGTCGTACTTATATTCGATTGTCCAGTTGAAACATTGCTGTAAACACCAATTTGATTAAATGTATAAACACCTGCTGCAGTTGAGATTAAATTAGCGCCATCAAAAGTAATGGTTTGATTCTGCGGATTAGCGCGAATCGTGATGCCTCCAGCTCCAACATAGCTGATATTACTTGTTATGACTTTTTGCTGTTCATTATAAGCAGATATAACATTTCCATCAGGTATTGAAATTGTACCAAACGCTTTTGCATAAACATAAACTGTATTAGGTGCCGTAGGGTCAGGGGAAAGCCCTGCATTTGCTCCGTCATAGATAGAAAATGTCGTTGCGCTGGCATCTGCAACAAAAATAGCAGATGTTGTATTAATTCTGGTAAATGCACCTCCTCCCTGGAGAGTAGATAAGGTCATCCAAGAAGTACCGCCTAGACCATCGGTTGTTAGAACACGATATGCAGGAAGTACTGAATTTGTATTACCAGTTCCAGAGGTAAATAATTGATTTACTGTTAATGAATCTACGTTCAGAGTCTTTTGAAAAGACGCCATACTACTTATATACTAGTTCTTTCTCATAGTCCATTCAGCGCGAATTTTACTTTAATTGCTGAAATGCGATCCTGAAGTCTTGCCATCCGCTTTAGCAATGCTTGAGTTGCACCAAATTTCATTTTAAAAAGTTGATCTGTATCAAGAGTTTGAAAACTTGACACTCCTAATTCATTTGTAAAGTAAATACTTGATGGTAAAATCTTAGAGACTTCTTGACTGATAAATCCTATTTCTCTGTCCTCTGATAGCCTATGTTCATCTCTATAGCGAGGCTCCCATTTGAATGAGACTAGACGAAGGCTTGATAGATTTGATAAAAGTTTTTCGTGGCTTACACTCGATACACTCTGTTTTATACGCTGATCGGATGGATTAATCCATGTCGTACTATTTGGTTGTCGTGCATTTCCATATCCTATATCCAAAGCATACTGCGGATTGAGTGTATTAATTCCTACATACCCACGAAGCAATGAATTCTGTGTATTTTTCAAAAAGGTTATGTCTCCTTCATTAAATGTAATCGTAGAGAATCGTGCAGCCATTGAATGGCCAAAATAAATCTTATTCGGATCATCACGTGCCCAGATATTTATATTAGGAAGCTGCATTGAAGGCTGCAGTTGCTCAAAGGGTTCAAAAAGCACTGCCATTGTATTTGAGTCAACATTTGTTGTATTTGTCATACTATTGGAAGACCAGGTGTTGCCTCCATCAAATGACTGATAGAATGCTTGATTTGCTTGAGCTGATACTGCTCCTACTTGTGTCGGCAAAGCAAAAAGGTTCCACGCGTTATAGGCCCATTTTATCTTAACACTGTATAATCCTGTACTAATGAAGTCGCTGTATGCATTCGCATAGACAGATAATTTAATTGCACTAATCTGACTCCACGTATATCCAAAATCTTGAGATTTGAGGAGTGCAACATAATTTGGAATGGATGAGATCTGAGCCGCTATGATATCCTTTCCATTGTAATCTAGAGATCTGTATCGTAAAATTCGTTCTGTTGTAGATGGCAGTGTTCGGGTCCAGGTATAATTATCTTGACTTACGAAGGCTCCATCACCTACAATGACCCACGTCTTTCCTGTCCACACTGCATCATTTATTTCAGTCACATTTGAAGATTCAGGTCCAATAATTGTAGAGAATTGTGTGGGTGCTAACAATCCAGGAGATAACGAGTTTGCCAAGAACATTGTATAAAAAGTAGAGTTCGTTATTGCTGCGGGTGGGTACCAACTTGTTTGATATGAATAAGCAACATTACTTGCCGCCGTCATCAGATACACTTGACCATTTGTTGTTATTGATGTCATTGGACCTAAACTCTTAAAATTAACTCCTGCATTCGTTACACTGCTAAATCTATGAACTTTAATATTTGTTGAGGTTCCAATACCAGTATAGGTTAATAAGACGTTTGAGTTGATCACACTGCTTAGCTGAGAAAAGACTGATGTATTATTCAATGTAAAGTAGCTCATAGGTACATTTGAATTAATGAGACCGTTGCCTGTTGCTGACAAAAAGTTATAGGAAGTAAGCAACGATGAAATTGGAACTGATTTAATTTGTCCATAATTATTGTAGAAAAAATTGCTGGTTTCTTGCAAGGCCAAGGATGCAAAAGAATCTCCTAGTCCAAGACCATAAGCGTTTATTGCAACTTGAGCACCTGCAAGCCTGTAGATAAACGATGAATTTGTACTATAAGTTGCAACTCCAGAAGAGAACCCAAATGTGTAAAGCCAAGGATTGTTATTACCAACAAGAAAGAATGAGCTTGTATAGGAGTAAGGTTGAATTTTAATTGCACCTACAATATCTAGATTAAAGATGCTCGATAAAGGCTGTTGAATAAATAATGAGTTAGTCTTTACAAAGGATACATTATTAATTGAACTTGTTGTCATATTAAATAAATTAGTTGAAAAGATTGTGCTGTAATTTGCAGGAAATGATAACTGATAGAAAAAAGAAGTCGATCCTATAAACGGATTTAATAGTAAAAGAGTACTTATATTAAGGGAACTTTGATAAAAAACCTGTGAATATAAGTATCCATCTGGATACGCATTCATTGAAGAAATATAATTAATATTATTTACAGTTATGGTTGATAGTGTACTATACTGACCAATTACAACATTTACATATCCTACTGTAGATAAAAAACTTGATTGATTTGAACCAATAGTTGAAATTGTATTAATAAACCCTGTTTCTCCATAGTAAATGGAATTTATTTCAGATAAATACGAAATATTCACATAGGTATCAATCGTACTGCTTTGAACTCCAATTGTTGAAAATACAAATATACCTGAGGATGCTAATGAGGAAACACCAGACACTGGATTTGTTCTATTAAAACTAAAATTAAAATTACCACTAATAGTTGATATTTGTGTACTGTAAAGACCTGATGTTGTTGCAACAGTAGATTGTAAAGTTTGGTAAATACTTGAGACTCCAGCTGCAGTATTAAACGGATATGTTAATTCTGTTAAACTCGACGCTTGAAAAGCGATCTGTGTTGAAAAGGAACATACGTTCGCAGTATTAGTCTGAAATCCAGCAAGTACGTTTGAAGCAAGATATGTAGGAAAAAGAGTTGAAAATGAACTAAATGATGATATTGTTGTACTTGTTAATCTTTGGAATCCTATTTGGGTAGATGAAACCGAATATATATTAAATACAGGAGGAATTGAGAAAACAAGAAGTGTATTAAGAGTACAAAATCCACTTATATTGTTAACATATGAAAAAGATGTAAAGGATGAAACAATTGAAGATTCAGTATAGGTTGACATTGAACTTATAGATCCTCTAAGTAAGTTGACAGACTGAAGTGAAGAAATTGACTGAGCTTGGTAAATAGGAATATCATTAGAAAGTGTCGTAGTAACAAATGTACTAATTGCAGGCCCAAAATTTGCAACACTGTATGAATTTAGTGTTGTGACAAAAGAAGTAGAAAAACTAGAATTATTCTGAGAATAAGTTGTTGTACTAAGAGTGCACAGAAATGATTGAAAGGAAGATGCGTATGAACTTGATACAGATGAAAAGTTTTCAATTAAATTTGATGAGGCTAATACATAGGTTTTTGCTAACGAAAGATTCCCTATCACGGTTGAATTTACAGAAGAAATGCTTGTTGATGTATTGCTTAAGATTGATAAAAATGAACTAAATACATTTGTGGATATGGTTCCTTGGCGAAGTGAAGAATAGAGTGAACTTACACCAGGTCCAATAAATCTTGACTGGATACCTTGTGTATTTGTGGATGGTGTATAGTAAAAATATCCTAGATTAACTATATTATTGCTATTCTGATTATAGAGTGAGCTCAAAAAGACAGAAGGAGCTACATTTGTACTCATAGATGACAGAAGGCTTGGCAAATATAGAGTCGTACTGTATCGATTGGATGCAGTTGCTGCATCCGTATCAGCATCTATCTGAAATTGCGCAATTGTACTCGGACCAAAATCCTGAAATAGTGCTAATGTACAAAAACTGCTAGCGGTTATTGTGCTTAATAAATACACATTTTGTTGAAGAGCTGTTGAAATTAGACTGTTCTCTAAAAGGATAAAATTAACTGAGCTCAACAAGCTAGGAATGTTCGAATATCCATATAAATAATTTGAAAAGGCTGTTGAAATATGCAATACATTCCACGTTCCATAGACGGTTGTTCCGATCGAACTATATTGCGGTATATAAACTTGGCCTGATTCAAACAGAGTTCCTCTTGAAAATAGGGACTGTGTTGTAATTTCATCAATTTCAAGGCTCGTTGCGGACAACGCCATCTAAGCATTAGGAAGGTTTTTTAGTCTGCATTCCAACGTAGAGACTTCAGCCTCCATCTGTTGTACTTTCTGTAGTAGATACTGCGTTGCGCCAAATTCCAGCTTGAAAATCTGATCAGTATCTAATGAGTGGAAATCTGAATGGCCATATTCATTTGTATATGAAATGGCCTTCGGCAGAATCTCCTTAACTTCTTGAGCAATAAATCCATACACTGGATCTGCACTTACACCTGTCTTTGTTTGATATTCTTGTGTAAATGTAAAATTTTTAACTGACAAGCTTTCAACAATCTTCGCACACGAATATAGATCAGCTGGCTGTATGTCTGTCTTGACTCTTGCGTCGGAAGCCGTAAGCCACGTTGTTCCTGAAGGTTTTCTTGCATTGCCTACAGCAATATCAAGGGCATACTGCGGATAGGTTGTATTAATTCCAATATAACCAAGATTTTGAGTAGAAACAAGATGCCGAATCGTTAAGTCACCATCATTAAAATAAATTGTAGATTGAATTATATTCATTCTCTTACGATTATTCATCATCGAAGGAATTTCACTTGAAAAAATATCAAAGTTTGATAATTGTATTGTAGGCGTTGTATTTGATGCAAATGCCTGACCATAAATCACATTTGTTGAAACAGAAATAGATGACCAATTAATCGCATCATAGGAAATTAAATGACCAATCGTACTCAAGGTTGAATTCTGAATACCTGACGCTTTCCATACGTTTCCATTCCAAACTACAGATGTTCCTGCAGTTGAAATAAATGTTCCTGGACCATTATTATTAGCATAGTTCCAGCTCGTTCCAGTAAAACTGTACATAATATTTGATGTATTTCCGTTCATTCCTACTGCAACAAACTTATCCCCATTCCATCGTACACTGAGTCCTGATGTACTAAATTGAGGCCCTGAAACGTCATTCCAATCAGATCCTGTATATCCATATTTAATTGTTGTTGTTTCATTTGGACCTCCAACCGCAACCCAGATGACTCCATTCGTTGCAATTGAATTTGCAAAAGTTCGGAATAATGTAGTTGTAGTCGCTGTTCCTAATGACCAATTTTGACCATCCGAACTATGGTATAGAGTATTAAATGCATTTGTAGTATCAACTGCCGTGGCGACCCAGCGATATCCATTCCAGGCTAAATCAGAAACAAAGCTTGGTAGAGATGCTGTAAATCCTGTATCAGATTGCGTCCAAGTTGTTCCATTTGAACTGTAAATGATTCGAGAATTAGGCGCATTGCCTCCAGCTGCTAACCAATAGGATCCGTTCCACGCAACAGCCTTTAGCTGCACCATATTATTAGGAATGGAACCTGCTGACCAAGATATATTAGGATTTGATGAATATAAAAGAGATGCTTCTGTAGGAAAGTTAGACCCTACAGCAACCCATAATGATCCATTGTATGCAACACCATTACCTTGTGTCATAAATGCCCCTGTAGAACCGCCAACATAGTTAGAAAACGCATTGGATGATGTAAAAATGGTTCCACCAACTAGTGTATTCGATCCGACTGCCACGTGACTAATCAAAGGCACAGGAGGCGCAGAAATACGTAGACTTCCTCCAATCGCCAAAGGAAATTCACTGGTAGTTGACAGATTTATACCAATCGACGATGCATTAAATTGCTGCGTAACTGTAAGATTTGATGAAGTAATCAAATTGGCATTGAATGAGCTAAATGTAGGAAATATGATCGAACTGACAACAAAGGTAGAGACTGCTTGATAATTCAAAGTAATTGCAGAAAGTGTTGAAAAAAACGAAGAGGTTGTTTGTGAATAACTTGAGAAAAGACTAAAGCCTTGTGTACTAATTGTTGTTGAAAGGTTTGAGCTATTTGTTTGAAGAGGTGTTAGAATACTTGAAATACTCTGGTTTAATAGCAATAATGAGGATTGAAGAGTGGATACTTGAATATTTGGATTAAATGTAGAATAGGTTATAAGATCAAATGCACGCAGCGAAGAAATGTTATTCAATATATTTAAGTTGGTCTGTGCAATAATCTGTGTTGAATAATTGAGTGTTGAAAAGCTACTAAATGCAACAAGTGTACTTGTTGTAAAAAAAGTTGAAATTGCAGAGACTCCAGGATCAGTACGAATGGATGATATATTATAAATTGCATTTGAAAAAGAAGAAAAGGATTCATACACAGATGTACTAATTGAAGAAATGCTAGGGCTTATTAAGGATGACAGCGATGAAACACCAGGTCCTGTAAATACAGCTGGATAGGATGAGGAAATATAGGTTGATACATTTGAAAAGGTTGTATTTTGAATTCTTGTTAAACTTGACAAGGTAGATATTTGACTTTCGCTATTAAAAAGAACTGCAATTGTTGAATAGGTAGTGGGTAAAAGTGTAGAAAAAGAGCTTAATGTTGCCAAATTATTATAATTTGAACCAAACACTGATGATAATGTTGATAAAGAATTCTGTACTCCTACTTGCTGCAAGAATAGTGGTGCTACACCGATTGTGCAAACCATATCAGAAATCATTCGGATTTCATTTCCTAAAAGCGTAGAAAAAGATGATAGAGTTCCTGCAGAGGATGAGATTGTCAGAATTTGAAATGTAAGGCTTGAAAGATTATAGACAGTAAATGAACTTAAGCTGGATAATCCGCTGATTCCTGTATAGCTAGGAGCATCTTGAATAAATGTAGAAAATGAGCATGCAACTGTAGTTGATATACTACAGATTCCAGGTGTTCCATAATAAAGATCAAAGGTTGTTGAGAAACTTGAAAGGCTGCTTGTTAAAAGTGTAGAGAGTGAAGAAATACCGGTACCGGTATCAAATGCCTGTAGACTGTAAGATAATTGAGAAAATGTACTTCCAACTGTCGTTGAAAGAGATGAGGCTCCAGGACCAAAGGCTACTGTAATAATTGTATTAATTGTACTTGTAAACCCAATAATCGATGATACAGTTGTAGATCCTGTTGTAAATAATCCTAGGCCAGTATTTGTACTATACAATTCTACACTTCCACTCAAACTACTGTAATATGAATACACATAGGTTGAAAGCGTAGATACAGTAGGCCCTTGATTAAACGTAGTATCAAGATAAATTCCTAGTGTTGAAAAACTGGATGCAACAATGGTAGATAACGTTGAAAGAGAAGTACCAAGATTTGTGATCTGTGAAAATACTTCTAATGTTGATAAATTTTGCTTTTGCACTGCAGTATAGGAACTATAAAATGTTGAATACGATGAATTAAAGGTAGTTCCATAGATTGAACTTTGGTACTGATCCACAGTTGATATAAATCCAATGATCTGATATCCAACAGTTGTAGAAATACTGCTTACTTGCGCATTTGTGACGACTTGAACCGTTGAAAGGTTTTCAATGCCCGCAATGACATCAGGAATTGAAGATGGTGTGAGCAGAATATTAGCAATGCTAAAAATCTGTTCTGGTGTAGCATATTGGAATTCATTTCGAATATTACAATTTCCAGGGATAATTGGAATTGTATAGCTCGAAATATTAATATTGCTACTAAATCCTTGATTACCACAGCTGGATTTTCCTACAGCAACTACATTTGCATTTTTAATAAACAATGTGTCAAAAGTTAAATTATCTACATCTAGCGTTATCCTGGACGACGCCATCTCTACCTAGATCGTCTAAAAGGGTGTGAGTTTATGCGCACACATCTGCCTGCGCACCAATTTAGATGCGCATAGACAGCATCTTATAATCTATTCTTGTCGGTAGATGGTCGGCCAAGGTGGACTTTTACAGCTTGTCGCCCTAGGAAAACAAGATGTATTTCTTACCGGAAATCCACAAATGACTTGGTTCAAAATGGTCTACAGACGCTACACCAATTTTGCAATTGAAGCACAGCCAATGTATTTTGATGGAACTCCTGATTTTGGAAAACGTATAACATGCCTTGTTCCACGTCGGGGAGATCTCTTATCGCAACTTATCCTTGAAGTGGAGTTACCGGCACTCTATTTAACGAGTGGAGTTCCCGTTTCCTATGTGAATTCTGTCGGCCACGTTCTCATTCAAGAAATCACCATTGAAATCGGCGAGCAAGAGATTGATCGTCAAAACGGTGAATGGATGGAAATCTGGTCAAACTATACAACCCAATTTGATAAGCAGAGTGGATTTTACAATATGATTGGAAAGGTTGATGGATATTCACCCCCTACTCTCAATGGTCCACTCAAGCTGTATATTCCTCTACGATTCTGGTTCTGTAAGAATCCTGGACTCGCCTTGCCTCTTATAGCTCTTCAGTATCACCCTATTCGCATTAATCTGACACTCGCACCTCTAAACAATCTATTCTATTCATCTGCACTTACAAGCCCATTATGCACCAATCTAGAAGTTAAACCTGCTAGTATCACTTCATTAATGTTGTACGGCGACTATATTTATCTAGATGTTGAAGAGCGTCGTAGATTTGTAAGTACAACTCACGAATACTTGATTGAACAAGTTCAATATACTTCTAGCATTCCAATTGCTCCCGGTGCAACCTCTGGGTCATTACGTCTCGAATTTAATCATCCTATCAAAGAACTCCTTTGGTATATTCAACGTGATGATATGTATCGCTATCACGAATGGTATAATTACAGTTCACTCGGTATTTATGAAGCTGGAACTCGTACAGACTTGCTCCTCGATGCAGTTCTTCAGTTAGACGGATTCGACCGCTTCCAAAAAAGAGATGCCGGCTACTTCCGACTTGTTCAACCTTGGCAATACCATAGCGTTATTCCGGAAAAGTACTTTTTATATTCTTACAGTTTTGCTCTTCGACCTGAAGATGTGCAGCCAACAGGTTCAATGAACGCAAGCCGAATGGACTCAATTGTACTTCAAGTCAATATTAATACTGCTCTTGTTAACGCCGTAGGCAATCTACATTCAAGAGTGTATGCAACAAATATAAACGTGCTACGCATCGCAGATGGATACGGCGGTGTACTCTTTACGATTTAGATCTATCAGATAGAGATGCTCGAAGGCATAACAAAAAAAATGGTCATACCAAAGAACTTGCCTAATCAATTTGATATTGGAATTACGCAAGGGTCTTACTGGGGAGGCGCTCAGGTTCCTTACTGGCTCCTAAAAATAATGACACTCTGTTTTGGCTTGGTGGGGTTTGATCACCTTTTACTCCGAAGCCCACTTACCGGTCTTCTTAAATTTCTTTCCATTATTCCTCTTTTTGGATTTTGGTATTTCTTTGATCTAGCCCAAGTCTTTGGTGAGCAAGAATTTGTAGAAAAGAATGGATTTGCCATACCCTTTTTGGGCCCGCAAGGTATTGGTGCAGGTATCTTTATCAATAAGGATGGAAGTAATCTAGCTCCTCCAGATGTTGCCAAGCCCTGGACTTTTATGATGTATGCTTTGGCGACGATTCTCTTTACAGTTTTACCACTTAATAAGATCCTTATTGGTGATTACTTTGGTGCTCTCTGGCAAATCATAATGTATAGCTTTTTCTTCACACCCTTATTTCTACTTGCTCTCTTTTGGGGCTTTTATGATGAGTATCGTGTATTTTTTGATACGCGTGGTCTAATCGAAAAAGGTGCTGCCCGAGTAATCCCGGCTTCTTGGATTCTTGATCCCTATTTCAAACGCAATGCTCTTGGACCTCTGCCAACTCCGCCAGACCCCGCCGGTGGAATCATAACACAAATTCAAAAGTACATCCTTGATACGATCAATGTATTTTCCACGAGTGCTCAGCGTCTAACCGCCAAGAGCGCGTACCTTGCTCGTGAATCTGCAGATGCTACACTCAGCGTTGGTATCGCTCAAGAACGTCTAAAAAAGGCCGTTGCTGAAGCTCCTGCACTTGTGACTGAACAAGCAACTGTCGCAGCTGCCAGTGTAGCGCCGCAGATAGCCCTTGCAACAACTGAAGCATCAATCAAAATGGCCCAGCAGGCACCCGAAATTGCAAAGGATTACGCTGATTTTGGACTCAAACTCGCAAAAAATACGGATGTAGTCGTCAATAAGGAAATTCCAAAGGTAATTGATTTCGGACTCAAAGTCGCAAAAGATGCAGATACCGTTGTCACAAAGGAAATTCCAAAGGCAATCAGTCAAGTCACAAACGCAACCGAAAAAGCTGTAGATAAAGTTGGATCTGTTCTTGAAAAGACTGCAAACAGTATCGGCAATGTTGCCGAAGCTGCATCTAAGACAGCAAACGCTGCATCTAAATCTGCAGAGGCTCTCGCAAAAACAGCAACAAGTGCTGCAGAAAATGCAGTAAAATCTGCGTCTAAATCTGCGGAAGCTCTTGCAAAGACAGCAGCAAATGCAGCAGAGAATGCTTCTAAGGCAGCCGCTAAATCTGTAGAAGCCGTTGCAGAGAAAGCAACCGAAGCATCTCAAAAGGGTGGAAGTCTGATGAATGCACTGGAAAGT
>Ga0114978_10002052_pt1 | contig 16754 bp, 15 predicted proteins | sample S_140212_EF_Meta_FD_87027 | JGI IMG/M metagenome (GOLD analysis project Ga0114978, IMG submission 87027) | Freshwater microbial communities from Lake Simoncouche, Canada to study carbon cycling - S_140212_EF_MetaG | ecosystem: Environmental > Aquatic > Freshwater > Lake | place: Lake... | reverse complement strand
CAACCCCGTCGAGTAGCCGCGACGGACCATCTTCCTCTTGGTCGGCGGCACCCTCAGTCCCAAGGATCTCCTCATGTTCTGGATGCGTCTCACTGTGCGCAATCACTCTCTTCAGGAGATCCTGCTCCCAAGAGGTCTTCTCCTTGGGCCGATACCAGTAGCTTGATCGCGGAACCGTAAGGATGCGGCAGACCTTCCTGCCTGATCCCAGTCGAAGTCCCCCGAAAAAGTGGAGAGGTCGAGCGCAGATTAGTTTAGGTTTTTGTTGTGGGTTGTGAAGTTGATTTTGAGGTAGTCGAAGGGGGAGATGGAGCCGAGGGATGTATGGCGGCGACGACGGTTGTAGAAGGTTTCGATGTAATCGAAGATGGCGAGGCGTGCAGCCTGTTTGGAAGGGAAAGGCTGCTCGGCGTCAGGAAGTTCGGATTTGAGGGAGGCGAAGGCACTTTCTGCGAAGGCATTGTCGTAGCAGTAGCCAGCCGCGCTCATGCTCTGAAGCTACTCATGTTTGTGGAGGAGATCACGGGTTGAGGAAGCCGTGTATTGGCATCCGCGATCGGAATGGAAGATGGCTCCACCGGCAATGTAGCCAGTTTTGAGTGCGTGCTGCAGAGCACCGGTGACTACCATCAACATCCTAAAAGGGAGAACTCACCAAAAAGCGCGGCATCAAGAGGAAACAAAAAAACGCAGGGCGGGACAACTCTTACCTGATTAAGTTACTTGGATTTTAGATGCGTAAGCCCTGGACCCGCGCCCCATCTCGCCCCGACTTTCTCCCGCGCCGCAAAAACCAGGTGACCTACGAACGCGCGACACGAGCGGCTGGTTCAGCTAGTGGAGGACCTTTCGTCCGGCGCGATGCAAATCGAAGAACCTTTGGCGTGGGCGTTTCCGGGCGATGAGGCTGGCGCAAAGGCTTGCGTCCGCGCGGGAAAGGCGGCACAAGCGGTCATGATCATCACCCCAAAGATTCGCGGTTTTATTTGTACGACGGCCCACCCCGAAGGCTGCGCGGCCCATGTGCAGGGCCAGATTGATTACGTAAAATCGAAGCCCGCGCTGGAAAAAGCCCCCCGGCGCGTGTTGGTGGTGGGTTCCTCCACCGGATACGGGCTCGCTTCGCGCATCGTGGCCGCTTTCGGCGGAGGCGCGTCCACCATCGGGGTATTTTTTGAAAAAGAGGCGGCTGATAAAAAAACCGCCTCGGCCGGCTGGTATAACTCAGCGGCGTTTGAGGCGGCGGCGGCGCAGGACGGGCTCTACGCGAAGAGCTTCAACGGCGATGCATATTCGAACGAGATGAAGCAGCGCGTGATCGAGGCGATCAAGGCCGACCTCGGTCAGATTGACCTGATCGTTTACAGCCTCGCCTCCCCACGCCGGATTGATCCGAATACGGGCGAAATTTACAAGTCGGTCCTTAAGCCGACCGGCGGGACTTTCACCAGCAAAAATCTCAACACCGACAAAAAGCTGATCGAGACCGTCACGATTGAACCCGCCACGGAGGAGGAAATCGCGCAGACCGTGAAGGTGATGGGCGGCGAGGATTGGAACTTGTGGATCAACGCCATGGCGGAAGCGGGGGTGTTGGCGGATGGTTTTAAGACTGTCGCTTATAATTACATCGGGCCGGAACTGACCTGGGCCATTTACACCGACGGCACCATCGGCCGCGCGAAGCTTCACTTGGAGGAGACGGCCAAGGAAATTAACGGACGCTTTGGCTCCGGCACGGCGGTGGTTTCGGTCAACAAGGCGCTGGTCACGCAGGCCAGCTCCGCCATTCCGGTGGTGCCGCTTTACATTTCGCTCCTTTACAAAGTGATGAAGGCAAAAGGTCTGCACGAAGGCTGCATCGAGCAGATTCAACGCCTCTTCGCCGACCACTACGGTTCGCCCGATGGCCCGAAACTGGACGAGAAGGGCCGCATTCGCATTGACGATTGGGAAATGCGCCCGGACGTGCAGGCGGCTGTGGCGGCGGTCTGGGATACGGTCACGACGGAGACGCTTGACGACGTTTCGGACTTTGCCGGATACCAGAAGGAATTTTACCGGCTGTTCGGCTTCGGTCTTGCAGGCGTGGATTACAGCGCCGAGACCGACCCGGCGCGCCCCATCGCCAGTCTGGCTTGAAAATTTTCCTCTTGCGCCACGCCGGAAGTCCATTGCAAGCTGCCTGTCGTCGTCCAAGCTGATGACGAAAATTTCCGAACGATTGAAAATGCAAGTACCCATCCGCGAAAGTTAGCTCGTGCAGTGCAGGAGCCGTCAGTTTTCGCGTCCATCGTTCGGTGGTCAATTTCTCGCATGAGAATTGTCCTTCGTCATTGCATGCAAAGTCCAACCGGGAGGTCCCATTAACATAAGAGATATTCGCGTCAACGAACGCATTCGCGCCCGCGAGGTGCGCGTGATCAACAGCGTCAACAACGAACAGCTCGGGGTGATGCGCATCGAGGATGCCCTCCGGCACGCCCGCAGTCTGGGCATGGATCTGATTGAGATCGCTGCCAATGCCCAGCCGCCCGTCTGCCGCATCGTGGATTTCGGCAAGTTCCGCTACGATCTGGCCAAGCAGGAGAAGGAGAAAAAACACACCGCCGGCAAGGTCAAGGAGGTCAAGTTCCGCGTCAACGTGGGCGAACACGATTACCTGACCAAGATCCGCCACGCGGAGGAGTTTCTCGACAAGGGCAACAAGGTGAAAATTCATCTGCAATTCCGCGGCCGCGAAATGGCCCACCAAAATCTCGGCATGGATGTCGTGCGTCGGGTCAAGGGCGACCTCGCCACCATGGGCCATGTGGATATGGAACCAAAGCTCGTGGGCAAGGCTATTGGAATGACGCTTTCGCCGCTGCCGGCCACCAAGCGGAAACGCAAATTCAGCAAGGCCGGGGATATCCTGGAGCCACAGCGTGAAGATACGGATGGCGACGAGTAATCGCCATCTGCTGCTCTTCGACATCGACGGCACGCTCATTACCTCCGGCGGAGCGGGGGAAAATGCGCTGAAGGATTCTCTCAAGGAGCGTTTCGGGGTGGACGATGATCTTAAGGGGATCAACTTTGCCGGAGCGACCGACTCCGCGATCGCTCGGGCCATGTTGGAAAACAACGGCCTCGCCGCCACGCCGGAAAACATTGCCACCCTTTTGGATGGCTACCTGCATTTTCTGCGTCAGCGCCTGCCGCGTCATCAGGGGCGTGTGCTTCCCGGCATCATCAATCTTCTCGACCGGCTGAGAGGTCATGAGTGCTGTGTGCTGGCCTTACTGACCGGCAACATCGTGCGCGGGGCCGAGATCAAGCTGGGGCACTACGGGGTGTGGGATTATTTCGAGTTCGGGGCCTTTGCCGACGACCACCACGATCGCAACGAGCTGGGAAAATTCGCCCGCGCCCGCGCGCTGGAAAAACACGGGGAGGAGTTTCCGCCGGAACGGATATTTGTCATCGGCGACACCCCGAGGGATATCGAATGCGGCCGCGCCATCGAGGCCAGGACGGTTGCCATCGCCACCGGAAATTATTCCCGCGCGGAGTTGGCTGAACACCAGCCGGATTTTCTTTTTGACGATTTCTCGGATACGGAGGCGGTCATGGCCGTCTTGCTGGGAAAGTAAAAGCGGCTTCCTGCCGCTGCCGCGAAAACCCAAAGCGACCGGAGGGCGCTTCTACTTTGTTATGGCCGTAAGCACATCGAGTGTCGCGTTGACGTTGCGTTCGATGGAGTAATTTGCGGCCAGTTCCCGACAGGCGGCGGAGGTTTCCGCGGCGGGACGATCCTTCCATTCTGCCAGGGCTTCCGCCAGGGCATCACGGTCGCCGGGCTTGACGATATTCCCGTGCACGTCCGGCGTGATGATTTCCGAGAATCCGTTCGCAGTCGTTGTTACGACGGGCAATCCGGCGGCAAGAGCTTCCAGGCACGCGTTGGAAAAGGGATCGTAAATCGTGGGCAGAGTGAAGACATCGGCGGCCGAGAACAAAGCCGACAGGTCGCTGACCGGACCGAGAAATTTCGCGCGGCTGGATTTGTAACGCTCCGCCGGTCCGCGTCCGGCCACGAGCAACAGGGTTTTTCCGCCGAGGTTTTCCACGGCCCGGATGGCAAACTTGAGCCCTTTTCTTTCCCAGCCTGTGCCGACGAACAAGACACAAAAAGCATCCGGCGGCACATCCAGCCGCTGGCGGGCTTCCTCGCGCGAAATGCGTGCAACGGATTTCCCGATGCCGTTCGGGACGACCTGGACGCGTTCGCGGGGAAATTCCTGCCAGCGGACGATTTCCTCTGCGACCATTTCGGAGTTGGCGATGACGAACTGCGCGGTCTGATAGACCTCGCACTCGAGGCGCATGAGGGAAAGGTGCTTGGGATTGATCAGGTGAAGAAACCGCCGCCAGCGCGGCTCAAACTGCGAGCGCCGATACAGCCAGGCCGCATGCACGCCATCGCCAGCGCGGTAAACCTGGCACCCCGGCACGCGCTCCAGGCTGAAGGTGACGTCCACCGCGGGATGGGCCTCCGCCACGGCGGCGGCGAATTTTTGCGGGGTTTTTCCCGTCAGACGGATGATGGAGGAGTTTGGCCAGCGCTCTACGGGCCAGTCACCGGTGGTGATCAAAACCGGTTCGTGTCCGGCCCGGGCGAGTCCGGTGGCGAGGCGTAAAAGGTAGGCCTCGGCCCCGCCGGTGGCGGAAAATCCTCTGCGAACAAGGCCGATCTTCATTGTGTTGTGGAAAAAGGTGGAAAAATTGCGGACGCTTGGCTCCCGTGCCCCGTCCCGTGACTGCCCATACATCCACAGACCGCGTTGCAATGCAAACCGGAGAAACTCTTTTTCCTGTTTCGTTGCTCTATTCGATCAACTCGCGCATTGGCGGATACGGTCTCGGGCTCAACGCAGAGGAGGCGCTCAAGCTTTCCTCCGGACACGGATATCTGGGACAGGCCTTCGGCTACGGCAACCGGCAGAAAGGGATTCCTTCCCGGCACATCACCTCGCTGCAAGGGCATCTCGTCCGGCTCCTCTCGTTTTTGAGCCCGCCGTTTTATTACGACGCCAAGAAAAAATACGTGGACCGGATGGCCTCGCGGCAACTCGACACGGGTGACTACGATCTCTTCCACGGCTGGGCGGGAAGCTCGCTGCGCACCCTGCGCAAGGCGAAGAAGAGGGGCCTTCCCTCTGTGCTGGAGATTCCCACCTGGCATCGCGACAAGGGCAAGCTGAAGCCGCGGGAGAAAATCGAAATCTCCCAGTCCGAAAAAAACGCGAAGTTTCCCGACACGCTGTTCAAGGGGCTGCTGGTCAGCCGGCAGGACAGCCTGGAGGAATACGATCTGGCCGATTTGCTGCTCGTGCCATCGCGGTGTTCGGCCCGCACCTTCACTGCGGCCGGCATTCCGGAAGAAAAACTCTTCATGCTCGGCGCCGGGGTGGACACGAAACTTTTTCAACCCAAGGACGCGACGGAAGTTCCCGCGCAGTTTTCTGCCGCCCGTCCGCTGCGGGCGATTTTTTGCGGGGCGTTGATCAAACGCAAGGGCGTGCATGTGTTGCTGGAGGCCTGGCATAAATTGGCCCTGCCGCATGCCGAACTGACGCTCGTTGGAGCGGTCCATGATGAAATCAAACCGCCGCTCGCCGAATTCGGCGGTCCCTCGGTGAAGGTTCCGGGCTTTGTGAACGATGTGCATGAGGTCCTGCGGAAGGCCGATGTGCATATTTTTCCTTCCGAATGCGAAGGCAGTGCCAAGACGGTTTACGAAGCCTGCGCGGCTGGACTCGCCCAAGTGACCACGTTTGAATCCGGCGATGTCGTGCAGGATGGGCTCAATGGATTGATCATTCCATGCAACGATGTCGGATCGCTCATGGCCGGCATCCGCCGACTTTATGATGATCCGGCTTTGATCCGTCAGTTCGGCGTCGCGGCCCGCCAGCGGGCGGAGGCGGAATTAACGTGGGATCATTTTCGCGAGCGGCTGGCCCGCGCGTACAGTCAGGTTCTGCAAAAGCGGCCGGGACGGTGAAAATCCTCATCCTGCAGCTCAAGCGTATCGGGGATTTGATTCAGACCACCCCGGCCATTCACTGCCTGCGCGAGGCTTTTCCGGAGGCGCATCTCACCCTGGCGGTGGATTCGTCGTGCGAGAGTCTGCTGGAAGCGATTGACGTCAATGAACGCTGGGTCCATCACAAAGATGCGGGCTGGGGCGGCCCTTTCGGCTTCGGACCCAACGCCTGGATGAAAAGCGACCTGCCGGTTTTTGGCGGTGATTTCTGCCTCGATTTCACCGGCACGGATCGTTCCGCCTGGCTGGCATTTTCCTCGTCCAGCCAACGCCGGGTGACCTTTGCCCGCTTTCAAAAAAAATTCATGCGCCGTTTTGTTTACACGGATTTCGTCAACTCCCCGGTGAGGGACCGTCACACGGCGGATCACTACACCGATCTGTTGCGGCCCCTGGGCATCCAGCGGGAAAATGTCCCTCTGGACCTTCGACTGCCCGATCCGGTGATGGCCACGACGCGAGCCCGGTTGGAAAACTCCGGTGTGACCTCAGCGTTCGCCGTGATCCACGCCGGGACGGCCCGGCCCGAGAAATACTGGATGCCCGGACGCTGGGTGCAGGTGATGGATTTTCTCCGGGCCGAGTACGGTTTGAAAATTGTGCTGACCGGTTCCTCGGATCCCGCCGAGCAGGCGCATCTCGCCGCCATCAAAAGTTCCTTTCGCGGAACCTGCGCCGATCTCTCGGGAAAAACCAACCTCCTCGAACTGGCCGCCGTGATTCGCTGTGCCAAGGTGTTTTGTGGAGTGGACACCGCCGCCATGCATCTGGCCGATGCGATGGAAACGCCGTCGCTGGCGCTCTTTGGTCCGACCAATCCGTTCCATTGGAAACCCCGGCACACGAAATCCATCGTCTTGCGGGCTGATACGAAGGAGCCATTCTCCCCGGGCCAGAAGGGTGGCCCGATGGACCATGTGTCCGTGGGCTCCGCGCTGGAGTCGGTGAGAAAACTTTTGTCCTAGATGGGATTCTGTTCCGGAAAAAAACGGACAGCAAACCGGGGATGTTCCTGGCTCATCCCCGGCTTGAATTCGGGCTTGGAGCCTAGAGTGTCTTGCAGAAATCCTCGATGCGATCGAGGCCGGTCTTGATGACGTCGAGGCTGGTGGCGTAGCTGAGGCGGATCGTCTGGTCGTCGCCAAAGGCGATGCCGGGAACGACGGCGACGTTGGCCTTGCTCAGCAGACGGTCGGAGAAGTTTTGGGATTTCAGGCCGAGGGTGCTGATGTTGACCAGAACGTAAAAGGCGCCGAGCGGCTTCACGGCGCTGAGGCCCTGGATGCTGCTGATGCGGTCGAACATGTATTGGCGGCGGATGTCGAATTCGTCGCGCATGTCGTTGACGCACTGCTGGTCGCCGTTGAGTGCGGCGAGCGCGCCTTTTTGCGCGAACGAACAGGGGTTCGACGTGCTGTGGCTCTGCATCGAGTCAATCGCCTTGGCGATGGCCTCGGGTGCGCCGAGGTAGCCGAGGCGCCATCCGGTCATGGCATAGGCTTTGCTGAATCCGTTGACCGTGATGGTGAGATCGTGGGCCTCGGGGGTGAGGGATCCGATGCTGACGTGTTCGGCGCCGTCGTAGGTGAGTTTCTCGTAGATTTCGTCGGAGAGGATGTAGATGTCCTCCTCGGCGGCAACTTCAGAAATGGCACGCAGTTCCTCGCGGGTGTAGATCGAGCCGGTCGGGTTGCCGGGGGTGTTGAGGATGATCATCTTGGTCTTGGGGGTCATCGCGTTTTCGAACTGCGCGGCGGTGATTTTCCAGGCGTTCTTCTGCGAGGTCTGCACAATGGCGGGCTCAGCGCCGGCGAGGCGGACCATTTCCGGATAGCTCAGCCAATAGGGCGCAGGGATGATGACTTCGTCGCCGGGATCACAAATGGCCGAGATGGCGTTGAAGCAGGATTGCTTGGCGCCGTTGCTGACGATGATCTGGCTGGGCTTGTAGTCCAGGCCGTTGTCCTTTTTGAATTTTTCGGAGATGGCCTGGCGGAGTTCGGGGATGCCGGAGCTGGGGGTGTATTTGGTGAATCCGGATTGCAGGGCCTCAATGCAGGCGGCCTTGATGTGCTCGGGAGTGTCCATGTCGGGCTCGCCGGCACCGAAGCTGCAGACGTCAACGCCTTCGGCCTTGAGGGCTTTGGCCTTGCTGTCAATGGCGAGGGTGAGGGACGGGGTGAGTTCTTGGACGCGGGTGGCTAGTTGCATGATTTGCTTTTGGTGTGGTTAAGAGAGATGGGAGTTGATGAGTGGCAGGAGATTGTTTTCCGTGATTTTGATAATGTCCATCTCGCGCTTGGCATTTTCCGGGGAATCGGAAGCGTGGGCGGCATTGATCATCATGGTCTGGCCAAACTCGCGGCGGATGGTGCCGGAGGGAGCCTTGGAGGGGTCGGTCGGGCCGAGAACCTCGCGGATTTTGCGCACGGCGTCGACGCCTTGATAGATGAGGGCGACGCATTTTTCCGTGCCGGGCCGGTCGTGCTGTTCTGCGGAACAGCGGCTGGGGCGCGTGCCGGCCATGAACTGGACGATGGATTCCCAGTGGTAGCGTCCGGCGATCGGGCCCATGATTTCGCCGAAATGTTTTTCGGTGGTGTCGTCGAGGGGGGTGCCAAATTCCTCTTCAATGACCAGCTTCGCGCGCTTGCCGCTGGGTTCGCGAAGTTTGTCCATCAGGACGTCGAGCACGGGGCCGTAAAAAATCTCGGCTTGCGCGACGCTCATGTGGTGAACCTTGAAGCCGATGATGGAAAGGCCGGTGCGGGAGAAGAGGTCAATCACGCCGCCGGCGCGCGCGTTCGGGAAACGGAAATTGTCGGGCTTGATGAGGACGAGGGTTTTCTCGATATTTTCCCCGGCGGGAAACGGGATGACGTCGTCGAGGATCCCGCCGTCGGAGTCGGAGTATTTGGCCCAGATGGCGAGGTGCTTGCGGGCGGTTTCCGCATCGGGCGCGGCCAGCACGGCGGGTTCGAAGTAAACGACCTTGCCGTTTTCCACGAGGTAGTCGCCGTAGGTGTCGCGGATGGTTTCGCCGCTGGTGCGTTCGTTGACGATGTGGCCGACGACGCTGCGGGTTTTGAGCACGGCATCCTCGCCTTTGAGAACGAGCAGGAGAACGCGCTGGCTTACGCCGTCCGGGCCGGGTGAGAGTTTTTTGAGAATGTACTCGCGGATCAGTTCCTGGGTGCGGCGGTGGCGCTCGTCGGTTTCCGTGACGGTGGCGGCGGAAAGTTCCGCGAGGAGTTCGGGTCCGGGGGCGAAGAGACGGCCGGCGACGAGGTCGAGCCCCGAGCGCGAAAGAAGGCGCGCCACGATTCCGCCGGTGCGGGATTTGCGGATCGAATACGGGGTGATGAGAACGTAGGAGAGCTCTTCGGCCATTGGGTTTTTCCGCCTGGACAGGGCGGGAACCGGTCGTGAGCGGGTCGCGAAACCTATCGGCGGGTGTGGGGGGCGTCAACAGGGTTTTTTGTAAATTCCTTCGCGCCGCAGTTGGTGGCGCAAAAAAGCTTTGTACTTGAGGAATTCCGGTGGAGACCCCTTTTCGGAAAGGAGTGAAACGGCGTTCAGGCGGTGGCGATGGACCCGGGAGCGGGCTTTGAGAAAGCCGTCACAGGGCCTGACACGTTTCCCGTCAGTTTCCCTCTTTTTCTTTACCGTTGGTCACCCTACAGTGGAGCGATGGAAGCACCGACTTTTCACGACCACCATATCAAGCCGCCGAAAATCCAATTCCCCGAAGCCGCCATCCCCACCAGTCTGGACGAGTATTTGCTCGATCTTCAGGGATTTGTGATTCTGCGCGGCGTGCTTACGCGCGCAGAGGTCGACGCTGGCAACGCCGCCATCGACACGATTTCGCGCTCCCTGCCGCGGGGCGGATGGCATGGATGGGTGCAGCGCGAGGATCATCCCGAGCATCGCGGCATCAGCTACCAGCAGGTTTCCGAGCTGGGAGGAACCTTCGAGCGGATCATTGATCATCCCAACTTTATCAATTATGCCCTGCGTTTTGTCGGCGGCCACGACTGCTTCGATACCCATCACGGCCCCTTGTTTATTGACGAACATTTCTTCACCATCCGTGGGCCGGGAGAAGCCATCCCCCTCCACTCGGGCGGGCACGATGTTTGCAAAAGAATGGCTTTTCGCTATCACAACGGCAGGTTCCAGTGCGGCCAGATCAACGTGTTGTTCGCTTTCACCGACATCGGCCCGGGCGATGGGGCGACCATGGTGATTCCGGGGTCCCACAAGTCCAACATCGTTCATCCCGAGTTCATGCGGCCGAATCCCATCTCGCAGTGGTCGGATGCCTCATCAGGGGGATCGGTGGAAGGTGTTGCCGGCGCGGTCGAGGTACATCTGCAGGCCGGAGATGCCCTCGTCTTTGTGGACGCAACCTGTCACGGCTCCGCGCGGCGGGTGAATCCGGGCGAACGGCGCATCTGCGTCTATCGCTATGGCTCCTCCTGGAATCGCACGCGTTGGGGGTATCATGCCTCGCCCGAGTTGCTGGCGCGTCTCAATCCCTTCGCGCGCAGGCTGGTCCATCCCCAGGAATACGTCCGGCCTCCGGGAATGGCCGCCCGCTGGTAGTCCCGGCTCTCAGCCGTTAGCCGTTTTTTCGGCAAATCCCCGCACACCATTTGCCGCGGGGCACGATCCGGGGGACGGAAAACCCGGCCGTTTTCAAAACGCCGGAAACCTCGGCGGCCTGCTTGCGCAGAACGCCGGAGAAAATAAACCAACTCCCCGGTTTGACCGCGCGGGCGATGCGCGGGGCCGCTGCGATAAGGACATCGCTGAAAAGGTTGGCCAGAACGACGTCGTAGGGCTTGGTGGTTTTCAGCTCCAGCACATTGCCGGGGGCGGTGGTGATAGTGCGGCAGCCGTTGGCTTTGGTGTTTTGTTTGGCGATGCGGACGGCATGGGGATCGAAATCAAGGGCTTCAACGCGTCCGGCCCCAAGCGCGACGGCGCCGATGGCGAGAATGCCGCTGCCTGTTCCCAGGTCGAGCGCGGTGAAATCCGCGGGCAGCTCCGCTTGCAGATCGGCCAGCAAGCGCAGGCAGGTGGCGGTGGTGGCATGCTCGCCTGTCCCGAAAGCCATGCCGGCGGGAATGAGAATCCCGGGGGGGTGGCGTTTGGTTTTTTTCCATTCCTGCCAGGAGGGGCTGTCGGAAAAGACCTTCAATTTTCCCCGGATGGCAAGCGGTGCGCGGGGGCGGGCCGGATCACCGGTCCAGATGTGGGGGGCCAGCTTCGTGGCGCGGCCGCCGAAGCGCCGGACCAGCAGGCGGGCGGTGGGCTCGTCGCAGTAGGCTTCGATTTTCAAAGCCCGGGAATCCGGCCAGCTCACGAAGACAACCTGATCGGCGCCGAGAAAACGCAGGCGCTCGACCCAGGCGTCCTCCCATTTGGAGGAACTGAGCCTGGTCCAGCGATGGAGGTTCTTGATCACGCCGCCAGCTTGCGCAAAAGTAGCGGTTGTGAAACGAGTAAAATTGATTATCGCGTCCAGCGAGGCTTCCGCGGACATGGTGTATGCCACGCATTTCCGCGCCCCGGATGCCTTTGTTTTTGTCGAGGTCGGGGGACGCAAGGCGGTTTTGCTCAGCGACCTCGAGCTGGATCGCGGACGGCGGGAAGCCCGGGTGGACGAGGTGGCTTCGTATTCCGCCCTCGAAAAAATTGTGCAGGGCACGAAAAAGCGCAAACCCGCCTACGCGAAAGTTGTCGCCGCGTTTCTGAAAAATCGTGGCGCAAAAAATGCCAGTGTTCCGGCGGATTTTCCTCTTGGCATCGCCCGGGCGCTCCGGAAGGAAAAAATCCGGATCCGCCCGGCCAAGGTCTCTTTTTTGCCGCAGCGGGAAATCAAGTCGGCGCGGGAAGTCAAGGCCATCGAAGCCGCCTTGCGTATTGCCGAGGCCGGCCTGGCGCGCGGCATGGAGGTTCTTCGGGCAGCCACCATTCGCAAGGACGGCAAATTGCAATGGAGTCGCCGCATTCTGACTGCGGAACTCCTGCGTATGGAGATGGAGATCGCGGTCGTGCGCGCGGGGGGCGAGGCGCGCGGGGACACCATCGTGGCCTGTGGCGATCTGGCCTGCGATCCGCATGAACGTGGACACGGGGCGTTGTCGGCTCATCAACTCATCATCCTCGACATTTTTCCGCGCGATGGCCGCAGCGGGTATTTTGGCGACATGACGCGCACGGTGGTTCGCGGGAAAGCCAGCGAGGCCCAACGGAAAATCTGGGAAACCTGCTTGCAGGGTCAGGAGAAAGCCCTGCAGGTGATGAAGCCGGGTGCTCCTGGCGGGAAAATCCATGAGGCGATCAAGGCGTTTTTTGCGGAAAGCGGATATCCGACGGAAATCAAAGACGGGCGCTGGCAGGGGTTTTTCCATGGAACCGGTCATGGATTGGGGTTGGAAATCCATGAACACCCGCGCTTCGGCGCGACGGATTTCCGGCCGGGGCAGGTGCTCACGGTCGAGCCCGGGATTTATCTGCCCGGCCTTGGCGGGGTGCGGCACGAGGATGTCGCCGTCATCACGGCCAGGGGCTGCCGGGTTTTGAGCAACTTCCCGAAAGAATTGGAGATCTGAAAAAACACGGATGACCCCGCTTAAAAAAATCTCGAACGCCGGTTTCGGTTGATTGTCGGAATTAACGAACTAATTTGAGCCATTATGATCCTTTATTTATTCCTCGTCGGTGTGCCGCTTCTGGTGGGTCTCTGGGCCCAGATGCGGGTTAAGAGTGCCTTTAGGCAATGGTCGCAGGTGGCCGCGTCTTCCGGCGTGACCGGGGCGCAGGCGGCCCGGAAAATCCTGGCCGCGGCCAACATCCGCGATGTCGAGGTTCTCGAAATCAACGACATGCTGGGCGACCACTACGACCCGACCCACAAGCGGCTGTGTCTTTCGACCGATGTCTACAACACGCCGTCCGTGGCCGCGCTGGGTATCGCCGCGCATGAGTGCGGCCATGCCATCCAGCATCAGAAAGCCTACGCGCCCCTGCAATGGCGCATGGCCATCGTGCCGGTGACGCAGATTGCCTCGAACATGCTGCCGTTCATCTTTTTCGGCGGCTTGATCCTGGGCTTCTTCAAACTCGCGCTGTTGGCCGTGGGAATTTATCTCGTGCTGACGGCGTTCCAGCTGATCACCCTGCCGGTGGAGTTTGACGCCTCCCGCCGGGCCAAGGCCGTCCTGCAGCAACTGGGCATGATCCGGCCCGGTGAAGAAGCCGCCGGGGTCAACAAGGTGCTCGATGCCGCCGCGCTGACCTACGTCGCCGCGTTTGTCGCGTCGCTGGGCACGTTGGTTTACTACCTGATGATGCTGACCGGAAATCGTGGCGAAGAGCACTAAAGGTTCCCGCCACCGACCGGTGGCCCTCACCATCGCCGGCTCGGATAACAGTGCCGGAGCGGGGGTGCAGGCGGACCTCAAGACGTTTTCCCATTTTGGCTGTTACGGCCTGACCGCCATCACCTGCGTGGTGGCGGAGGTGCCGGGGAAAGTCTCCGCCATCCAGGCGGTCAAGCCGGAGATCGTGGCGGAGCAGATGGCCTTGAGCTTCGAGGCGTTTCCCGTGGGTGCGGTCAAGACCGGGATGCTGTTTTCCACTCCGATCATCGAAGCGGTGGCCGAAATTCTGGGGCCGAAAAAAACCAAGCTGGTCGTCGATCCTGTGATGGTGGCCAGCAGCGGTGATCCGCTGTTAAAAAAATCCGCCATCGCTGCGTACCGCCGCGTGCTTTTCCCTCTCGCGACTTTAGTGACACCCAACCTCGACGAGTTAAAAATTCTGGCCGGTCGCGATATCCGCAATCTCGCGGAAATGAAGGAGGCCGGGCGGGCGCTGGTGGAAAAATACGGCTGCGCGTTTTTGCTCAAGGGTGGCCATTTGCGCGGGCAGACCGCGGTGGATTTTCTCGCCACCACGGATGGCTTCGAGGAATTCTCCGCACCTTTCGTTCGCGGGGTGGAAACGCACGGAACCGGCTGCACCTACTCGGCGGCCGTGGCGGCCAATCTGGCGCTGGGGGCTTCGCTTTCCAAATCGGTAGCGCTGGCCAAGGACTATATCACGGCCGCCATCACCGGGCACCTGCGCTGGGGGAAGACCTGCGCGCTCGAGCATTTTCCCGCCCGCTAACCCAGCAGCGGGCTGATGGCCGCGAGGGCCTTGTCGTAAAGCGGATGCTTTCCTCCCCGGCTCAACTCCATGAGGAGGATGTCGGTGATTTTGGATTTGCCTGCCGAAATGAGCATAGGGGTTTCGCCGGCCTCGTCTCCGCAGACGCAGGCGTGATAATAGGCGGATCCGGGCTCGCGGGTGATCGTAAAGGACGCCTGCGGACATTGAAACGCGCAGCGGCTGATGGCCTCGCCGGGCGTCTCCGTGATAGCAAATTCGACGGTGGTCCCGCCGGGGGTGAGAAACGAATCCTTGTGCAGAAGGGCTTGATGTTTCCAGCCGAGTTGGGCGGCCAGCCAACCGAGGAGGAAAAGACCGGTGATGCGTTGCGGGCAGGCAATCGAGACGCTCTGGATTTCCTTCATGTGCGCAAGCACGCAGGAATGATCAAAGAGCTGGGCCAGCGCGAACCGGGTGCCGAGCAGGCGGGTCCAGTTCAGATCGCAAAGCGTGGTGCGGCCCTCGGTAAAATTGCGGATTTCATGCACGATGGTGAATTGTGCGGCCGGATTGCGCCACCCCGCGCTGTCGTAGATGAGCCGGTCTACCCGGGCCCACAATTTCTCATTCAGTTTTTTGTGAAACTCACCCTGCCGCCAGAAGTAAAGCGGCAGATCGGAGTCGAGGTGGGAAAAGACAATGCTCGGCATCGAGGCCGCCATTTCGCCGTCGAGTTGGAAGGTGATTTGTTCGGAGCAAACCTGCCGCTCCTCCTGAAGGGGGGGGGCCTTCATCCCCCCACCGGCGACATGGCAATGCGCGCTGATCCAGGCCAGGGCCTGCGGTTGCGGGGCGGAGGGGTTGGCGAAAATCAGGAGCGCCCGGCAGGCATGCTCTCCGGCGATCTGCGCGATGAGGGTGGTGTTATCCGCGACCGAATCCGCATCCTCGGTATAAATGGCGAGGTTCATCAGCGAGGCGCGCGTTTTGGTGTCGCCGCTGTCCTCCCAGAGTTTGCCAAGCTCCTCGTCAATGCGGCCGATTTCCACCGGCCGGCCGGCCTCGATCGTCGCGCTCACAGCCTTCTCCAGGTTGCGCCGTGGCGCTTGATGAGTTCGTCCGCCTCGGTCGGACCCCAGCTTCCCGCCGAATACAGGGCGAGATCGTCAGGGCTTTCCGTCCAGGCGGTATGGATGGCATCAACAAACTTCCAGGCTTCCTCGACCTCATCGCGCCGGGCGAAGAGGGTGGCGTCTCCGCTCATGGCATCGAGGAGCAGGCGTTCATAGGCCTCGGGCGTGGCTTTTCCAAAACTGGTGCCATAGTGGAAATCCATCTTCACCGGCTCAATGCGCAGGCTGGAACCCGGCATTTTGGCACTCATGCGCAGTGAGATTCCCTCGTCGGGCTGGATGCGGATCACGAGGGCGTTGTCGTCGATCGTTTGGCCGCCGGCGTTGAAGAGAACGGGTGGGGCCCCCTTAAAATGGATGGCAATTTCCGTTCCGCCTTTGGGCAGGCGCTTGCCCACCCGCACAAAAAAAGGCACCCCGGCCCAGCGCCAGTTGTCCACGTTGATTTGCAACGCGACGAAGGTTTCCGTGACGGATTCCGGGCCGACGTTTTGTTCGTCGCGGTAGGCGGCCACGCGCTTTCCGTTGATCGTTCCCGCACCGTATTGGGCGCGCACGACATGGCTGCGCACCGCGTCGCCGGTGAGCGGGCGCAGCGACTTGAGGACCTTGACTTTTTCATCGCGGATGGCGTCGGCATCGAGGCCGGCCGGGGGTTCCATGGCGGTGAGGCAGAGAAGCTGGAGGAGATGGTTCTGCACCATGTCGCGCAACGCGCCCGACTTGTCGTAGTAACCGGCGCGGCCCTCAACGCCGAGCGGTTCACTGGCGGTGATTTGCACGTGATGGATGTATTTTGCATTCCACAACTGCTCGAAAATCGCGTTGGCGAAACGCAGCACCATGATGTTCTGCGCGGTTTCCTTGCCGAGATAGTGGTCAATGCGGAACGTATCCTTCTCGTGAAACGACTCCTTGACCATGGTGTTCAGGCCCTGCGCGCTGGGCAGATCGGTGCCGAATGGTTTTTCGACGATGACCCGCGCCCAGCTTCCCGGCTGCGTGTGATTGAGTCCGCTCTTGCGCAGATTTTCCAGAATGACGGCAAACTGATCCGGCCCGGCCGCGAGATAGAAGAGCCGGTTGCCACGCGTGCCGCGCTGGGCGTCGAGTTCGTCGAGGCGTTTGGCCAGGGCCTGGTAGCCGGCGAGGTTGTCGAATGCACTGCGGTGATAAAAAATCGAGGACGCGAAAGCGGTCCACAGTTCGTCGCTGATTTTCTGGCGGGAATATTTGCGCGCGGCCTCCTCCAGTTCCTGGCGGAAGACCTCGTCGGTTTTGTCGCGGCGGGCGAACCCGACCACGCTCACGGCGGGCGGCAAGGCGCCGTCGCCGGCCAGGTTGTAAAGCGCCGGGACGAGCTT
>Ga0114978_10002050_pt1 | contig 16767 bp, 13 predicted proteins | sample S_140212_EF_Meta_FD_87027 | JGI IMG/M metagenome (GOLD analysis project Ga0114978, IMG submission 87027) | Freshwater microbial communities from Lake Simoncouche, Canada to study carbon cycling - S_140212_EF_MetaG | ecosystem: Environmental > Aquatic > Freshwater > Lake | place: Lake... | reverse complement strand
GTTTGAGTTGTTCTCTAATGCTCATATACCCCTCCCGGTCGTGTATACTAATATAACGCCACAACCAGGAAGAAAGTTTACGCTTCTGAGTAAGATAAGTGAGCGTGAGCCTGATTCCACTCAGCTCGCGTCTTGGCCGCAGACTTACCACTCATAGCTCGCTCTACACACGCTCGTAGACCCCCCAGCTCCCGCCGAGCACCCTTGCTCTGAAGAAAGGTCTCCGCCGCTGCCTTAGACATGGCTATGGGCAACTCACGCAATGATACTTCTGAATGCCCGTTGCGAGCTAGTACTTCCGCCCGCTTAATGTCATTAGCTACCCGGAACTTGACCTTACCATCCGGACCCCGCGAATATCCTGCTACTGTATATAGTGCATCGCTCATAGAAATTTCTCCACTACAACTGCTATGCTGTATACTGTATAAAATATTGTTATCGCTGTGATCACTACCATAAGTACCCCCGTTATCAGTTTAAACATACAACTCCTAATCGTTTACTGTACTAATAGTATAGCACCAATCTGGTAAAAAGTCAACAGTTCAGTATGTGCAAAAAATGCACGAACTGAAACAAATTGGTTGACAAATGGTAAAACCTCTGCTATACTGTAGTCATACAGTAAGGGAGCGAATAAGAAATCCCCGTAGTGTACCGTAGGTTCGATCAGCTGTCTCTGGGGGTGGACGTGGAGGGTGCGCGAAGGGATCTTGTATAGTGTGCGCTTACTTACTGAATTGTAAGTGTGTACCAACTAACATATATGTAAGTGTGTGCTGACCTACATTCATTCATGAAAAAGGACCCCGAAGGGTCCAAATCCATCCCTGAAGTACGCAGTCGACCAGCTTCAGGGCCCGTTCCGATCTTTCTCATCCCCTGAGGGGCCAGAATATAGACTAACCGTATGATAGACTCGGTCTCGGACTAGCAGTGGCTAACGTGCGTCTACGACTAACACTCAACATTAGGCGGTACACTGGCTATCATACCCGTATGTACCTGCACGTCCTGTTATATCACCTCCGCTCTCGGGTACTACTATACTACTATGCTCTACTGTATACCTCTGTGGTTGGCCTTGATACCATTAAGACCTCACCCCTCACCGTTATTACACTATATCTTACTATACACACAGTATAACATCACTGTGGTAAAAGGTCAACATGGTGGTTAAAACGGTACATAATCCCTCCAAAATGGCTCAAAAGAGACCCAAAAGAGGCCAATAATGGCTCTATTTTTCAGGATTTTGGAGGGATTCCTTGTGGCTTTTCTGTGGATCTACAGTAGGAAATCCTTGACAGGAGGGTGGGGACGAGGGGCTATAGTAAAATGGTTTGCCAACCTTCTTCCCTCACCTCGTAGGCCCCTACAGCGGGGCATTGTGTATTCACCCTAGATGCACACTCCCCTAGCCCGCTATGGCCTACAGCGGGGCATTACTGTATACACTGGTCTACAGTAATATCTCTCTAGACGCCGTCATGCCCTGAGTTTACCATCTGGGCTACAGCGGGGTATTACTGTATATAACATCATACTCACGTCGTCGTCGTCGTCGTCGTCCAGGGCTTAACCACTACTCTCTTAAATAGTTCTTATATGCTTATCCACAATAGACTAATCAATCACACACTGCAAACTCGTAGAGAATGGGGCTACAACTACTTTTGGGTGGACAGTAAACAATTATTACGCTACAGTGCTCATCTAGTGCTACCAGTAGATTCATACTACTATCTAGCCATCATAGAGAATTGTGTAGTAGATATTATACAAGTACCCATTGGAGTACACACTACAGAGTTTTTACTACATCACGGTGACTGTGTACTAGAGCATTTATGGGGCGGTCTTGGACGTTAGAATCCCCATCGTAGTCCTATACGTATATTGTTTAGACTAACAGCACCTTCTACTATAGTCACTAACTGTAGCCAACGTGTACGATTAATATCACTCTCTATATTATCAGCTATCAAGTACACAGCGGGGATAGCTATTAAAAAGTGTAAGTCCACACGGTCTCTACTGGGATTACGACCTAGTATGGGATTAAGTTCATGATAGCCTTCATTATATCTATGCGTCATATCACGTGTAGTTGACCAATCATTGGCCAGTGCTATGGCTGATGTTGCGGCCCATAGTTTACTACGATCACTCCACTGTTCCTGTTGTTGTGCCTGTGCGGGCAGTATGAATACAAGTATAAGTAGGATTATTACTGTGAAGAGGTATCTGTGCATATAGGTATTTAAGATAAAGGGTGTTAAAAAATATCTGCGCGAGCCACTTCGTGGAAGAAAGTGTGTGTAACTAGCAGAGTGATGGTTTTACCAGTATTTGATTCTGTGTTATCTTGTGAGTAGGAACTGTAGGTATACTTTCTCGGGAATCTGTATTATACACTGTGTTTCGCCCTCAAACTCCCAGGTCACATCGGGATATACGCTGTCATTGTCCGCGAACCATTTGACTATCTCGGGATCACGTATTAATAGTGCTATTAGGTCGGAATCTGGATTGTTGTTCAATCTCTCCCAGGGAGTTATCCAGTAATTGAACATGCCGTTGTTCATCTGCTGTTGTCCCAGCGTAGTAGGAATAATGTACGATCACGGTCACGATGGAATGCCACTCCACAATGCCAGGAGCTGATGGCTAGATGCTCGGCCCATACCCAAGAACTATATCGTACGCCCACTGACTGTTCTAACCAATTTTCCATGGTCTGTACCGCTTCTACCCAGTCGATCTGTACTCCCATATAGGGAATTGGCTGCTGTAAAATGTCTAATCTTTCGGGTTCTATTCCGGGCCATAGGGTGTGCGCTGTATAGGGAAAATACTTTCTCTGACGTTCCGGAATCCAGTCCATCTGTGGGGGCAAATCTCGGTTGAGTTGTTTGGCCATCGCATAGATATTTAGTTTATGGTTGTAAAATGAGTAAATACACAACTAACAAAAGAATATATATATCTGTGCCATCTACTAACATAAACTTTAAAGTCCCTCTCACTGTTGGACGTAATATCAACTTTGGGGGTGGTACTGGTGCCGGAGGCGGTGGTCCTAGCCCAAGTCCTCCTCCAAGTCCAAGTCCTGGTGGCGGCACAACTTATAATCAAACGGTCACTGCAAGCGATATTCTCAGCAATCAAAATACCACTATAAGCGTATCGGGTGGTGCTCCTGATTCTGCATTTACCTACACGATCAATAACGGTGGTGGAAGTGGTATGGGGACATTAAGTCCCAGTGGAGCAGTATCTGTGACTCATGGCAGTTTACTCGCCGCGGGTTCTTACACTGTAACAGCGACCTTTCCTGACTCTAATACTCGTACTGCTAACTTTACTGTTACTCAGTTCTACAATCAAACTGTCAGTGTGTCTAATCTGTTCAGTAATGAATACGCTCAACTTATCATTGCCAGTGGAGCTCCTAATTCTGCTTACTCATATCAGTTTAACACTGGGGGCACGGGATCTGGCACATTGAATGGCAGTGGTGCATCCAGTCCTATATACAACATATTATTCTCTGCGGGTTCTTACAGTGTAACAGTGACCTTTACAGACGGACATACTCGCAGTGCTAACTTTACCGTTAGCCAGTACTACAATGAAGTAGTCAGCGTGGCCAATACCGCTACCAATCAACAGGCTGTGATTGCAATCTCTGGTGGTGCTCCAAATACTGCATACAGTTACAACTTTAGTAACGGAGATGGAAACTCTTCTCCATTGCCCACATTAAACGGATCGGGTGCCGCCAACCTAACACACAATGCATATTTCAGTGCAGGGTCTTACTCTGTTACTGTATTTTTCAGCAATGGACATAGTCGAACAGCATCATTTACTATTTTACAGTTCTACTATCAGGTTGTTACCCTTAGCAATTCAGATACTACATTAAACTACGCTATCACAGGTGGTGGACCAAATACAGCGTTCAGCTACAGTTGGAGTACAGGTTCTGGATCGGGTACACTAAACGGATCTGGCGAACTTACAGGAACTATAGGAGTATTTGACAGCGGAACATTTGAATACACATTTACCTTCAGTGACGGACACACCAATGTAGTCAGTTGGACCTTCCCTCCACACGGTGTGTTGACATTTGCCACAGCCAGCCCAGACGGTATCTTTGTTGGCGGAACACTAACAGATGTAGCTACCAGCGACATACCTGGAGGTGGTGCAATAACTTATTCAAGCAGTGACACAAATGTGGCCACAGTGAACAGCACCACAGGAGAAGTAACTGGTGTTGCGGCTGGCACAGTTACAATCACCGCTTCGCAGGCCAGTAGCCAAACTAACTTACCTGGTTCTGCCAGTTACACAATTACGGTATCAGTTGCTGGAACAGTCAGCACAGTATACTTGATCGCTGGCGGTGGTGGTGGTGGTATGTCTAGTTCATATGAAGGTGCCGGTGGTGGTGGTGGTGGTGGCTTTAGACGTGTAGACGGTGTAGTATTACGTGCGGCTCCTTACGCTATAACTGTAGGTGCTGGTGGTACTGGTGCTAGTAGTCCTGGCGGTGGGGATAATGGTGGAGGAACTTATATTGTAGGTCCTGGCAGTGTTAATATTGTCAGCACTGGTGGTGGCGGTGGTGGAAATAGTTTTGGTGGAGGTAACCCAGGTGGTTCGGGTGGTGGAACTGCTGGTGGAATTCCAGGAGGAAGCGGAATTCCAGGACAGGGGAATCCTGGACAAACTGGAGCCATTGGATCCAATGGCGGTGGTGGTGGAGGGGCTGGTGGAGCTGGTGGCTCGGGTCCCGGAAGTTACAGTGGCGGCCCTGGTAGCTTAATAGCTGTTGATTCCTCCCCAGCAGGAATATATTATTCCGGTGGTGGTGGTGGTGGCTACGGTGAAAGTGGCACAGCCTTTTCTGGATTTGCAGTCCCCGGTAGCGATAATGGTTTTAACTCCTTAATGCTGGCTGCCGCAGTTAATCCTTCTGGATTGTATATGACTGTTGGATCTAGGCAAAGTACTCCTTATGTTCCTCAATTTGCAGTATCTGGAAATGGAGTTGACTGGACATCTGGAACTGATATAGCAAATTCACCACCAGAAGGCGGTTCATATTATGGCATTGTTAGCAGAAGTGATGGATTATTTGTTGCTATTGGATGGTATATTGATTCAGGATTCAATTTTATAGGGGTTGTTGCTACCGGTGATGGATCAGCAATGACGCGGACTACAACCCTTGGGAATACTAACATAATGACCGGGATTACAGTTAATAGTTCTAACTTATTTGTTGCTGTTAGTGCGATAGGACTTATAACAAGATCTAGTGACGGTTATAATTGGACTACACCGGCCGCAGTCGGCGGATCTGGTGGGTTTAACGGTGTCACAGTTAGTAGGTCTGGTAGATTTGTTGCTGTTGGAGGAACCAGTAGCAATCGACCAATGTATGCAACGTCGACCGACGGTGTTAACTGGTCCGATCGTACACTGATAATTGATACTGGGTTTAATACTCCTCTATCATCAATTACAGTTAGCCCTAGCGGACTTTTTGTTGGTGTTGGTGCCGGAGCAGGAGTAGGGTTTTCTGTAGCATCTACTGACGGCGTTAATTGGTCCTATTCGGGATTTTTTATGTACGCACAACAGCTATCTGCTATTACAGTCAATAATGCTGGATTGTTTGTTGCTGTTGGGAAAGCCAGTGGTGTTCCTTTTTCAATATCATCCACTGATGGTATTAACTGGACTTCACCAATTTCGGCTCCTGGCCCTTACGTAAGTCCTCAATTCCGTGGAGTAACAGTTAATAATACAGTGGGATCAGGTAACTACGGGAGATTTGTTGCCGTAGGAGGAACTATTCGACCTGATTTTCAATCTGAGATGCCATATTATGGATATCAACTCGGAACAATTGCCAGCGGTACTGGAACTGGTGATGGCGGTGCTGGCCAGCCGAGAGCTCTCGGTGGTGGTGGTACAGGTGGGTTTGGTAATGGTGCTGGAGCAACAGCTGGTTTGGCAAATTCTGGTGGTGGTGGCGGTGGTGGCACAAACTCTGGAAGAAGTACAGGAGGATTTGGCGGCAGTGGTAAAGCCATTGTTCAATATGCAGGAACCACTGTTAAATTTACTGGCGGTGATATCGAAGTACATAGTTATGATTCGGGATTTGTTCGTCATATATTTGAAAACAGCGATACATTAGTAACTGGGTTTGTAACTGCTACAAATATTATTGTTCCGCCTAGTGATTTTTCTGTTGTGGCTCAATACCTTGTAGTTGGAGGTGGCGGTGCTGGTCAAGGCCTAGGTGGCGGCCCAGAAACTGGTGGTGGTGGAGGTGGTGCTGGTGGATTATTAACTGGAAATACAACGCTCTGTATTGCTCAAAATTATTCTGTAATAGTAGGAGCAGGTGCCTCTATTGGAAATTACTCAGGAAACGATTCTTCATTTAATTCTATAGTTGCCTACGGTGGTGGTGGTGGTGGAGGGCCGGCGGCAATAGGATTGCCTGGTGGGTCAGGTGGCGGAACTTATGGAGGACTTCCTAATGCAGGAGGTAGCGGAGTTCCTGGTCAAGGCTATCCCGGTGGATATGGCGCTAACCCCGGCGGTGGTGGTGGTGGTGGCGGTGCTGGTGGCGCTGGAGCTAACGGTTGTGGAATACAGGGTGGTATCGGTGGTGCTGGAGAAGGTAGTAGTATTACTGGGTCTGCTCTACGCTACGCGGCTGGTGGTGGCGGTGGTAATGCTACTGGTTGCGGAGGAAACCCTGGAGGTAATACCTGTAGTATTGGTGGTGCTGGAGGATCTAGATACAATGATGCTAACAATGGAGCTGCCGGAAAAGGTGCAGGTGGTGGTGGCGCAGGTGGGAATGTTGGAGGTGCTTATCCAAGTCTAAATGCTGGCTTAGGTGGCTCGGGTGTAGTAGTTGTAGCCTATTGTTCACCGCAAAAGTTCACAGGTGGTACTATAACAGAATCCGGTGGAAAAACAATACATAAATTTAATTCGAGTGGTCAGTTAGCATCATCTGACATGGCAATTTCTGTCAATTACCTCATAGTAGGTGGTGGTGGTGGGGGTGGTAATTCAATAACTACTACCGGTGGTGGTGGTGGCGGAGTACTAACTGGTAATATGCTAGTCAGTGCATCTTCTTCTATTGTCATAAACATCGGTGCAGGTGGAGGTGGACAAACTCCTGGAATGCCGTCAAGTATCTGCAATGGACTCGGTGTTAAATTTATAGCCGACGGAGGCTTTGGAGGCGGTAATGGCCCCAGCGTTGGAAATAGTGGGAATGGATATACCGGTGGAACATATGGCGGTAATGGAAATTGGGGTGGCGGGGGTGGAGCCGGTGCAGGCAGTAATGGGCAAAACGGCTATCCAGGAAATCACGGTGGTGCTGGCGGATCAGGAGTAGTCAGTGTAATATGTGGAATTGCCTACGGTGGCGGTGGCGGTGGCGGCAGTTATGGAGGTGGCGGTACAGGCTATGGTCTATATCCTGGATCTGGAACTGATGGCGGAGGCGCTGGTGGTACTAACTACACTGTCGGAGCTCCTGCTACACGTTATGGCGGTGGCGGCGGAGCTGGTGCCGGTCTCGGCGGAGGTAACGGTGGCGGAACAGGCGGTGGGGGATTAGTAAAAATTGCCTATGCAGGATCAGATCAATTTTCTGGAGGAAGTATATCATCTAGCGGCGGAACAACAATACATACGTTCACTTCTTCAGGGATACTACTCTTTGGACAATTAACTCCGTTTGATACTGTAAACACTACAAGTATGCCTGCTAGTATTGGTGGACAATTCCAAACAGCGGGTAGTGGAAAGATTGCAACTTATGGCCTTCAAGCTATGAGTGCATTCTGGAATGATCCAATCGGTGGCGGCGGAATTGGTAGTTATGGTTCACACGGTGGACATAATGGAATTACTGCTTATCCTATGATTTATGCGATCTACTTAGGAACACCTAAGGCTGTTAATAGATTACGTATTTGTTTACATCAGAATTGTTGGGGTCATTTTGTTTTAGAAGGTTCGAATAATGCCAACACCAGTGGTAATTTTTATAACACCGGTGATTGGACTACGCTTGAGTGGAGGGCCGCAGGAAGTACATTCAGTGCTGCCATGGCACAAAATATGGGAGGTACTGGGTCTGGTTATGCAGATGGTACTATTATTGTTAATCAGTATAATAATGATAACTTATATACTCATTACAGAGTTAGAATTTTTGATAATGCAGGACCTTATATGGCAATCGGCAGCGTTTACAATGGAGCGGCCGCGTATGGATGGAGTTTAGACAGGAGAGGAGCTAATCATTCACCAACCGGTAGTGTGACAATTTCTGGTACAGCGTCTCAAGGTCAAATTCTTACAGTGAGTAATACATTAGCTGATACTGATGGTTTGGGAACAATTAGTTATCAGTGGAAGGCCGATGGCACAAATATTTCTGGAGCTATAAATGAGACGTTAACCCTAGGTGCGGGACAAGTTGGCACAGTAATTACTGTTGTTGCCAGTTATACTGATCAACTGTTAGGAACTGCTGAGAGTGTTACCAGTAGTGCTACAAGTGTAGTTGCAGCCGCAACTCCTGCCGGCACATTACTCAGTACCTATTGCTCAGGAGTTGACAAATATGGAACTTATGCCGATGGCAGTGGTGGCTCTTATAATGCTTTAATGGAATCTAATTCAGCAGAGTGTGGTTATACCCCACCTCCTGCGGGCGGGAATTTAGTGATGGGTATTACATCCCGGTTTGGTGGACAATTTGTTTATAAAGGTTATGGTAATGGTGTAGTACAATTTCCTGAGACGGTGCCTGAAATGGGTTCTTTATCTCAAACTACATTTACTTCACCTGGGACCGGCGGTACAGCAACTTTTATTGTGTACGGGCTTTATTCTCTGTCCGCATATGGTAATCCTTATATAACTTATTTAATATGTCCTACAAATGCCGATACTAACCAAGGTAATCAACCTATTTGGATTAATATAAATGGTCTAAACTATGAATTCTGGTTTGGTGGTAACACAAATTGGAGAAGAATTCAAGCACCATTTGATGTATTAGATTATGGTATTGGCTCAAGTGTAACTATTAGTGCAATATATGGAACGCAACCACCAGGCCCAATATATTAAGATTACAAACTAAGGCAACCAGGTCCAGGGTAGATTTAGTACAGGAGTGAGCCCGATGTGGCTACGCTGTATAAAGTAATGATCTTCACCTATACCCATTTGATCAACCATGTTGGCAAATACGCTGTCAATCATTATCAAACTCTGGGCACCTTCTAAGACCTTTAACCAATCAAAGATACTGCCTGTGCGTGAACTGATCTCTATGCTTTGCCAGTCTGCGGGAATCATGCTTCGATCAAAATCAGCACGAGTATCACTACCCTCTAGATGTATGACAGCATAGTTTTTATTAGTGACAACTGAATCATATAACAACTGTTCGCGATCTGGAAAACGATTAATACAATCAGCCAGTTTCCATTTTTCTAAGAAAGGAACTCCGGTTTTGATATACTTGTATTGATCAAATTTTGTATATTGAAAATATTTGGCGTTGATAAAATCGTGTCCAGTTAGGTGTTGATACAAAGGTATAATTTCATCACACTTAAAATTTGTCAGCCGTTCGTAAGGAGCATCATAGAAAAAACTACCAGAATCAGTTTTAACAGGAATCCATTTGATCCAAGGTACATGATCTACTACATTAGGAACGAATTCTTCGCAAATAGGCCAAAGTACATCCCAATCACGATCATGATAGTATTTGGCTATGGGTAAGGCAATAACGATGTCACCTAACCCACGGCTCTGTATGATTCCTAGTTTTTTTCGTTTATTAGCCATTAATTCTTGAATAATTTAAAACATTGCCTGCGCCATATTGGCTTTCAGCAACTAATCGTGCCTGATAATCATTATCTGCCCATACTGTAGTATTAGCAGTTTGATAAGCATTAATACGAACCCAAATAGCATATTGATACATGGTCTACTCCTTAGTTTGTTAATATGTATATATTATAACATCGGTAATACCAATTGTCAACCATGTTAAAAATAAACAACATTTTCTCTGTCTGGAAAATAGCATTCATTACGCTCTAATGGCAAATCGTCCCTGTGCTCGCACCAAATAGGTTTACCTAATCCAAATGCCAGTGCTAGTGCTTGACTTTGATTACCTATAAACAACTCTGCGCCCGATATAATTTCGGCTAATTCCAGCATAGAATTTGTTTGGACCCAAGGCACAGTCCACCCTGTGTCTTTTTGGAAAGCTTCGTGTTCTTCAGCCAACCCTACAAAAATACTGCGACTTTCATATCCATCTTTTTGCCATTGTGTCCATTGTGAGCTTAATTTACGTGGAGTCCACCTAGCAGTACGATTGATTACAACTGTACGCCCATCGTTGACCACAGGATCCGCTTCAATCCAAGGTGTGTTCCTCAGAGTTTTTTGTAATTCTGGATCAGTTATCCCAAACGCTGTAGCGTAGATATCTACATAGTTTCCGGGATGTCCTACAAATAATGGGCGAAATTTATCTAGATTATGCGTAATTTCTGCTGATTTACTCATAGTACGGAAATCTGTTATGTATGACTGTGCCATCATAAACTGTTCCATATAATCGAAATCTTTTTGTGTTAATCTGCCCTTATGAAATGGGTTTGGAGGGCTACCGTAATAATGTTGCCCTATCCAATTGATTTGATCTAGGTGTAAGTAGAATTTACCGGGTCCAAAATGCTTGGCTATGGGCAAACTATAGATTAAATCCCCAAATGCACCTGAATGTTTATATGCTTTACTCATGATTTCCTTTTGAATATTTACAGGGCTCGATGAGCTTCTTGCAATTTTCTGACTAAATACGGTATCAACTACTATTATATAATATGACCATATCTCTTGTCAACAATCAAACAACTAGTACTGTACAACTGTATAATCAACTAGCCACAACACTTAATCAAATAATGGGTCCGGGACCTGATGGTTATGGATTTCCAACCAATATGTCCAGTACTGTAACTTCTGATACAAAAATTTCAAAAGTCAATTGGCAACAGATATTTTTTGAAGCAAATCAAATCCACAGGCACGTTACTGGAAATCCATTATCTTATGAAAACGGCCCCGGTAATAACAACACAACAACTACCTTAACCTCTGGGTTTGTTAATACTATTATTTCATCTGTAAACAATTCTCTTGATAATCGTTTTAATATAGCAAGTCCCCAATCAGCTGTAACTTCAATTTCCGATGTAAGTAATCCTATATGGGATAGTACTATTACTTCTGTGATAGATACCGATTGGACCGACACTACATCTGCACAGAGATTTTTTAATCTAGGCGGAAAGTTACAACCCAATTTAAGTTTTAAAGAAGTATTTCCGGGATTGATAGAAGATTTATGGATTGGCTTGATTACAGAGATGCAGGTCATAATGGACGCACATCCTTATGATCGTAGCCTTTATATTTTAGGAAATACACAAACTTTCTCAACCAGTGTCTCAACATATGGAAATCATATTACACTGACCTACACACCTGTGTCAGCATACCAGATTACTGTAACCGTGTCTTTTATAGTTGGTACTATAGGAGCAGGGGCCGATTCAGCAATTGATAAAGGTCTTAGAATAACACATCGTTTAGATACATATCGTAGCACAGGAGCACTGGTAGCTCCTAATCCATGTTGCCAACAGGTAACTTCTGGATTTCATTTAAATGGACAACCGATAATTCCTACTATCAAGATGCTTGAATGTAATGTTTCCAATCTTACATATGATATGAATCGATTTGATCCTTCGCCTCCGCAAAGATTTACACTTACTAATACAGGTAATAGTGAAGTATCATTTTATTTTTTAGTATTTTCAAACAACGGTAAATCTGGAGGACCTATTCCAACCATTAGTTATGTTGATTGGACTCCTGTTGAAGGAGAGACCAAAAAGATACAGCCCAACGAAAGTATTTCTATGGACCTTTATTATACCAGTAATAGTTTAGGAACTTATAATAATTTTGTTAACATATGGGCAGATAGCGATAATGGAGTTATAGCAATTAAGACTAGTCAAATGGTATCGGGGCCTGCGTTTAGACCTCAGTTAGCCACAGCTCCGACAATTGATGTTACTAACTATCATCTGGTCGAAAACCAATTAGTAATTGCAGTTAACACAGGAAATGCTCTTAGAAGATATACCAAGGGAACTTGCAGTTTAACATGGAACGGCCAAGACTTGTCTGATCATCCAGAAATTTTTACAGTAAATGATACTCTTGCCCGTGGTCCTGTAATTTCTTTTGATCCGGGAGGATTTGTTGGGTTTTCTGGAACTACAAAAGCTACCATAATTGCGACTATTTCAGTAAACTGCGACAGTGTGAGTGTTCCTGGAGCACCTAGTCGAAATGTTAACACTACTACGGTTACAACTATAAATCTAGATGTTCCAGCAGATCAAAATTTAGGTAGTTGGGTAAGTCCGACCAGTCTTAATAACTCGGTAGTTGGAATGAGTTATGACATCATTGGTACAAAACCATATCTAACTATAGGAGTAGGATTAAGCGCAAATTTATTGAATGGTGATAAACAGTTGTATGATCCGTTGCCCAGTCAAGTAGCCGATACAAATTATAATCTTAATTCTTCTAGTTTAGGAATTGGAGCTGACTCAAAGTATAATGAAGGGGTTCCATTATATAAGATACAGAAAGATTCTTGGATTCAAGGTAGTCCTGCTACAGGGTTTTTATATGACTATGGCACATGGTTTTTTCCAGACGGAGTCACTCCCCGGGGTAAATTAGTTGTTAGACGGTGGCAGTTTAATGTTCCTGCTAATGGAGAATATCGTTGGAAATTTTCTGCAGATGTTGTTGGATATTTTGCAATCGACGGAAAAACTCTAGCAGATACAAGAACTGTTGACAATCCTGCATCCGCTACTTTTGGATTTAATGGAACAGTTAATCTCAAAGCTGGAAAACATGTTATCTTTATAGGTGCCGCTAATATTTTTGCTGACGAAACAGTTAAAAATGCTTTTGCTTTAAAAATATCTAATTCATCTGATCAAATTCTTTGGTCAACATTAACACCTGTCAGACCAACAGAACCTTACGCAGGCTGGAGCGAGGTCTATAGAATACCTTTAATAACAGCAGATACAGGAATCCCTGGAACGTATTATTCTAGTAACTATGTTATTAAAGATACTGGACCAGTAAACGATCAGTATCTTTTGCAAGATTTCTTTGGAGATTATAGAAAGGGGTCTGGAGCAGGAGGAAGTCTTTTTGTAATTGACGAAGACGGCTACGGTAATTTAAAAATACATACTCAATATAAAACTATCGAAGCAGGAATTCCAGAAATTGATCAAACACTTAGTCAACTCCAATACATCTCTTATTATTATAATACTTTAGATTTTGATTCTCCAGGTGGACAAAGTTTTAGTAATCATGCAAGGCGTGTACATAATCTCGATCCTAGTCCGTTAGGTAACGGTCATGTCTGTCGTCAATTTTTAGGATTTAGTAATAATGGGAACGTAGTTACCCAATTATCACGATACCCCGGCGACGGTGAGTTTGACCCAATTCCTAGATATCTTGTTGGATCGTTAAATTTATTAAGTACAAACGGCGGTGAAGGGGGTATTCAACCAGATAGGTCTGTTTTGAACTTGTTAAAAAGAATCTATACAGACCCGCTGTATCAAACAGTATCAACAATCGGGACCATAGTTGGTCTGTATAACGGAGGTATTGCAAAACTCGTATCTAGTTTTGGATCATTTGTTGCTGAAAACACAGGTTTTACAGGAATTGCAAACTTTGGCGCTTGGATAGATAGCACGTTTACAGTATCTGGCTCTGCGCTCTCTACTAGTTTTGTAGGACAGATTCTTCAAAGTGGAGCCAGTAGTCTAGGAAGTATGTTTGGGTTCACCGGAAGTGCGGAGGCCGCAGGAGCCGCCTTCAGTAGTGCATATTCTTCAGCTTTAGCGGCAGGAGGAACAGAGGCGGCAGCAGTAGCGGCAGGGGAGGCGGCTGCGGCGGCGGCTTTGGAAGCGTCAGTAGCCAGTGAATTTATGTTGGCATTATCTGATCCTACTCTAATTACTTTGGCGGTGGTGGTAGCAACTGTGTATGGTGGAGAAATATGGCATGCAGTTACAGACACAATTGAAAGTATCGGTGAATCGATTGGTAATTTATTCAACGACTATGGGTGTGTGGTAGCTACAGAGTTAGCTAATCAAGGCGAGTGGTCTGAATTTAAAATGTTACGATTAATGAGTTGGGCCAAACGAAAATTAGATAGTACCTACTTAGGTAAGACATATCATAAAGGGTATCAAGTAATAGGACCAAAAGTATTCTTACCTTATGTAAGACAAAGAGATACTAAAATGGCCAAATATTTTAAATGGTCCTTTAACGAAATGAACGATTTCTTACAGCATAAAAAATACTTCCGTTGGTCAGCACCAAACAGCGTATTTTGGACTTTGACAATATTAGCCACTGGTCTTATGGTCAGTAAAGACTACGCCTATTCCTGTGTGGTTACAGTGGGACCAAGACAAAAACCTATCAAAATCTCTTGATTTTACCCCGTTATTGTGCTAAAATTAACCTCATATAGGCAAATCTATATAAGTATTCTTACCCACACACAGAATACAACCTAAATATAAGGAGGACAGTATGAGAACCATGATATCAATCATTGTTGCAGTATTAGCCCTGACCGTACAAGGACTCGGTCATGCAGAAGAAGCAAAAACAAACCATTGGGCTAACTTAAGAGTAACCCAAGATTTTAACAGTAAAAAGATCGCTAAACTAGCACCCAACACCTGGGTAGAAATCCTAGAAGAAGTTAATGAGTTTGTGTTCGTTAAACATGGAAAAGTAAAAGGGTGGATTCGCAAAGAATATATCACCAAACCTCAACCCGTTTTGCAGGTAGAAGAACCTGCAACAGATGTTATAGAAGCTGTTATACAGAAACGAGGTTTCTTAGACAGTGCTCGTGAAATAAGTAACACACAGTTTGATGTATTATTTCAAACTATAACAAAACCTTGGATTACATTTTCAGTAAACAGCAAAGACGAAGAATGTCTTGCTCGTAATATCTATTTCGAATCTGGTGCTGAATCTGAAGAAGGCAAGGTAGCAGTAGGTATAGTCACAATTAATCGTGTGATTGATGGCGGTTTTGGAAAAACTATTTGTTCAGTAGTAAATCAACGAACCATGTTTGTTCGTAGCACTGTGGTTCCTACTACAGAATATGTACAGACTGGCCTCTTTGGTGGAACAGAAGCAGTAACTAAAAATCGAACTGTGATATCCTACGTTCCAGTATGCCAGTTTAGTTGGGTATGTGCGTTTGTACGTGTTCCGCGTATCAGTAATCCAGCATGGGAAGAAAGTCAGCGTGTTGCTCGCGAGTTATTAAAAGATGGTTACCACGAATATAGAGAGAAGTATGCAGGAGCATTATACTTTCACAGTACTGGGGTAAGACCGCAGTGGGCTCGACATAAAAATTCTATCGCTAAAATCGGCGGACACATCTTTTATGGTGATCGCATATAATAAATACCTTTATGAAGATCAACGAATTATTATCCGAAAAGAAACTGGCTATGCCTACAGCTAGCCAATGTGCCGTTAAACGTCTTTCCAATGTTCGATATGCTCAATGTGTTGGACACGGATTAAGAGCCCATGACAGCGATCATACCGACGGAACAGGGCGTCAAGGTGAAAAGGGTAGCGGACGGCATCTCAAAGGACACAAAGCCAAAAGTGAAGTTCATGGTGGTCGTGTTAAGGACTACAGTTAGATATGATATATGTAACTCCAAAGGCCGCTAGTAAGATAGCCACAACTCTTGATCGTAGAGGATATGGCTTAGGAATAAAGATTGGGGTAAAAACTACAGGGTGCTCGGGACTGGCCTACGTATTAGAATATGTGGACAATCTCATAGAATCTGATCTAGCCTTTGACTCACAGGGATTTAAGATAGTGTTAGATCCAAAGGATCTCCCAATACTAGATGAAACTATAATAGATTATGTAAAAAAAGGACTTAACGAAGGATTTGAATTCACGAATCCACAGGAACAAGATCGCTGTGGGTGTGGCGAATCATTTAGGATATAGGAACATGGCATATTCACAAGAAGTGATTGATCATTATGAAAATCCTCGTAATGTTGGGAAATTTAGAGATGAGGAGACAGCGCAAGTTGGGACCGGCTTAGTCGGTGCTCCGGCGTGTGGGGATGTGATGCGACTACAGATTAAAGTTAAAGACGGAATCATAACAGATGCAAAATTCAAAACTTATGGATGTGGGTCGGCGATTGCGAGTAGTTCGCTTATCACCGAGTGGGTTAAAGGTCGAAGTCTGGGCGAAGCGGCACAGATTACGAATAGCCAAATCGCCCAGGAACTTGCATTACCACCTGTCAAGATCCATTGCAGTATTTTGGCGGAAGATGCAATCAAAGCCGCAATAAAGGACTATGAATCAAAATGTCAGACATGCTCATAATAACAGAAGCCGCAAAAGAACGTATTAACGATATTATTTGGGATGAAGG
>Ga0114978_10002048_pt1 | contig 16772 bp, 10 predicted proteins | sample S_140212_EF_Meta_FD_87027 | JGI IMG/M metagenome (GOLD analysis project Ga0114978, IMG submission 87027) | Freshwater microbial communities from Lake Simoncouche, Canada to study carbon cycling - S_140212_EF_MetaG | ecosystem: Environmental > Aquatic > Freshwater > Lake | place: Lake... | reverse complement strand
CTTTTTTTTCCATGAAGCCATTGCGCTCCAAGATCTATTGGGAATTTTGCAAAATTGGTTAATTTTCCTAATCGACCACCATAACTAGAGGAAGCTTCTAAAATTTCAAAGTCAACCCCTTTTGATTTTAAAATATAACCAGCATATAGTCCCGCGGCACCCGCACCAATAATCAATACCTTGCCACCATAGGTAGCACCAGCCAAAGGATCTTCTTTGGTACAGGAAGCTAAAAAAGAAGAAGGAAAAACAACGCTTCCAAGAGAAAGCAAAGCTGACTGCTTTAAAAAATTACGTTTGTCCATAATTTACAAAACTTAATGATTGATATTTTAATAGATATATAACCTATTTTTAAATTCTGAAAAAATCAGACTTAATAATAGTGACTTTAAATAATTAAGATTATTAAAATTATAATTAAAAAACTATCTACCAAAATGAAAAAAAGGAAACTTTACTTTTCAATACTGATTATATGCTTACTCAACCTTTTTAACAGTTGTCAAATGAGTGGGTCTTATGGTAATTACATTAAACTAAATGATACATCAATCAATATTATTGGTCAAAAAATTTTTAATGCAAACTGTAGTAGCTGTCACAATTTTAAGCAAGATGGAATTGGGCCACAATTAAGTAGAGTCAGCGGTTCTGAAACAGAAGAATGGATTACAAAATTTATAAAAAATTCAAAGCAGCTGATAAGTTCCAATGATGAAAGAGCCGTTAAAGTGTTTAATAAATATAAAAAATCGGTAATGCCATCTTTTGAAGCGTTCAGTAATGATGAACTTCATGCACTCTATGTCTATATTAAATCTCAGGAAAAGACAGACGCTTCTCTAGAGAAAAATAATGAAAAGGGAATATCCAATCCCATCATTGACACGATAGCAATTTCAAGCTTACTTGTCAATCTAGAGCCTTATATACAAATTCCTCCTTCTGCAAATAAGCCTCCGCTAGCAAGAATAACTAAACTAGGTTTTCAACCAATCTCAGGTAATTTATTTATCAATGATTTGCAGGGTAAGTTATATAAAATTAAAAATGGTAAACCAATCATTTATTTAGACATACAAAAACTTAAAAATAAATTCATGAATAGCCCAGGACTTGGGTCAGGATTGGGAAGCTTTGCTTTTCATCCCAACTTTCAAACCAATGGTCTATTCTATACTACCCATTCTGAAATAAAGGACTCTGGAAAACCAGATTTTAGTTATGCCGACTCAATCAGGGTTGATTTGCAATGGGTGCTAACAGAATGGAAAACAAACAATATAAATGTAGATACTTTTTCTGGTACCAACCGAGAATTACTAAGAATCAATTTCGTAAAAGTGAATCATGGTATTCAAGAAATAACTTTCAATCCACTTAGTAAAATTGGAAGCAAGGATTATGGAATGCTTTATATGGGCATTGGAGATGGAGGTAGCGTGGAACAAGGATACGAATTTATAACTCATAGTAAAGAAAAGATTTGGGGTACTATTTTACGAATTAATCCAATGGGGAAAAATAGCAGCAATGGAAAATATGGTATTCCTTCTGACAACCCATTTGTAAATAGTAACAACAAAAATGTATTGAAAGAAATTTATGCCTATGGCTTTAGAAATCCACATCGTATCACTTGGACAAAATCTGGTAAAATGCTGGTCAGCAATATTGGGCAAGGAAATATAGAATCAATCAATCTTATTCAACCTGGCAATGATTATGGCTGGCCAATAAGAGAAGGTAATTTTCTTACTGCAGATATTAATAATAATATAAGTACTGTTTATCCCCTGCCATCAAATGACAGCATTTATAAAATTACCTATCCAGTAGTAGAGTTTGATCATGATGAAGGCAAAGCTATTTCAGGTGGAGTTGAGTATTGGGGTAAGGATATTCCCGCATTAAAAGGAAAGTTTTTATTTGGCGATATTCCATCAGGTAGATTATTTTATACGCAGGTTGCTGATATCAAACAAGGTAAATTAGCTACTATTAAAGAGTGGAAAATAACAATTAACAATGAACCAAAAACATTAAAAGAAGTTTGTGGAAGTGACCGAGTAGATCTACATTTTGGTAGAGACATCAACGGTGACTTATATATTCTTACCAAGGCAGATGGTAAAGTATATAAACTAACCAGTGCAGTAATGAAATCATCTATTGATAAAAAATAAAAATCAATTAGGGACTTTATTAATGGTCATATAGACTGTGTTCTTAACCGACATTCCATCTGCAGCCCTAACGGTAAACCTTATGCGCAGCGTATTCACTTCTGTTAATTTTGGAATTACTAGAAAAACAGTTTGATTATCTGTGCTAAGAATTACTTTTTCAATATTTACTGAATCGATACCTTTCTTTCCAGGATTTTTTACTGAATAATCTGCCGAGCCATAGCTACTTGCCCATTTATAATTCCATTGATCGATTGAATAATTTGAAATATTTTTAAAATCTTCTTTATCTAAATCAAAATTGAATTTCAATTCAATACCTCCTTTAACCACTTTCGCATCTACAATAATATGGCCCTTATTGCCTGTGGCACGAATGCGACTTAGTACTCCATATTTGGTAGCAACACCATCATCCCAACCAGTCAATCCGGTAGTATACAATTGCTTATCTACTGGATTAAAAGCGGCTCGCTGAATACCGGCATCCATTTGAAAAGGTAGAGCTACCATTGCTCCCTGTGTGATTTCACCTATCGAATGGGGAAGAAAATAGTATAGCCAGCCTTTACCATAACTGGTATGAATAAAATGATCTCCAAGGGGTCCCCAAGATTGATCACTCCAAACACCTCCGCCAGGAGAATTGTCAAATTCTTGAGGTATCCACAATGCAGGAGGACTAAAGCTTTCAGGTACTTTTACTAACTCTGGCCGAATCACTCCTTTTACAATATCCTCTTTGCGAAAAACTACACCATTAGGGCTCCAACCACCCTGAGCAAGGTTCGGTACATAACCATAAAACTTATTCTTTTCTACTAAATTTATTTTATTAGCAGGCATCCAGTTGCCTTGATTATCACTCACAAAAACTCTGTCATCCGCTGTTGCTGTAACTCCATTATTTACCCGAAAGCCAGTTGCAATACTCTCCCATTTTTTTCCATCGGGTGAAACCTTTATTAAATTACCAGGATCTTTGTTATCGGTATATTCTCCTGGTTTAGCATAATAAAAATTGCCTTTACTATCTGTTTCCAATCCAAAATTAAATGCATGAAAAAAATTCGATACATCCTGATCAGCATGAAAGACCTCATAAAAATCTGTCTCACCATCTTTATTTAAATCATTCAATTTTATAATTCCATTTCTACAGGTTACAAAAATTTGATCGCGAACAACCTTTAACCCCATAGGTTCGTACAATCCTGTTGCAATCCTTTGCCAAGTAATTTTTGTCAATTCATTATCCACTCCCCTAGCCATCCAAACATCGCCTGTATAAGTACCAATCAATAAACGCCCATCACTCATAAATCCTACTGAGGTAGGCCTTACCCATGCATTGTATGCGTTGTCAAATGGTAAAGCAATATCATCTACCGTATACGGGTAGTCGATTGGAATATCAACCATTTTATTAGGTGACAATCTATCTGAATCGCTATTATACCTTGGATCAAAATGAGGTCTGCCAATATTGGTCAAACCCTTTGTAATTACTTTATTTACCCATAAAGAATTACCACCTTTCGTCATACGAATCAAATTGGGAAACTGCTTTATGGCCAATTGCTTTTTATAAAAAGAAGCAAATTTCAAAAGGTCACTATTTCCATTTCCTGACGTTCGAATAACCCTTACCGTTATTACATCTTTTCCTGCAGGAATGTTTAAAATCAATCGATGACTTTTGTCAATATTCCATTTTAAACCAGGTACAGAAGCTATTATACCTGCAGCAATAAATGATTGTACTCCATTTTTTTTCTCCGCCATGCTTACTAAAAGATTTCCATCCAATCCAGCAGTCCCATCTAAAAATTTCCCTTGCACCGATAGAATCCCCTCTTTAAAATTTACTACACTATCTTTCAATTGACCAATAGATAGTTGTTCCTGTTGGGTACCAGGCTCAATTCTTAGTGTTTGAGAAATAGTAATTTGATGATTGTTGTCAAGTACTTGAGGATATTCTAGAATTTCCCTTCCAGAAATTGCATAGGAAAGAACGACTTCTTTTTGATAAACATAATGTCCATGATAGTCAAGATATTGTTTTGGTAAAGGGGTACGAATACCTGTTGATTTTTTTAAACTATCTAATCGATTATTATAAAGCCATTGCCAGTTATCGATTCCTAGAAGGCTAACTCCCTTAACGAAAGGCTGTCCTTCTCCACGATATTGTGTAAACTTAGTTTCAGATAAATCTAAATCTCCTTTCCATGCCGCAACCGTCCCCATTCGAAGAAGGTCATAACTCAATTGAATAGATTTGTCCAACTTCACTGTAAGTACATTAGTTGAAAGCCCTTTTAAAGGTGAATGTATGGCATAACCATAATTACTTTCATTGTGCATAAACCACTCCTGTCCATATTTTAGAGACCCCTTCAGTGCTTCTTCTTTTACTTCTGCTAATTCTTGTTCTACCGTATTTTTTGATCGAGGAAGTTTTGAAAGATAATCTTGAGAAATTTGAAAATATTGAGTTGGATTTGACTTTTTAAAAAATTCCTCTCTGATATATTGAATTACATAATAACGTTCAGCAGGACTAATCCAAGATTGAGCGGGCATCATACCCACCCCATTGGTGATCGTCTTCCACATATCATAAGGCTTATTACCAAAACGCATAGGATCCTTAATAAATGAACGCGCTTGCGAAAGAGAAGCTGTTCCATTAACTCCATGGCAAGTAAAACAAGCACTTTGATAAATTTCTTTGCCTCTTTGCAAAGTTTTTTTATTAAGGCTATTGAGCACTTTTGCATGATCAATGCCAACGGGTAATTGAGGGGTGCCGTAAAAAAACAAAGCAAATAAAACGCTAGAAATAATTAATAGCAAGAAGGTTCTTTTCATCTTATTATTTTAACTAAGATACAGATTTAGCAGTACTTCATTCACTTATACCATTCATTGTTGAGATTGTATTTTAAATCGTAATGATTATGAAATATTTGACAAGGAGTGTATATACCCTTAGCAAAATTAAAATAGCCAAATAGAATTAAAACATATTATTAAAATTATTAATTAAAATTTTTTTCTGATCACATTAAACCTTCGGAACCTAGTGAAGTCAAATCTACCAATCAATTATTCACTTATTAAAAATCAAGGTTATGGAAAAGAAAATCAAATTTTTTGGAATTACAACAGTCGTAAGTTCATTAACGTATTTCATAATTTATATCATCACCAATTAAATTTATTTATCGGAAATTGATTAGATCTTTTAATAGATTTAAATAAGTAATTGAACTAATCAAAATTCCATCCAGCCAACGACTGTTATAAGTTGGACAAATATAAAAATTAGTTAGGGCTATAACTTAGTAACTGCAACCACTAAGTTATAGCCCTAATTTTTTTAAAAAATAACGACCTCGAGTTCATTGTAATCTTACTCATCTTCTTCAATGGTAGCGCCAGTTATACAGATTAGAAACAATCCATTTCAGAAAATTAGCAGTCCGGTTGAATTTTTCTACACTACTGCTACTATATTCTAGCAAATAAAGTAAGTATATAATAGGTGAATCGGGCAGTGGAAAGGCGCATTTTAGTTATCAGAATAGTATTATATTTAGCAAATGATATTGGCTTTATTCAGTATCATCAATATTCCAATTTAAAAAATTGCTTGATGGAAATAAAATCAATGAAAGATCAAGTAGCTGTTATCACTGGGGCTGCCTCAGGATTAGGATTGGTCATTGCTAAAAAGCTTGCTGAAAATGGAGTTCAATTGGCCTTAATTGATCTATCAAATGAATCACCCAATGAATTAAAAAATATTCCTAATTCAAAATATTATCGATCAGATGTTTCTATTGAACAAGAAATTAAAAGCACGATTGAATTGATCTATTCCCATTTTGAAAAAATTGATATACTAATCAACTGCGCAGGAATAACGGGAAAGACAAATATAAAAAGCCACGAGACTGAAACTGAAAATCTCAATCGAGTTTTTGAAATAAATTTCATGGGTTCTTATTATACCTCAAAATATGTTTTGCCTTATATGTTGAAACAAAATTATGGCAGAATATTGCACATCGCCTCTATTGCTGGAAAAGAAGGAAATGCAGGAATGTTGGCCTACTCGGCTTCAAAGGCAGCAGTCATTGGCATGACAAAGGTTCAAGGAAAAGAATACGCCGAAAATGGAATCACTGTAAATGCATTAGCGCCATCAGTTATACAGACCGCCATGGTAGACGCATTGCCGGCTGAACAAGTTAAATATATGACAGATAAAATCCCCATGAAAAGATGTGGCACGCTAGAGGAAGCCGCTAATTTAGTGGCATACATCGTTTCACCACAAAATAGTTTTACCACGGGCTTTACCTTTGACTTATCAGGTGGAAGAGCCACTTATTAAAATTAAATAATTGAATCAATGAAAAAATCTGTAAACCCAGAAGATATTAAAGTAGGTGTAGTTGGCCTTGGCCTAATGGGTTGTAGCATTAGTACCTGTCTATTAATTGCCAAGCATAAAGTAATTGCTATTGCTCCACTTTCGAGTGACTTAGAAAATGCAGAAAAGAGAATTCAAATCCATTTACAAAAATCTTTGGAAGATGGAATGATCAATCAGTCTCCTGCCTATTATTTAGAAAATATTACTATTTCAGAGGACTACGATTTACTAAAAGATTGTGAGATTGTCATTGAATGTACCATTGAGAATATTGCAATAAAAAAATCGGTTTATCAAAAGATTGAAAATGTAATTTCACCAGAAGCAATATTAACGAGCAATACCTCTGCTATTCCAATAAGTATTTTACAAAAAGAGGTGCAATTTCCAAAACGATTTTTAGGCTTACACTGGGCAGAGCCCTCTCATACGACGAGATTTTTAGAAATTATTTGTGGTGAAAGTTCAGATGTTGCAAAGGGTGAATATTTATATGAAATTTCTCACCTATGGGGTAAAGAACCAACGCTAGTTAGAAAAGATATCAGAGGTTTTATTACCAATCGATTGATGTATGCGATGTATCGAGAAGCCTGTTACTTAGTTGAAAACGGTTATGCTTCTGTAGAAGATGTAGATAGAGCTTGTAGAAATAATCCAGGCTATTGGATGACCTTAGTAGGCGTATTTAGATGGATGGATTTGACGGGTGTATCTGCCTATCATACCGTAATGAAAGACTTATTACCCACATTGAGTAATCAAACAACGATTCCAACATTAATAGATGATATTGTAAAAGCTGGAGGCAATGGTGTGATCAACGCGAACGGATTTTATACATATACTGAGGAAGAAGCAAAATTGTGGGAAGAAACTTTTCAAGAATTTAGTTATGATATAAGAGCCTTGGCTTTGAAATATCCTGCCAATGTGGTAGAAGAAAAATTAAAGAAAAAATAAATTTAAATTATCTAGACAACCAACCTATGTTTTTAATAGATGCCCATTTAGATATTTCTACCAATGCGATAGAATGGAATCGAGACTACAGAATGACGGTAACGGATATTCGCAAATTGGAGGAAGGAATGACCGATAAAATTGATCGAGGAAAGGGAACCGTTTCTTTACCAGAACTTCGCAAGGCCAATATTGGTTTAGTAGTAGCTACTCAACTCGCCCGATTTAATCAAAACAATGGAAATTTACCCGGTGCAGGATGGAATTCACCTCAGCAGGCTTGGGCAATGTCTCAAGCTCAACTTGCTTGGTACCAAGCCATGGAGGCGGAAGGTGAAATGATTCAGATAAATAATCTTGAATCCCTCAACCATCATATTCAAATTTGGATGGATGAATTAAAGCCTAATTCTGAAAAACCCGTTGGATATATTTTGAGTTTAGAAGGTGCAGATTCCTTGATTAATTTATCCTACCTTGAAAAAGCTTATCAATATGGATTAAGAGCGATTGGCCCTGCCCATTACAGCACTGGAAGATATTGTTCGGGTACAGGCACTACCGATGGATTTACTTCCATGGGAAAAGATTTATTAAAAGAAATGAGTGCATTGAATATCATTTTAGATGTAACTCATTTAACGGACAAAGGGTTTTCAGAGGCAATGGATTTATTTGATGGGCACTTGTGGGCAAGTCACCACAACTGTAGAACTCTAGTGCCTCACCAAAGACAACTCAGTGATGATCAAATTAAAATTTTAATAGAAAGAAAAGCAGTCATCGGTGGATGTTTTGACGCTTGGATGATGAAACCATATTTTACTCCTAGAAAAAGTAATCCAGCAGAATTTGGAATAAAAATTGAAACCATCATCAATCACTACGATCACATTTGTCAAATGGCTGGAAACTCACTTCATTGTGCGATTGGAAGTGATTTAGATGGCACTTTTGGTACAGAGCAGTCCCCGATGGACTTAGACACCATTAGTGATCTGAAAAATCTAGAAGGGCTCTTACAAAAAAGAGGATATAGCAAAGAAGATGTAGAGAATATATATTATAAAAATTGGTTGCGCTTTTTACAAAATGCTTGGGCTTAATTACCCAAATATTTTTTAATCAATAACATTGTAGTATTCATAAAATAAAATTGAAATTTAATTTAGAAAAAATTATGAAAAAGTATATTCAATTTATCGCAAGTATTTTAATTGTCTTTTTCTATTCCACTGAAGGATATAGTCAACTGAAATTCAGGCAGCAGATGATTGCAGCAGAGAGTCCTGAGTCAGTCGGAGTATTGGATGTAAATGGAGATAAGGTGTTAGACATTGTATCCGGTAGCTACTGGTATGAAGGACCACTTTATTTAAACAGACATTTAATTACTCAGTTAGATCATATCAATGAATACCATGATGATTTTTCAACCATTCCTATTGATGTAAATGGAGATGGAAAAATGGATTATGTAACTGGTGGTTGGTTTGGAAAGACTTTATTATGGAGAGAGAATCCTGGAAATGACAAAGAATGGAAATCCCATAACATTGCAGTTACAGGAAATATAGAAACTACTCGCTCATGGGATGTAGATGGAGATGGAATCAATGAAATCGTTCCCAACACTCCAGGCAATCCATTAATATATTATAGCCTTAAACGAGAAAATAATAAATCAACCGGTGAATTTATTACTACAAAAATCGCAGAAAAACAAGGTCATGGTTTAGGATTTGGCGATATCAATGGAGATGGTCGTGGTGATTTTATTGTTACCAATGGCTGGCTAGAAGCACCCATTGATAGAGCGAATCAACCTTGGAAAATGCATACTGATTTTAAATTAAATGATGATGGCAGTGTGCCAATTATTGTAGCAGATGTTAATTCAGATGGACTAAATGATTTAATCGTAGGCCATGGCCATTCCTATGGACTTGATTGGTATGAACAAAAGAAAGATGGAAAAAATAGTCAATTCATCAAACATCCCATCGATCCTTTTCATTCGCAGTATCATACAATGGAATGGGTTGATATTGACAACGATGGAAAAATGGAGCTAATTACGGGTAAGCGTTACCGTGCGCACAATTCAGGAGATCCTGGATTTAATGATCCGTTAGAACTTTCTTATTTCAAATGGAATGGCGAATCATTTACAAAAAATGTAATCAGCTATGGTGAATTTGGAAAGGGAAAAGGTACCGGAATCTATTTCTCTGTTGCAGATCTTCGTAACACAGGCAAAAAAGATATCATCCTTGCTGGTAAAGATGGACTTTACATATTCTTTAATGAATAGCTTTTCAATATTATAAAATTTAAAAATAATTACTAGGCATAGATATGAATCAACCCTATCTTTTAAAGGCTGAAAATATATCCAAGTCCTTTCCAGGAGTGAAGGCTCTTGATAAAGTAAATCTCACAATCGAGGCAGGTAAGGTACATACCATCATTGGAGAAAATGGAGCGGGAAAATCTACCTTGATGAAAATTTTGATGGGCATGCTTTCCCCTGATGAAGGAGCAATTATTTACAAAGGTGATACAGTTAGGTTCACTTCAGTAAATGAAGCGATAAAAACAGGGCTTTCCATGATACACCAGGAACTCTTACCCTTTCCTGAATTAAGTATTGCTGAAAATATTTTTATGGGCAATGAACCAACTACAAGAATACCGGGTTGGATCAATACAAGAGAAATGAATAAAAAGGCGACTTTGCTGATGAATAAATTAGGAGCAAAAATTGAAGTAACAAGAGCAATGAAGAAACTCAGCATTGCAGATATGCAGATGGTCGAAATTGCAAAAGCAATTTCGAATCAATCGGAAATTATCATTATGGATGAGCCTACCTCCGCATTATCAAATAGAGAAATTGATATTTTGTTTGGTATCATTGAAGAATTAAAAAAACAAGGGGTTGCTATATTATACATCTCTCACAAAATGGAAGAAATATTTAAAATTTCTGATACCATTACAGTGATGAGAGATGGAAAACACATTACCACCTGTGAAATAACTGAAATAGATCAACAAAAATTAATTTCTTTAATAGTAGGAAGAGAAATCAATTCAATTTTTGATAAAAAAGAAACCACCCCAGGAGAAGTAATCTTAACAGTCAGTGAATTAACAGGCGAAAAATTTAAAGACATCAATTTTAATCTAAGAAGGGGTGAAATTTTAGGAATAGCTGGTTTGATGGGTTCTGGTAGAACGGAAATAGTCAATTCAATTTATGGATTAGAGAAAATAGAAAAAGGAACTATTTTTATTAATAGAAAGAAAGTAAAAATCTCATCACCGAAAGACGCAATAAAAAATAGCATTGGATTAGTAAGTGAAGATCGAAAAAAATATGGACTAGTTCTTGGTTCATCTGTAAAACACAATATCTCTCTTTCAAGTTTAGAGAAATACAATAATGGTCTATTTCTTAACCTACAAAAAGAAAATGAAATAGCGGATACGCAAATAAATAAGCTCAATATTAAAACTACTTCTAGCGATCAATTAGTTAATTTTTTAAGTGGTGGCAATCAGCAGAAAGTCGTGATTGCAAAAGTTTTATTGAACGATGCAGATATTATTATATTTGATGAACCTACCAGAGGCATTGACATTGGGGCTAAATCAGAAATATATAAACTGATGACTCAACTAGCCAATGAAGGAAAAGCGCTTATCCTAATTTCATCAGAACTTCCAGAGATTCTCGGATTAAGCGACAGAGTGTTGGTAATTAGAGAAGGTGAAATCAAAGCTGAATTCAGTCAAGCCGAAGCAACACAAGAATTAATTATGAAACATGCGATGGCCTAGTATAAAATAAAAAAATATGAATTTTAAAAATCTTTTATCTTCAAGACTCCCAGCTGAAAACTCACAATCAATAACAAAGTACTTTAAACAATATGGGATATTTATTGCCTTCTTATTTATTTGTATTTTATTAACGATTGCCACACCTAATTTTTTAACCCTACAAAATATGGTGATGGTGCTTCGTCAGATTTCAATCAATGGAATTCTAGCGATTGGAGTCACCTTTGTAATTATTTCTGGAGGAATCGATTTATCGTTGGGTTCAGTAGTTGCACTAACTGGCGTTGCTGCTGCAAGCTTCGCTCATCCAGGCAGTTACGGTCTTTGGGTTCCTTTATTGGTAGGACTGTTAATAGGATTAATCGTTGGGACTGTCAATGGATTAATCATTACCAAAGGAAAAGTAGCTGCGTTTATTGTCACCTTGGGTATGATGACGATTGCAAGAGGACTTGCATTAGTAGTCAGCGATGGAAGACCCGTATCGAATCTCTCCGATTCATTTAATTTTATTGGAGGAGGCGAATTTTTAAATATTCCGATACCCATCCTCTTATTCGGAGCTGTCATTTTAATTTCTTCTACTATTTTAAAATACACTAAAACTGGAAGATATATTTATGCTGTTGGCGGTAATGAAAATGCTGCGAAGGCCTCTGGCATAAATGTCAATTCAATCAAACTGTTTACCTATATCATCTGTAGTGGTTTAGCTGGTTTGGCAGGAATTGTTTTAGCCTCTAGAATTACCACCGGTCAGCCGAATGCGGGTGTTGCTTATGAGTTAGATGCAATAGCAGCCGTAGTGATAGGTGGAACCAGCCTTTCCGGAGGATCTGGAAAAATTATTGGAACTGTAGTGGGAGCATTAATTATTGGGGTAATCAATAATGGATTAGATTTACTAAATATCACTTCTTATTCACAACAAATAATAAAAGGATTAATTATTGTTGGCGCTGTATTACTTGATAGAAAAAATTAAATTTGAATTAAAATAAATTGAAATGAAAAAAATAAAGCTGACTAGTTTACTAGTGATTTTTGTGTTATGGATTTTGACAGGTTGTAATCGAAAACAAAAGAATGAAATTGTCATTGGAGCTAGTATGTTGAGTTTACAAGCAGAATTTGTAGTGAATGTAAAAGATGCCATGGAAGCAAGGGCTAAAGAAAAAAATATAAAATTAATTGTTACCGATGCACAACTCACTGCTGAAAAACAGGTTCAACAAATTGAAACTTTTATTTCTCAGAAAGTTGATGCAATTATCCTCAACCCCTGTGAAGTAGAAGCTAGTTCACCTGCTGTAGACAAAGCCAGAGCAGCTGGTATACCGATCATCAACGTTAATTCAGAAACCAAGTCGCCGGCTGATGCCTTTGTAGGATCAAGAGATGAAGAGGCAGGTGAAATAGCGATGGAGCAACTTGCCAAGTCAATTAATTATAGTGGCAACATTGTTATAATGGATGGAAATATGGGTCAGGCAGCTCAGATTAAAAGAAGTAAAGGAGCGATGAATGTAGTAGCAAAATATCCTAATTTAAAAATTATAGCAGAGCAAACAGCGCAATGGGATAGAGCAAAAGCAATGACCCTAATGGAAAACTGGATTCAATCTTATGGATCCAAAATAAATGCGGTCTTTGCACAAAATGATGAAATGGGCATGGGTGCTTTGCAAGCGCTTGAACAAGCTAATATGAAATCGAAAATTGTTTTGGTAAGTGTTGATGCCATTGCTGATGCATTACAGGCAGTTAAAGCTGGCAGACTAAACGCGACAGTTTACCAAGATGCAAAAGGGCAAGGTGAAGGCGCAATCGACCTAGCATTAAAACTTATTAAAAAAGAGAAGTTGGATAAAAATGAAACCTTTATTCCTTTTAAATTAGTTACGATTGAAAATGTAAATGATTTTTTAAAAAAATAGGTAGTCACTATTTAAATAGATTAAATTCAAGTACAATGTCTTCTTTGTTGCGTCTATACATTTTATTTATTTGCTTATTTAGTATTGTCATCCATTTAAATGGACAAGAAAAAGTAAATAAAAAAAATCCTAAAAGGCCCAATATTATTTTCATTTTAACGGATGATCAAAGATGGGATGCATTGGGAGTGATGGGGAATTCTATATTGAAGACACCAAATTTAGATAAGATAGCCAATCAAGGAGTGCTATTTAAGAACGCCTATGTAACTACTTCTATTTGCTGTGTAAGCCGCGCTAGCATTCTTTCTGGCAAATATGAGTATAGTCACCGTATTCATGATTTTGCTACCGATATGAGCAAAGAAATGGTAGACCAAACCTTTCCTCATCTACTAAAAGAAGCTGGCTATTATGCTGGATTTATTGGAAAGTATGGAATAGGAACGCATCCACCTGCTTCCGATTATAATTATTGGTTTAACACAGAAGAGGGTGGTAAGATGCAGCCTGATTACATTCAAACCTTTTCGAATGGAAGGCGTTTACATGATACTGATACCATTGACAATGCTATTCAAACCTTTTTAGATGGAGTAGGAAATGAGTCTCCTTTTTATTTATCAGTTAGTTTTAAGGCACCTCATGAGCAGGATGGTAATCCGCCAAAATACTTCATACAGCCTGGTTTCGAAAAGCTCTATACCGATGTTCAAATTCCTTCTCCGATCACTGCAGATGAATCTTATTGGAATGCCTTTCCTGATTTTTTTAGAACCGATAAAAATTTTGCTAGACAAAGATGGAAAGGACTTTTTGGAACACCCGAGCTCTATCAAGAAAATGTAAAAAATTATTATCGATTAATTACAGGTGTTGACGCAGTCGTTGGTAATATGATGAAAAAATTAGAGGTCCTTAAAATTTCTGATAACACCATTATTGTTTTCATGGGCGACAATGGAATGAGCTTAGGTGAAAAAGGAATTGAAGGCAAATGGTTTGGCAATGAAGAGTCTATCCGTGTTCCATTAATTATTAGAGATCCCAGAACAGCCGATAAGATCAAACAATACAAGGCTTCGCAGATTGCATTGAACATTGACATCGCTCCTACTATATTATCGATGGCAGGACTTCCCATACCCCATCAAATGGAGGGCATGAATCTTTTTGATGTGGTGTCAGGTAAAATTCCAGAAAGAAATTCTTTTTTTTATCAGCATTATTTTTTGGGCAGTCCCAATATTCCAAAGGTTGAAGGAGTTGTAACAAAAGATATTAAGTACATGAAATATATTGAGCATGGTTATGAAGAATTATATGATATTCTTCATGATCCTCATGAAATTGATAACCTTGTAAATAATCCAAATTACAAAAATCAATTAAATGAAATGCGCAAAAAATATTCCAAATTGAGCAAAAAGTTTGGACCTAGTTCTGTGCAATAGGTTAAGGGGATTGGTAACGCTTACTTATCAAGTAAAAATTATCTGCAAAATGAGATGGGACCTAATCCCAGCATAGTTATAATCTATATTCCTTCATTTCATTGAAAGCATCCAAATTTTCTTAAAGGTGATTAAATTTTTCTTTGTTTTTGAATAATTTATATAAATAATTTAATATCTTTAACATCAAAACTTCCTAATCCACACCTAAAAACCAATCCATGCATTTCATCCGATTGCTATCAATTCTTTGCTTTTCATTTATTTTAAACTCTGCGAATTCCCAAAGTAAACAATGGGATAAAAAATTTGGCTATTTTGAATATGACCTAGTGGTAAGCAACCAATTAGTAGATAGCCAAAGCAACCATTATGTAATGGGTACTTTTAAAGGAGTACATAATATTTCGGGTAATATCATTGCAACAAGGGGGGATGCAGATATTTATATAATAAAATATAACCCCAATAATCAGATACAGTGGGTCAAAACTTTTGGATCTGCATCAATTGATTATGCCACCTCGATGAGCTGTGATAAAACAGGTAATCTTATCATCACGGGTGCTTTTTATGGAAGTGCATTTTATGCTTCTGCAACCGATTCCCTTACAAGCCTTACCTCCTACTCGCAATCTCGCTATATTTTAAAAATAAACGATGCAGGCTCTACCCAATGGGCCAAGAAATTTTCGGCTAAGGATAATCTTAACGACTCGAAATCGGAAGTATTGAACGACCGTGAAGGAAGACTGTATTTAATTGTACCTAATAGAGCTGCTCAAACGCCAACTAGTTGGCAATATCAAGACTCTGTAATCAACAATCCTACAAATAATTATATCAATACACCTCGCTGGGCAATGTGTAGAATAAATGAAAAAAATGGCAAACTTATTTGGCTCAATTACATTGCCTATCCTCTTGTAAGCGGAAGTTCTGTTACTGAATTAAATATTTCTTCACCACAAATAGATGCTAGAAATAATATTTTATTTGCTATAACCCAATGGGGAAATCACATTGATCCAATATATATTTTTGGAGAATACGCTCCTGTTGGAAATAACAGAACCAATAATATCTTGGTTAGAATCGATTCGACAGGAAGAGTAACCAAATTTAGAGATTTAGGGCTAAACAATACTTCTACTTCTGGATCTACAGAAATTGCCCTTACCTCTGAAAATAATATCGCTCTTATTAACAAGAATGCTAAAGGTGCTGAAAATGGAATCACTTATGATTATACCAATAATCCATCTGGCTTCAACTATCTGAGATTGTATGATTCTAACTTTGTTTTACAAAAAATAGTTAAGCTTGGTCAACAAGTAATTAAAAAATATTTATTTGATAAAAGTAATAGATTACTAACAATTGGGACATCCTCTTTTGCAAATTATAGTTTGGCTGCAGTAAATGAAACGTTGCAATTAGATAGCTCAAAATCTGTAACTATTAATACTGCTTCACAAGTTTTTCCCTACCTAATTAGATACTCCAACAATTTTAAATTAGACACTTTTTATCTCGAAAACAATTCTCTACCCTACTTTGGAGATATTTTAGGAATAATCAGTGGGTTAAAAATTGCTCCCAATGGTGATATTTACCCTACCCTATCCTATCCTAGCATGAATAATACAGTGTTTAGATATGATAGTTCATTTAAACCAAAGAATAGTAATTATGGAAAAATAAGAGATCGTGAAGACTTGTTCCTCGGTCTTACAGAAGACTACAAGGGCAATATCTACAGCACAGGAGTGATTCAAGGAAAAGCTATTTTTCAGAATTCATCGGGGAAAGATAGTGTAACAATTCCTTTTGAAAATTCGAACGACTGCTTTGTTTCAAAATTCGACAAGAATGGAAACCTATTATGGATAAAAACTTTTGGAAATTCTTCCCAAGAATCCGGTCG
>Ga0114978_10002047_pt1 | contig 16773 bp, 36 predicted proteins | sample S_140212_EF_Meta_FD_87027 | JGI IMG/M metagenome (GOLD analysis project Ga0114978, IMG submission 87027) | Freshwater microbial communities from Lake Simoncouche, Canada to study carbon cycling - S_140212_EF_MetaG | ecosystem: Environmental > Aquatic > Freshwater > Lake | place: Lake... | reverse complement strand
CTACAAAAGACCAAGCTTGGCTAGACGCTGAAGTTGAGCAGGTTAAAATCAAATCTAAGAAAAAGAAACCAGTTGTTGTTGATACTGCTCCGACAAAGCCAGTTGTAACTATTCAAGACCGAATTGCTGAAAAGTCTTCGGAATGTATTGGTGAACTGGAAGGACAGATTGACGATATGGTTATTTCTAACTTTAAGGATACGCCATCGCCTTATGGATTGATGCACACAATGGCAATTAAAGGTGCTCATACACGTTTTATTGTTGAATGGGCGAAACAACGCCGTAATCAATTTGATGAGGTACTGACTAACACTACCGACAAAGACCTGAAAGAGGGTTATTCAAACTTTACCAAACCTAATCTAAAAAAGATTATATCCTTTTGTGACCAGGTCATCTTGGATTGTCAAAAGGTCACAAGTGATGGTGCAGTCACACGCAAACCACGCAAGCGCAAGGAGAAGTCTCCAGACCAGTTGGTTTCGAAGGTAAAAGTGTGTGTTGAATTCAAAGAGTTGAATCTCAAATCGGTAGACACTAAACAAATTATCGGCGCCACTCAGTTATGGGTATATAATACAAAAACACGGAAACTAGGAGTTTACCATGCTGAAGACGCTGGCGGATTCCAAGTTAAAGGAACGTCACTAACTAATTTTAGTGAAACAAAATCTATTCAGAAGAAATTGCGTAAACCTGAAGTATCTCTACCTGAAGTATTACAAGCAGGAAAGGTTACGCTAAGAAATTACCTTGATGGCATCCGTGCAGTCGAAGGTGTGTTAAACGGGCGTCTAAATGCCGATACTATTTTATTGAGGGTGATGAAATGACATTTTATTTAAACGATGAACGGGAATATTCTGAGATTGTAGAAGAATGGGTGCGAGAGTTTATTTGTACAATGGATGAAGATGATGACCTTTATCCTGGCAACAATTCTGGTGATACGCCTGCTGGCGTGAAAATTATCTTTGATGGTTTTGGTGATTTAGAAGTTGATAATGGTGTTGATGAATATCAATACACCGAAGGCGGCAACCGGAACATGAAATCGTTTGCTGTGTTCATCCACAAAAATTCTCTTACTAAAGAATTTCCACCACATGAACTAACACCTTGGGCTTTGATTCATCGGCCAAAAGAAGAGGTTTGCATCTATGTTTGGTATGATGAGGAAAACGATGATGTGGATGTTATCCCATTTGAAGATAACAACTCTACCGAATTGGACCATGAATTTGTTACCCAATTGATATTTGCCATTCACAAACGTGATACCGAATGATTGCCTCTTTACTTTGAAAACCATGTTATAATGGCTACACTATGATAATTTTTGACTACCAACAAATCGCTATTTCAAATCTGATGGAACAAATCGGTTCTTCAAAGACCTCGGTCGATGAAAATCTGGTTCGCCACATGATTCTGAATACCATCCGCACCTACGTTAAGAAGTTTAAAGAGTCCCACGGACCCGAGATTGTTATCGCTTGTGACAATCGAAACTACTGGCGCAAAGGTTATTTCCCACACTACAAAGCAGGCCGCAAGAAAGCTCGTGATTCTTCAGGACACGATTGGTCTTCTATTTTCGATTCTTTGAATAAGATTCGTACCGAGATGAAAGAACATTCACCATATAAGGTGATTGATGTTGATGGCGCTGAAGCTGATGATATTATTGGTGTTTTGGTACAGAAATTTTCCGCCACACAAAAGATTATGATTCTTTCTAGTGATAAAGACTTTGCTCAACTACAACGCTATTCTAATGTTGAACAATATTCTCCTATCCTAAAGAAGTATATTAAAGAACCTTTCCCTTTGGCGCAACTGAAACAATTGATTATTCGTGGTGATAAAAGTGACGGCATTCCAAATATTCTTTCTGCTGACAGTACGATTGTTGATGGCATCCGCCAAAAACCAATTACTGAAGCTAAGATTATTGTTTGGATGAACCAAGACCCTAAAGATTTCTGCAATGAAGATATGTTACGTAATTATTCACGTAATGAATTGATGATTGACCTGACCAAAATTCCGGCCAATGTTTCCGAAAACATCCTAAATACATTTGAAAACTCTAAGGGTAAAACCAAACAAGAGTTTATGAACTATATGATTGCCAATCGATTGAAGAATCTAATCGAAGTGGCACATGAATTTTAAATGAGAAAACTATGAGCTCCGAAAAACTATATTCTGAAATCTTTGAAGAATTTGATAAATGCACCAACAAAGCGGAACGTGTTAGTGTCCTACGCAAGTATGACCATCCACGCTTTCGTTCTTTCCTTCAAGCGGCCTTTCTTCCAGGCATTGAGTTTGATGTAACTATTCCAAAATATCGGCCAGCTATTGAACCTGCTGGAATGAATTTTGCTTACCTTGATTCTGAAATGTCAAAACTGTACCGATTCATTAAGAATCATCCAGCACGACCTGAAGGCTTAAACGGCAAACGACAAGAAAACTTGCTTACATCATTGTTAGAATCGTTACACGAATCTGAAGCATCATTATTGGTTAAACTACTTAAGCGTGATTTGGGTATTAAGTACCTTACACCCAACCTTGTTAATGAAGCATTTCCAGGACTTGTATGAAAGTTGCAGTAGTCACGCCAACGATTGGTTCGGAACATTTGGCAAGAGCAATTGCTAGTGTAGATGCTCAAACCTATAAAGATATAACACACTATGTTTTTGCCGATGGCGCAGAACATCTAAGTAAGATACAACCTCAACTAGAAGGCGCTACTAAAGTGCGTAGAATTGCTTTAGAGGAAAATGTTGGCAAAGGTTGGTATGGCCATCGTGTGTATGCTGCCTGTAGTTTTCTTGTTAATGCAGATATAATCTGTTACCTAGATGAAGACAACTGGTATGAGCCATGTCACGTTGAAAAGATAGTGGAAAAGATCCAAAAAGGAAACGATTGGGTTTATTCACTCCGAAAAATTTATGATAATGAAGGAAACCTAATCTGTGAAGACAATTGCGAATCTCTTGGGAAATGGCCTGTATATTTTAGTAATGAAGTATTCCACATTGATACATCAAGTTTTGGAATACGGCGTGATATTGCTGTTCGCATTGGCCATGCTTGGTACGGCCAATGGGGCGCCGATAGGCAGTTCTTTGGCGCTCTAAAACAAAATTTTACTAAGTATGAATGTACCAACTCATACACGATGAATTATCGCTTGGATGGAAATCCAAAATCTGTTACAAAAGAATTCTTTGAAAAAGGAAACGCCATGATGAAGGAGAAATATCCTGATGGTTATCCTTGGACAAAAAACAAATTGGTCGATATTGGACCTGGCATTTCTATAATTGAATGAGAATAAAAGATGGCAAAAATTAATGAAGATTTAGCGTTGAGCGCTACGGACATTATAGACCTAGGTCTATTGAAGAATCATGTGCATATGATTACGGGCGTGGTCGATGAAATGACTATGGACGCTGCTATTCGTTGGATACTTTATGAAAACCTAGATACGACAAAAGATAAAGTTTTGACGCTTTATATCAATTCGATGGGCGGAAGTTTAACTGATGCTTTCGCTTTGATTGACGTTATGCGTACATCAAATTATCCTGTTCGAACAATAGGCATTGGTAATGTTATGAGTGCAGCCTTTATGATTTTTGCCGCAGGCACGAATGGCCACCGGTACATTGCAAAAAATGCAAGTATTCTTTGTCACCAATTTAGCGAAGATGTTGAAGGAAAGTTCCACGACATTAAAGCTATGATGCGTGAAAGTGAGAATATTAACTCTCGCATGGTCGACCTGTTAAAAGAATGTACAGGTTTATCTCCTAGAGTTATTAAGACCAAACTTCTTCCGCCTAGTGATGTTTGGTTGTCGATAGAAGAAGTAGTAAAACTAGGTGTAGCTGACCATATCCTATAAGGTGTAGTGAGAACTAAAATGCAAGCTGGTGGTAAGAAGGTTTTGAAACCTCAGAAGACTAAGTTTCGGCAAGATGATGATTACAATCTTGTGAACTTAAAAAATAAACCAAAGAAAAAAGATAAATCTGTTTATCGACTAATGAGACAGGAAAAAGATTATGTCGTTTAGAGACAAATTGAAAATTGAAATTGCTAGTCTCGAAAAAGAGATAGCTGAATCCAAAAATCAAAATCTTGAGCTTGAGAACAAGCTCTTAAAATTAAAAATGTCTGAAATGGAAGAGGACATGCGTGAAGATACAATTCCCACGCAAACCTTGCTCAAAGGTTAGTAACCACTAACTTGGCGGAGAGTGTTGCAGAAAAACAACACTCTCCATTTATGCCTTGACAATTCGGTGTCACCATGTTAGGATGGCACCATGTTAGAAATTCTCAAAGAAACTACAGTATGGAACACGGACTCTGCCGTGCCAAATCATACGTACCTGCTCGATGGCGATAAACTGGTTGCTTACGCAAAATTCGGTTCCGATGAAATCGTCATTTCCAAAACGCAAATAAAAATCAGCAAACGGTATCGCACCTTTGTCCGTGATTATCACGTTGGCCTCAATACTCTTATTCCTAAAAGAATAGCAGAAGCAAGCGTCCGTACGTTTAAAATCAATTCCAAAGAAAAAGAGTACTTTGTTACTCTAAAAGAGAAAAGTAATACTTTTTCATGCACCTGTACTGGTTTTCAGTTCCGTGGCAAGTGTAAGCATATTGATGCGGTTGTTGCTAAAATACAACAGCCAAGCGCTTGACAATTCGGCACTTATCGGTTACAATGGATCCATAGATTGAGAAAGCGAGTTAAAAATGAAAGATAGATTGAATTGGGAATTGCAGGCTTATGGTTCACCAGAAGCGAAAATTATTGAGTCTGTGGAATCTTCCATGACATTCAAATTTTCTGGCCCTGGCATGGTGATTGCTTCTTATTTGTCGGATGCTCAAGAAATGTTAGAGCATGACAATAAAAATGCTGCTCGCCAATATATCAATATTGCTAAAATGTTGATGATGAATTATGACCTTGGTTTCAAACGTGCTTAAGGATTAAAAATGTCTAGCTTAAAAGAATACACTCTCGAAATTTTCAAAACCGACCGCCGTACAAAAGAAGGTGTTCGTTTGGTTGAAAAACGTGATTTTGCACCTGTGACCAAAGATTATATTAATTCGGTTGCAAAACAATGGAATGAACTTGGTTTTGAAGTTAAAATTTTCGAAACTTGGATTACAAAAACAAACATGATGAGTGGAAAAGAATTTAAAGAAAAATACGATACACCGTATTATTGCTCACCTGCTTCAGAATCTTATTGGTCAATGTAAGGATAAAAAATGAAATTGCTTATTTCCACCCAAACCCACGAAAACTACGGCGCCCACGATTGGGACGGAGTTGGCGAGTGCCCACAATATTGGAAAGCCAAGGGTGGTAGCGATTACGTGGTAAAGAATTTTACCGATTTCAATAATACTACGGCTGTCGTTATGGCTCTCCGTAGCCAAATTGAGGAAGATAATGATTATTATCGCTCAGAAATTATCGATTGGGAAGTTGTGGCTGATGACCATCTTACATGGTTTGAACAAGCACAATTAGATTATGAGGGTAAAATTACCCACGGTTCTAAAGAATTAACAATTTAAGGATATATTATGGCTTATATGAATCAACAAAAGAAAGCAGTTATTGCTTTGGCTTTGAAACCTGTTTTAAAGAAATACAACCTCAAAGGTTCTTTGCGGGTTAACAACCACTCAAGCATTATCTTGAACCTTAAATCTGGACCAATTGATTTTGGTGGTGATTATGTTCAGGTCAATCCTTATTGGCTTAGTGACCATTATGATGGCGTAGCCTTGAAAGCTTTAAAAGAAATCAAACAGGCATTGCTTTCGGCTGATTATTATGACCACTCCGATGCACAAACAGATTATTTCAATACCGCATATTACTACCACATTCATGTTGGTAAATGGGACAAACCATACGTATGTCAATAATTTACACATACCAAAAATCTAAAAAATTCAGCAAGACCAAAAAGGAAATTGCTGAATATGAAGCGTGGCTTGACTCTGTTAAAAGTCAAACCACAAATTTTTCTCGTGGAATGGTAAAGACTAAAGTGATTAAAACCTCTAGCATTCCACCTTTGGTTGTGCCATCTGGTCGTGACACCAAACAATATAAAAGTTTGGTTACACCTGGCGGCAACACCACAAAACCAGTTTATGGTAAGGTCTATACAGGCACTGCTATGAAAGGCATCGGCACTTTGCACAAATCAAACGCTGTGCCGATTTTTACTGATGAAGAAGCAAAAGACCAAGCAAATATGCGTAGGTAATTTAAAGGAAAAATTATTATGAAAAAACTATTGTTAGTTGTTCCTGTACTTTTGTTGGCGGCTTGTTCGTCACCAAAAGTGGCAGGATTTAAGGATGTAGAATACATCCAACGGCAGGAAGTTATCTTCTCGGCCAAAGAATGTGTTAATGCTCGTATGAAACCAAATATTCAATACGTGCGTCAGCAAACCGACCACGGTGTTGTAATGTTGCCTGTGTTGGTAACTTGCGAACCTGCTTACAATTCAAAATAAGGAAGTGAAATGATTGCAGAAGTTCCAAATATTTTAGGATTTCCACAAAAGACCCTGGAAATGGTGGTGCTTTACGGGATTGGTATTTCTGTGATTGGCACCGTTCTCGTTTTGTTTTGGCGTTACATTCTTTTTGGCGCTGTAGGTTTATTTTGTTTTGTTGTGATGGCAAATTCAGGTAGTACCACACAACCAACAAAAGCACCAGAAGCAGTTGTCAAACAAGAACCTATAAGTGAAGATGAATCCATGTTTTTAGAGGATTGTCAGACTACCACGGATTATACAAAAGAGCAATGTCAGGAAATCTGGAAATCTCAACCTGTTAATGCCCGTAAAATGTACAAGGCCAAAAAAGAAGATTATCTGAAAAATGCAAAATTTTCACGCCTTTAAGGCTGTTGTAAAAAAGCAACACTATGGCCATTAGTCTCGGAGGGGGCTTGACAATTGCCGTCCTTCTGTTATAATGGATCCATAAGTTGAGAAAGCGAGTTAATTATGAAGTTGTTGTCCACAGGTAATCCAAAAGTATTAAAAGGTCAAGCGCAAGGATATAATACTTATATCTTACACTTGGCTCCTGCTAATTTGTCAGGTTATGAAACCTGCGCTAAACGCACCTTTGGTTGCACCGCTGCTTGTTTGAACCTCGCTGGTCGTGGCGGTATGTTCAAAAAAGGCGAAACCACAAACGTCATTCAACAAGCTCGAATTCGTAAAACCAAAATGTTTTTCGAAGACCGTATTACATTTATGAATTTGTTGGTTAAAGATGTTGAATTGGGTATTAAACAAAGCAAACGCCTTGGCTTAATTCCTGTTTTTCGTTTGAACGGCACTTCCGACCTTGCTTTTGAAAAGTATGAGGTCAACCGCAACGGCCAAACCTATTCTAATATTTTCTACGCTTTTCCTGAAGTGACATTTTATGATTACACCAAAATCCTTGGTCGTAAAGTCAAAATGGTTCCTAATTATTCGTTGACATTCTCGGCCGCTGATGGTAATGATGCTGACGTTTATGCAGCTATTCAGCAAGGCTATAATGTTGCTACAGTATTCGGTATTAAGAAAACCTTGCCGATGCCAGAAACCTACAACGGCATTCCTGTGTTTAACGGTGATGAATCTGATTTGCGTTTCTTGGATCCAAAAGGTGTTATCGTTGGCTTGTATGCTAAAGGCAAGGCTAAAAAAGATACCACTGGTTTTGTGAAGTATCCAACTTTTATGATGAAGGCTGCTTAATATGAAAAGAACATTTAAAAATTCTGTTCTTAATCGTGTTGGTCGTAGCACCGCTGTTTTTCTAAAAGCGCCAATCGGCACCAATTTTGTTGTTCCTTACGGAACGGATTTACCAAAACGCACTTGCAAAAAATATGGAGTGACTTTAAAAGTTGTTTCACGTAAAGATTTGCAAATTCAAATAGTGACTATATTATGATGTTTGACAGTTTTAAAACAAGAGGCTTAACCTCAATTTACTATAGAATACCAATTGAATTTTTGGATTCTTTTCGAAGTGAAATGGCAAAGCAAGGAAAGTATTTTAAGATTAGATACCGTGGTCCTCGAGCTAATACGCCATCAGCACGTTATCGCTCGCCGATGACCAGACAATCAACCTGCATCAAACAAGATGCTACACATTTTTCAGCTTATAGTTATTAAAGGAAATTAAAATGGGAACACGTAGTTTAACTTTTGTGTATGAAGGCGAGATGCCTATTATAAACATGTACCGCCAGTTCGATGGATATCCTACTGGCCATGGCCGTGAATTGGCTGAATTTCTAACCTCTGGTAAATTGGTAAATGGATATTCTGAGAAACAATCCGTACAATTCAATGGCATGGGTTGCTTGGCAGCTCAAATGATTGCTAATTTTAAGAATAGTGTTGGAGGTTTCTACATTCATTCTATTGATTCTACCGATTGTTGGCAAGAATATGAATACCACGTTTATGAAGATAAAGTGGTTTTAAAGAATCCCACCGAAGTGATTTTTAGCGGCACTTGGGATGAATTCCACTCTTTCTGTTATGAAGATGAAATTGTGGATTAATAAGGCAAACATGCGAAAGGCTCTTGACAATAGTGCCTTAGTGTGTTATACTGTACCCTCACAAACTAAAAAAGGAAATATATTATGGCTCGTGGAAAATCTAGTAAACTAAAACCGTTCGAAAAACTGTTGACTATCATGGTCTCTGGCAAACCAGTTACAGTAGAAGAAATTGATGCTACTCTTGGCAAAGAAATCTATATGTACCGTTTGTCCACTTACATGTGGCACATTAAAGTACACGCTAATGGTGTTGTACGTCCAGTTAAAGATGGTCGTAAAGTGACCGCTTATCAAATTGTAAACGTTGATGAGATTAAGAAATATTTGGCTCGCACAGGCGCTACAAAATCTGGTTTTGTGCCAGGTGCTGTTGAGAAGAAACCTTCTGTTTCAAAATTGGCTGACCTCAATGCTAAGCCTGCAAAGAAAGTCAAAGTGAAACCTGCTAAGGTTGAAATGGCTGTTCCTTCTAATGTTGCTACGGAAATTAAAAACGAAGGAATCGTTGTTACTGAAATTGTGGAGTAAAAATGATTAATACAAAGTTTGCGCCACAGTTTCAAACTGACCGAAGGTTCCAACTATCACATCGCACATGGAACCGAAGGTTCTTTGATGCGACTAATAGAGAAGATGTGGCGGAATATAAATTCTTCTTGGAAAATAGCCGATGGACCAATAATTGTCCATTCGAGTTGGAATGGCCTTTTTTAAATATTAATGATATGGTTCGAACCAAACTTATCGAAGCTCATATTAACCTAATTCTTAAAAATGCAAAATAACCAAAGAGAAATTCTGTTGATTGCTCAGGAAGAATGTGCTGAAGTAACACAAGCAATTTCAAAAGTCTTCCGATTCGGTATCGATGGTGTTCATAATGGCAGAAGCAATCGTGAGCACCTTGAAGAAGAATTGGGAGACCTTCAATGTATGATTGACCTAATGATTGACGAAGGCTTAATTAGCCAAGAAAAGATGTGGGCGGCTCATGGCCGCAAGCTTGAGAAATTGAAAACGTGGTCTAACATCTTTAATAAAGAGGAAATCGAATGAAGTATTTTAATAATTTGACCGCTGTTGAAAGTGAAATTATCCGCCTTGGTTATTTGCGGTCTCTTTTGACCGTACTTACTAATGCTTATGAAACAAGTAACCAAGAAGACGTTGAAAATTGTATTTGGCAAGCAAAAGAATTGGCAGACAGTATCAATGAAAATCTAGCAGAAGAATTCCAAAATCTGTGGGATACTGTTCGTGATGATGTGGTTGATGATGATTTAACCGATTGGTCTTTTGAAGAACCACAAGAACCTGTGTATGATACCAAACCACTAAGTGATGTTATTGATTCTTGGATTAGAAATAAGTGAATATCTTTTATCTAGATAATGACCCTAAAACGTGTGCAGAAATGCACCTAGACAAACATGTGGTCAAAATGATTATTGAGTATGCTCAACTCATGTCAACAGCTCACCGCTTTCTTGATGGTGAAGAATATATCGACCTGACTGCTAATGGTCGGCGTATCAAACGTTGGCGAATGAATGATGACCTTGAAAATCAATTGATGAAGGCATCACACATTAATCATCCTTCAGGAGTCTGGTGTCGTACTACAGATACCAATTACAAATGGTTATATAATATGTGGACATATCTACTTGATGAATACACCTATCGTTATGGTAAAATGCACGCTTGCGCTCGCCTGCGAGGCACCCTTAAAGCCTTGCCAAACAATATCCGTCAAGGCGGGTTCACACCTCCAACTCCGGCTATGCCAGATGATGTGAAAATTCCTAATGATGTATTGAAGTCTTACCAAAATTACTATATACAGAATAAGGCTCATTTTGCTAAGTGGTCTAAACGACCAGTGCCTTCTTGGTTTGAACAAGGAATAAAATCACATAATGCCAACTTATAGTTTTTTAAATAATGAAACAGGTGAAGTATTCGATTCGTTTATGAAAATCTCAGAAAGAGATGATTATCTAAAAACAAATCCCAATTTTTCACCAGTATTGACTGCACCAAACATCGTTTCAGGTGTATCAACATCAACTCAAAATAGAGTACCAGATGGTTTCAAGGAGGTTCTATCAAAAGTAGCCGAAGCGCATCCTACAAGTCACGTAGCAGATAAACATGGAAAGAAATCTATCAAACAAGTAAAAAACGAACAAATTGTGAAGAAACACGTCCAGAAAATTACTGGCGTAAAAATTTAATTCGTAATGGGAACATGTTTCACTAACCCGAGGGACTCCCGCAAAAGTGGGCGTCCCTCTTTATCTTCCAAAAACGGAGAAAAAATGGCAATAAGTAAAAAGAAAATCCTAACAGGTAATGCCGAGGATGCCGCCACAATCAATGTACAGGCCTCACAGAGGTTAAAAATTCGCATTGATGATTTAAAGACATTTCAGCCTTTAACAGATAATCAAAAAATATTCTTTGATGCTTATAAACGTGGAGATTATTTTGTAGCTCTTCATGGTGTTGCAGGTACAGGTAAAACTTTCTGTGCATTATATAAAGCGCTTGAAGAAGTTTTAGATAAAAATAATCCGTTTAATAAAATAATTATCGTTCGTTCAGCTGTCCAATCTCGTGAAATGGGCCATTTGCCTGGTGACGTTGATGAAAAAATGGAGATTTATCAACAACCTTATGTTCAAATCTGTGATACATTATTTGGACGCCGTGATGCGTACCAGCGCCTAAGTGAACAACATCACATTGAATTCATTTCAACATCGTTCATTCGTGGTATGAGTTTTGATGATGCTATCATTATTGTGGACGAAATGCAAAACTTAACCTTTGAAGAAATCGATACAGTTATGACTCGTGTTGGTTACCGTTCAAAGATTATTTGGTGTGGTGACTATCGCCAGACCGATTTGAATAAAAAGAAAAATGACATGAGTGGTATTTTGAAATTCTTTGACATTGCACACCACATGGGTGCTTTTACAAGAGTTGAATTTACACCTGATGATATTGTGCGTTCTTCTCTCGTGAAGGACTACATTTTAGCTAAACTACAGTATGAGGATAACATTGCGTAATTTTGAATTTGTGAAATTGGAATCTCTGGCGTTCGATTTGAATGCCGAGACTTCCGCATCGGGTAGAGTATATGCAACACCAACCGGTGAAAAGTATCCTTCTATAACTACTGTTTTGTCTTCCTTTAATAAGAAGGCTTTGTTTGAATGGCGTAAACGTGTTGGCGAAGAAGAAGCAAATCGTATTGCAGCCAAGGCTTCTCGCAGAGGTACCAAGTTACATACAGTTTGTGAAAACTATTTGATGGGTGAATTGTCTGGTATGAAAATGCAGACTATGATGCCTGATACCAAAGAGTTGTTTATGCAGCTTCGACCATACATTGATGAAAATGTTGGTAAAGTTTATGGTCTAGAACAAGCTCTTTATTCTCATAAACTCCGTCTTGCAGGTCGTTGTGATTGTATTGCAGAGTGGGATGGTAAATTGTCCATCATTGATTATAAATCTGCTTCACGGGAGAAAAGCGAAGAAGGTATTTTAAATTACTTTATGCAATGTAGTGCTTATGCCGAGATGTTTGAAGAAGTGACGGGAATGCCGATTGACCAAATTGTGGTTGCTATTGCTGTTGAAGATGGTTTGCCACAAATATTTACAAAATCAAAAACCGCATATATAGAACCATTGAATGAGTATATCGGCAAATATTGGAATAAAGCTTGACATATCTCACAAAATCAAGTATAATATTTGATATTGCTGTATGAAGCAAAGAGAAAAGTGTTCTGGACGGGGGTGCGAATCCCCCCAGGTCCACCATAAGAGCATATTGTGTTTTTATGATGGGCCTGACCTAGATTCGACAGGGCAACAAGTAAATTAGTGGACAGCACGGGAATGTGAAACCCGTAGGGTTGGGGGAACTCGGCCGCAGAAGCAAAAAAAGTAAACGCAAACGACTCACAGTTCGCATTAGCAGCCTAAACGCCGCTTAGGGTTTCGGATGGTTTCCTCGTAACAGAATAACCATCCACTAATTTTATGGAGTTATAATGAAAGTTTACATCAGTAATTACCGCCATCACTGGCTTTCACCTTACCACATCTTAAAGTTTGTGTGTTTTTGGGAGAAAGATGATAGCATCTTTTATAACCTTGAAGATAAACCTGATGCACCGTATGAAAAATGGGTTAATCGATTACAACCCATTTGTGAGTTTGGCCAAAAAGTTATGGATATAATTCATCCTAAAATCGACTATGTGAAGATTGACCGATGGGATACTTGGTCTATGGATCACACTCTTGGCCAAATTGCTTTGCCAATGCTCAAGCAATTACAAGCAAGTAAACACGGCGCACCTTTCGTTGATGATGAGGATGTACCAGAAGAATTGAAATCTACTTCAGCACCTCCAAAAGAAAATGAATATGATACTGATGCAAATCATTTCAAACGTTGGGATTGGGTAATGAATGAAATGATTTTTGCATTTGAACACCATATTAATAAAGAGTGGGAAGAAGCATATCGTTCAGGTGAAATAGATTGGAAAAGTGAAGCTTGCGAATGGGACGAAAACGGCAAAGCAAAAATGTTTAAAATGGTTGATGGTCCCAAAAATACCTATGAATGTGATTATGAAGGTATGAAAGTTGTTGAAGACCGCATCAAAAACGGTTTTAGACTTTTTGGTAAATATTATCAAGCACTTTGGGATTAAATTTACTATTGCCTTTTATCAGACATTGGTGATTATAAATAGAAAGTCAGCAACACACAAAGCGCTGACATTTTACACAACACACACAGGAGATTTATATGTCTAACATGACACCGTTCGAAATTCGCCTAGAACTTTTAAAAATGGCGAAAGATATGCTCAATGACGATTATTACGGCCGCAGAGAGATTATATCAAACAGTTGGGCTGTCGCTTGCGAACAGGCCCGCATCAAAGGCGAAACACCGCCACTACATCCGGAGTATCCGGCATATCCATCGGAAAATGAGATTATCATCAAGGCCAAAACCTTGAATGATTTTGTGTCTAACATTTCTACCGAGCAACCAAAGACTAATAGCAAAAAGTCTGCCTGATGGATCGGGAGGTTGCTCTGCGACCTCCCTTAACAAAAAGGAGAAAATATGCGAAAATATTTCGTATCAATCAGCATCATTCTTTGTTTAGCAATGATGACTATCGCAGTTGTAGAGGCAAACCAGATTAAATATTTCTTGCCAAGTAATATTCAATTTTACTCATTGACAAAACCAATGCAGAAACAAGTTGAATGTTTGGCCGAAAATATTTACTTTGAAGCAGGACATGAATCTAAAAATGGCCAAATAGCTGTGGCCTTAGTTACACTAAACAGATTATCTTCAGGCAACTACGCTAATGATATTTGTGGTGTAGTTAATCAGAAAACACAAGGCACATGCCAGTTTTCTTGGGTTTGTATGTCAAACTTTACCGATAAACGCTTGACAATTAAGAACACTCCATTGTATAATGAGGTTCGTAAGATAGCAATGAACGTTGTTTTTAACTATGCCAACCTATCAGACATTACAAAAGGTGCGACTTATTATCACGCTGATTATGTAAATCCAGGTTGGAAATTGCCGAAGACAACACAGATTGGCGCTCATATCTTTTATAAGAGAGAGTCAGATTTAAAAACTATGACAAAGGAAATCAAACTATGAATGAAACCAAATCAACAGATGTTAACGTAATTACAGCAATCATTTCAGTAAGTCTTGTACTAATTACTGCTATTGGAAGTATTGGCTACTACAACATTCAAGACCGAACTTTGATGGCAAGTAACATTGAATCTGCTATTGCTAAAGGTGTGGATCCACTATCTGTACGTTGTTCATATGTAAATGGTGGTGATACAGTTTGTGTTGCTTATGCAGCTTCTCACAACCCATCAGCCTTTACGAACACTAAAAAGTAATTAAAGGAATTATATTATGTCAGTCCAACAAATCGCAGTTAATACATTATCAAATCCGGCGGACCGTGAAAAACTTTTAAAAGTAATTCATGAATGTTCCGATTCTATGACTCGTGCTGAAGCCGAGAAAGATTATATCCGTGAATCAATTACGGAAATCAGTAAAGTTCTACAATTACCAAAACGATTAGTTGCTCGTATGGTTAAAGTGTATCATAAACAAAATTATGATGAAGAAGTAGCAACACATGACCAATTTGAAACTCTTTATGAAACGGTGGTGAAATAATGCCTAAATTTACTCTTATCTCAGAACATGATGATTCTAGCCGCACAACGGTAGAGTTTGAACGTGACTTTCTTCCTGATGTGATAATGCAAATGGACATGTTCCTACGTGGCACAGGATTCGTTTACAACGGAACTTTGGCCATTGAAGAATTTGAAGACTATACAAATGATGAAGAATCTGATGAATGTGAAAGTGATTCAAATCAAAAATCCTATTCTTTCAAGGACCAAGATGGCACAGTAAACACTATAACAATTACTGGTGCTGGACCTAGCAAATGTTATATTTGTGGATTAACCGATGAGCAACTAGGCCATAATGCTTGTTTTGACCAAAAATGCCCTAAACGACCTGCTGTATATACAATGGCAGGAAAACTATAATGCCAACTAAAGATGAGATGAAAAAGTTTGCGTTTGCTATCGATTCTATGGTAGCTAACACAACTTACACATATCTTGAAGCTATCATTGAGTATTGTAAAACCACAGGCTTAGAGATTGAAGTAGCAGCGTCCTTAATTAACCACAATCTGAAAAGTAAGATTGAAGGACAAGCTATGGAAAATAATATGTTGAAAGAGAAAAGTTCGAAGTTACCAATATGAGCATTACAGGTTACGAAGCATTTGGCATGTATCAAGCAATCAAATTGCATTTTACTACCGATTCATACGACTTTATGAAGTATGGCGGTAAGAGTAAAATCTCCATTGATGCGTTTGATAATCGTAAAGACAAATACCACTTTCACAAATTATCTCGCAGGTTAACAAGTCAAGATGAATTGGTTATGTTTCTTGTGGCTAATTTTATTCATAATGATACAATTTGGGTTGGTGACTTGTTAACTGAAGAATCTGAAACCATATACAGGCAACGTCAAAGAGTTTTACAAAGTATGTCTTACATTTTTGAAAACGATTGTCGCAAGATATTTGATGGTGTCTCTAACCCTAATGAGGTCTTGCAAAGTGACGATGGAGACTATCCTAGACTGTTGAAGATGACTCTACAGAAGGTTACAGAGATTGAAACCTTGTGTGTTCTTAATAACATTCTAGGGTTCTTGCCTCTTTGGAATCGTAAGATTGCCGATACTGTCCGATGGCCTCAGTACTCCAGAAAAGTGACCAAGTATGCCGCATTTTTACCTAAAGATGTAGTAAAATACAAGTTGATTTTGAAAAAGGTGTTGAATGAAAATGAAAACGTTGTATCTTGATATGGATGGTGTTCTTTGCTTCTTTGAGAAGCGCTACAAAGAACTGTTTGTTTCCATGGGAGAAAGAAGCCAAAAAGATTTTAATAAAAATTGGCCATCGTTCATTCAAGGTAAAAACTTTGAAACGCTTGAAAAGTTTCCTGGTTGTGATAAACTCTTGGCATTTGTTAAAGACTTACAAGACAACCATGAAATAAAAGTTGAAATTCTTTCCTCGTCAGGAGGTGAGAAATTTCATAGTGAAGTAACCGCTCAGAAAATTAAGTGGTTATGTGATAACGGTATTACATTCAAAGCAAACATTGTACCAGGTAGTGGCAAAAAGGCTGCGCTTGCTACACCTGATGCTGTTTTGGTTGACGATACCGACTATGTGATAGATGCCTACGTTAAAGCCGGCGGCATCGGCATCCTTCATACGGATGCGGACGAAACAATTGCAAAATTAAAGTCCATGCTTTAGAAACACTAAATACATTTATATAATGTAATCTGTGGATAATCCGTTTATACTTAACATACTCCGTTTATACGAAAAGGAAATAATATGAGTTCATTTGCTAATCTCAAGCGTAACAAAAGTTCG
>Ga0114978_10002046_pt1 | contig 16795 bp, 12 predicted proteins | sample S_140212_EF_Meta_FD_87027 | JGI IMG/M metagenome (GOLD analysis project Ga0114978, IMG submission 87027) | Freshwater microbial communities from Lake Simoncouche, Canada to study carbon cycling - S_140212_EF_MetaG | ecosystem: Environmental > Aquatic > Freshwater > Lake | place: Lake... | reverse complement strand
CTGTCGAGGGATTGCTGTCGAGGGATTGCTGTCGATAAACAGCGCCCCACATCACCAAATCCCAAAAAAAGCAGGCGGAGATTGACGCGCTTAAGTTGCAAGTGAAGGGACTGACTCCGCAGAATTCTTGGTTCAACCACAAACCCAGATCGCGAGGTACAAATCCTTCACTCTGCAGCAAACAGGACGAGCAGCAAACAGGACGAGCAGCAAACAGGACGACTTCGGTCCCTGATCCGTCCCCTTTGACGACGATGACGATCGGACTGCTCGGTCTCGACTGGCCTCGTAATCCCCTTCTCACAGCAGCGATTGGGCAACTCCACGAAATACGGCGTTCGATTCGTGAATCACATCCTTTGCAAAAATGCGAAGATTGTGAACCACGAATAAAACGAATCGCACGAATAAGAAATTTGAAGATTCTGAAAACTGAAAACTGAAAACTGAAAACTGAAAACTGGGTACTTCATCAAATGTAAAGACCCGCACAGATTCGACGGTCTCCTTGAGCGGAGGTATTGATTACGGCTGGAAGACTCGCGGAATGAAAGCCGATATTTTTTGAAATTTCTTGAAATTTTTTGTGCTCTGTTCGGCGGTTGCGTGCTCAGTTGTGCTCGCATGCTCCGAAATCTTCAGCGAAGTGACGTGATTCGGTGAGAAAACCAAGAATTCTGGCGGGAGCCGGGATTTTCCTCGGTTAGTCTGCCCGCAGGTTGTATAGTCAAGCCGGTGAGCGTCCGGAGTTTGACAACTCTGCGGATGCTGAAACCGAAGGGCAGGAACAACCGGAGGTGGGCAATCATGGCTGCGATTTACCTGACAGAAGAGGACGTTGCGTGGTTGCTGGATATCGATTCCGCGATCGAATGTGTCGAAGAGGCATTCCGGCAATTGGCGACTGGCCAGGCAGACAACCAGCCACGACGGCGAGTGGTGGCGGGAAACGCGACATTGCATGTGCTCGCGGCCGGGTCTCAGGGTTTGGGTTATGTCGGTCACAAGTCGTATGTCACGACCCGCTCCGGGGCTCGATTTCAGTTTTCTCTGTCAGATGCGACGACGGGCCAACCGGTTGCCATGATCGAAGCCAATCTCTTGGGGCAAATGCGAACGGGTGCGGCCTCGGGGGTCGCCACGAAGGTGATGGCTCGTCCGGATGCCCGGATTGTCGGGTGTTTTGGTACCGGCCTGCAGGCTCGAACTCAATTAAAGGCGATCTGCAGCGTCCGACGGATTGAACGTGTCGATGTTTACGCTCGGAACGATGTGCGTCGTCGCGCCTTTGCGGATGAGATGGCGGAATATTGCAATGTTCCAATAATTCCTGTGCATACGCCTGAGGCGGCTGCAGCGGAAAAAGATATTGTGATCTGCGCCACGACCAGTAAAACACCACTGTTTGACGGACACGTCCTGGACGAGGGGACGCATCTCAACGTGGTCGGCAGTAACTATTTAACCAAGGCAGAAATTGATGTTACCACCATTCGACGAGCCGACCACATTGTCTGCGACAGTATCGATGCCTGTCGAATTGAGGCAGGAGATTTTGTTGCGGGTCTGACAGACGGCAGCCTCGATTGGAGTCGAGTTCGCGAATTATCCGATGTGGTGGTAGGTCAAGAAACCGGTCGAGCGACGTCTCAGGACATCACGCTCTTCAAGTCGGTGGGACTGGGGCTAGAAGATCTTGCTGTCGCGGTGCGGGTGTTTCAACGGGCTCAATCCGAAGGGATTGGCCAGGCGCTTCCGTTCTAAGTCGCGAGACTTTGACAGAAAAGATTGGCTGAACAGAGCGGTGGATCACGTGATCTCGTCGGCTGGATGATGGACATGGAATGGGTTCTCAGGGGTGATTCTGCGGAAAACCGAGATATTCCCAAAAACCATGAGGGCTGGTTGAAATCTCGAATTTGATAATCCAGTTGCTGGAAATCAGATCGACATCACTGCTGAAAACCCTTGTTTTTAAGTCGATTTACAGGTTTTTCCGGAGTTTGGGAATTTTTGAGGGTCTGAGTGTGTGTGAAAGATGCCGGCTGATCTCGAATTTTTTTTCGAGAAAATTTTTCATTTGGACGGTTTTCATGACGCAGAGCGGTTCATTTTGTTAGCATTTTGACCCTTCGGAGCATGCGCTGCCCGAATCACTCGCAACGAAAGAAAGGATGCTGTGAATTGCGAACCTGCCAATGCCGCTCCCTGCAGACTGAAAAGCCGCTCGGATGTTCTGCTTCGCGAGAAATGGCACTGTTCTGCTTCGCAAGAAATGGCAGAAGGATTGGCAACCGAAATGGGAAGTTTGGCGAATGATTGGTTTGGCGAGTTTTCTTTTTGTAGACTACCGCAGGCCACCAGAGAAGTTCGCTGTGAGTGAATGTGGGCTGGATGGTTCGAAGGGATCGATTTCCAGCCCGATGCTACGTATACGAGTTCGTGCTGAATGTTCGTCAGGTGTTGACGAGCAGGCAAAAAATTTTCAGGAAGTTATTTTGTTTCACGACAGCTTGACCGCACAGGCTACAATCACATGGACGTGAACGAATCACAGGAGGTTTGACCCATGCATCGCTTCAGCCCGGAATTTGCCAAGTTATTGGATGCCTGTCGCACCAAGGGGTATGCCACGTATCAACTCGTGGACAAATACCTCCCCGATGAGGGGGGTGATCCCAACATGGTTCCCGAGTTGATCATCGCTTTTGAAGATCTCGGTTTGGATATTATTGATGAGCCGGATCCAAATGATCTGCCAAAATATGAAGCCATTCCCGAATCGATGATGGAGCCCGAGACCCCTTCCTCATCCCGCGATCCGATTCGGATGTACCTCAGCCAGATGGGGCACATTCCACTTTTATCGCGAGAAAAAGAGATTTTTCTGGCGAAACAGATTGAAATCGCTCGCAAGTGGTTCCGACGCAAAATTGCCGAATCCGATTTTGCTGTGGGGTTGGTTGTTGAAACGATTGAAAAAGTTTGTCGCAACGAACTGCCGTTTGAGCGGACATTGCGGACGAGCGAAACCGAAAATCTGCGAAAAGAGCAGATTCAAGGGCGAATCCCTGTTAATTTACCGACGATCAAGCGATTGCTCAGCGAAAACCGGGTCGACTGGGCTGCCAGCCAAGTTACGAAAAGCAAATCCGAACTTGCCGAAATCAAGTTGCGGATGAAATCCCGTCGCCGTAAGTTGGCGTGGTTGTGTGAAGAACTGAGTGTCCGTACGCAGCGGATTCAGCCGATCATGCGACGAATGGAACAAGTCGGCAAGCGGATTCAGGAACTGCAGGGGCAGATCCAGAAACTGTCTGAGCGCCGTACCATTGCCGCTGCAAACGAAACCGAAATCCTGAAACGCGAATTGCACGACCTCACCGAACTCGTTGTGGAAACTCCTGCCGAATTCTGTGATCGTATGCGACGGATTATGGCCAAGTTTGATGCGTGGACCCGTGGTAAGCAGCATTTGTCCGGTGGCAATCTTCGTCTGGTCGTTTCCATCGCGAAAAAGTACCGCAATCGAGGCCTGAGTTTCCTGGACCTGATCCAGGAAGGAAACGCGGGATTGATGCGGGGTGTCGAAAAGTATGAGTATCGACGGGGCTACAAGTTTTCGACTTATGCCACATGGTGGATTCGCCAGGCCATCACGCGGGCTGTCGCGGATCATGCGCGAACGATTCGGATTCCGGTTCATATGTTCCAGTGTATTTCGCAATTGAAGGCGAAAAGTGAACAGATTCGGCAGGAAACGGGTCGCGATCCGAGCATGGAGGAATTGGCGGAAGCAGTCGGAATGTCGCTGGAAGAAACCGAACGGATCATGAAGACCTGGAAACATCCGGTGAGTCTTGATACGCCTGTCGGCGAGAGCGAGGATGGTTCGTTTGGCGATTTTCTGCAGGATGATAACGAAACGAATCCTGCCGAGTCTGCCATGCAAGAGATGCTGCGCGACAAGATCGAAATCGTGCTCCGCAGTTTGACTTACCGAGAACGCGAGATCATCAAACTGCGATACGGTCTGGGCGATGGCTACAGCTATACGCTGGAAGAAACTGGGCGGATCTTTAAGGTGACGCGGGAACGGATTCGGCAGATCGAGTCCAAAGCCTTACGCAAGCTGCAACATGAAACTCGCGCCAATCATTTGCGTGGATTCGTTGATTCCACCGATGACGAAGTTCTGGCTGTCGTGGAAGTCGAGGGGGATGCTTCGGTCGATGAAAATGAGGAAGCCTTTGCCGTTGCCGGTTAGTCTTGATCGTCTGGATGCACATGGAAATCCGGTCGAGCTGTTCGCCGGTTGATTGATGGATAAGCCCTTTGAAGTCAGGCGATTTCAAAGGGCTTATCGTATGGACGAGCCTATTGCCTGGACGAATCGTCAACGGGTCGGTGGCTGGCGGGGGGAGTCGTTTTTTCCGGATCTGATGAGCGGATTTGTTCCCGCAAGGTTTCGTTGCGATCTGCAAACATCGCACCCAAGGCGGACACCCCAATCGCGATCACCTCGATAATCAGCAGTCTCGCACCGTGGAGATTAAACCAGAGGTTCACGGGGGCATCGGGATCCCCTGCCAGCATGGCGACCATCGCAAAAATTGTCATGACAAAAGCCGTGGTGGCAATGGCTGTCAGCTGAAACAGTCTCTGTGAAGAAAACATGATCGTATTTTCAATGCAGGTGGTGTTGGGAAGATGCTTGGTCTTTGCGACTTCGGTCATCGGTCGGGGTCAGTCGTCGATCGGGTTGGGTTGTCCGAGAGCTTGTGATTCAAGCGTCAGCAACCGTTTTTTGAACTCGGTTCCGCAAGGAGCAGTATAACCGCCCAGTTTCCCCCCCGCCGCCAAGACGCGGTGGCAAGGGATTAAAATCGGAAAACGATTATGAGACATGACAGTTCCGACGGCTCGCGCGGCACGGGGATGCCCCGCTCGTCGTGCGAGTTCTCCGTAGGAAACGGTCTGACCATAAGGGATTTTTCGAGTCAGTTCCGTGATTTTTCGCTGGAATAACGTTCCCGAAGACGAGAGATCGACGGCATCAAATTGGACAGGCTTCCCCGCAGCGTAGTCTTCTAAGTCGGATCTCAATGGCGGGGTCCAGTTTTCCATCCGAATATTCGTTGTTCGTGCGAGGGTCATGGCGGCATTCACGATGGATTCCTGTGCGGCGTGGCCAACGAATGTCGCAATTAATCGTTCGTCAAGTCCCAGCAGCCCCAACCAGCCGAGGGGAGTGCAAAAGCAACAGAGTCTTGGGATACCATCGCAGGTTTTCGTTGTATCTGTCATGTTTTTTCGACGCGGGATCGGGTTCATATCCGAAAGTGACCTTGGCCCATGGGGCTCGTTTTTTCCGGTTTTGATTTGACCATGTTTGATTTGTGCATGATGAAGGAATGGTGAAGCAGGATCAATGCCACGCGCGACTCTTTGACCCCTGTTGTTCGGACCTGTACAATCAGGGGACGAGCGAAACATGTTCGTTCCCCTCTTTTAACGAACATGTTTTTATGGTGGTCTTGGAGCGGCCAGCCCTGCGCACCGGATTTGTGGGCGAGGGTGGTTTGTTTGTCTGGTCCGATATTTCATAGAGGAAATCGTGCGATGTCATCGTATTCGAATCTGGCAGATGATTTCTATGTGAACATGAACCTTAACACCGAGATGGCACTCCCAGCAGGTCGAGATACGACACTCAGTTTTTTTGAACGCGTTCGCAAGCAATACGCAACGATGCGGAATTTCTACACGCGAGACAACGGCGATCACGTGCTGGAAGAAGACAAGGATCAAGGCCATCAGCGATGGTTGACCCTCGAATCTCGACGAATCTGCAGCGGCTACATCAACCCGGTGGAGATTGACGAGGCGTTCGAACAGCACAGACTTGTTTTGGAGCTGGTCCCCTACATGTTGTCGGTCAGTTCCTTGGATTGTGAAGCGTTGGATTACATGATGGGCTTTGATTTTAATTATCGTGGTAATCACGATGAACTGGTCGCCGAAGCCTTGGGGGTCAGTTCGGCACTCGATGGATTGTTAGAGATTCCCGGGCGGCAGGTCTTAAATTTTGAGCCAACGATTACGATTGCGCTCGAAGAGACCTGTCGTCGACAAGCGCGATTGTTGATTGAAACGCGGACCAATGCCTACCAGGTCCGGCGGGGCGAATTCCCAGAGGACCATATCAGTGTCTTTTTCACCGTTCGCCAGTATGGTAGTTTGGAATCCGACAGTTCCTATGAAGGGACCTTGGCAGAACTGAGAACGCAATGCGAGTATCTGCTGGAAAAACATGTGATTGATCAGGTGCTTCGTCCGCTCCAGCGGGCCATCGCGGCGAAATAGTCTCCGCCGAAAAAATGAGGAAAACGTGATTTGACCGTTATCCTGTCGATAAATCATCCCCTATTTTGCAGAGAAGGTCATCTTTATGACGGTCCAGTTGAGTGATTTCGCCAAGTCTCTTTCGGTGGAAACCGCCTTTAATGTTCTTGCGGTCGCGAAAGCCTTGAAAGCCACGGGGAAAGATGTGGTGGAACTGGAAATCGGCGATAGTCCGTTTGACAGTACCGCTTCTGCCAAATCTTCAGGGATGGAGGCCATCCAACAGAATAAATCGCATTACTGTCCCTCGCCAGGTTTGCCCGAGTTTCGCGAGGCCGCAGCCCGGTTCGTCAAGCACGAATTTCAAATCCCGGCTGAAGCAGCCAATATCGTGGTGGCCCCGGGCGCAAAGGTATTCGAGCAATATTTTTGTGAAGCCTTTTTGAATCCGGGAGATGGTGTGCTGGTTTTCAGCCCGTATTTTCCCACCTATCTGCCCAATATCTTGCGGCGGAATGCGCGGCCGGTGCTGGTTCCCTTGAAGCAATCGAATGGATTTCGGCCTGAGATTTCGGCAATCGAACACTTTTTAAAAACCGATCCTGCCCCGAAAGCGATTTTTTTGAATTCGCCACACAATCCGACTGGCGGAGTGATGACGCGTCAGGATCTTCGGGATGTCGCGGATCTGTTGCGTGGGACGAACATCGCGGTCTTTAGCGATGAACCCTACTGCCACATGGTTTGGAAGGGGACGCATGAATCACTGCTCTCGGAACCGGGGATGCTCGAACGCTCGGTTGCTGCCTACACCTTCAGCAAAAGTTACAGTATGAGTGGTTGGAGGCTCGGTTTTTCGGTGGCCTCGATTGAGGTCTCGGATGCAATTGGAAAAATGATCAACACCACGCTTTCGTGTACACCGCCAATTGTGCAACTTGCCGGCAAGGCAGCGCTGGAGCGGGATACCACGGAGCGGGACTTGGTGATGCAAAAATTTCGGAAGAAGGTCGAGTTACTGACCAACGGGCTGAATCGTCTTGAGGGCTTTCGATCGCTGGATCCCGCAGCCACATTCTACGTCTTTCCCAACGTCGCCCCGATTTGTAATCGCCTCAAGATTACCAGTCATGGGCTTGCGCTGTATTTGCTGGAAGGTGCTGACGATAACTTCGGAGTGGCGTGTCTGGGTGGGGAATGTTTTGGTGAAGCGGGGGGCGGCTTTCTCCGATTCAGTTGTGCAGAACCGGACGAGCGATTGCAGCAGGCGCTGGACTTTTTGCCGATTGCGATTGCACGAACCGATCGCATTGCGGCCTATCTGGAAAAACACCCCAAGTATCATTTGATCAACCCCTATTCGCTCGGCTGAATGTCAAGGGTGCGCGAAATTGCCGGGTCTGGCGGGTTAGATCCGCTCCCTAATTTGGTTTCAGAATGCAAGTTTGGAGGCTGCCTTGAAAGCGTTTTTCAGCAGTCTGAAAAAAGCTTGTTCTATGCGTAGACGTTATCCTTCATGTGTGGTTTGTTTCTCCTGTTTACGGAAACATTTTTTTTTCGTGATTCTGTCAAAGTCTGCTTAATCTAGCCCTGAAACAAGCGTACTCCGGTCATTTTTTTGCAGTTTTTGCACCCGCGGATCGGTCGCCGGGACACATGGTGTGTGCGGTGTTTTAACGGCGGTGATGCGAGCATGTCGATATGATGGAACAGTTTCCGTAAGCGTCAATCGATCGCGACAAGATGCCTGGTAGCGATCATCGGCTTGTAGATCGTCATGCCTCGGAACTTCGAGTTCGTGGGACAGCTGGATCGCAATCCGTTTCATTTCCAACTCGAACTGTCGCGAGAGCCGCGTTTGCGAGCTCGAATTTACGCGGATGGGATGTCATGATTACCAACACCTCCACAGTTACCGTCTTTGTCGGAATCGATGTCTCCAAAGATCACTGGGATGTCCATTTCCTCGAATCCGCAAAACACGTGGTCGTTGAGAACAAAACACAGGCGATTTCTAAGTTGATCGTCAAAAAAACTCAGATCCTGCCACGACGCTTGTCGTATTGGAAGCAACAGGAGGTTATGAATCAGTGGTCGTGAACAGCTTAAAAACGTGGATGATCGATTAAAAGCTTGCCTTAAGGCTGATCCCGCCGTCGCCAGGACTGTCGAGATCATTGAATCGGTCAATGGATGCGGGGCTGTCATGGCTTGCACCGCTGTCGCCGAGAATTCCAGAACTCGGAAGTGTTCGCAATGCGGCAATCGCAAAGCGGATCGGAGTCGCGCCCATTCACCGCGATTACGGAACCTTCGTGGGAAAACGATTTATCGGCGGAGGAAGAAGTGACGTCAGACGAGGTCTTGACATGGCCACGTGAGTGGCAATACGCCTCAATCAGAGAATCAAGGGCTACTACCAACATCGACTCGCCAAGGGCAAACAGAAGAAAGTCGGTCTCGTCGCCTGCATGCGGAAGTGACTCACGATCCTCGACACACTTGTCAAAAAAAATGAACTCTGGAAAGACGAAATGAGCGTTCCCGTCAATCACTGAAACGCTCAAACGCCATCTCGACGCATCTCGGACTTGAGTATCCCTCATCGCGTTGTGTCCCCACAGAGCGCGACTCCGTTTCCCCAAGAAAGAGAGACTTTACGAAAAATTCGAACACCTGCAATACCTGTCAAAAAACGCAGCTTGGATATGCCTCAAAAAATCCCGGGGGTTTGGGGGCTGGCCCCCATCCAATGAAAAAAGGAGAATTCAAAAATGATTTTTCATTCTTGTCTTGACTTCAATTAAGACCGTCGCTGTCCCCCTCGCTTCGCTGTGAACGGTTACCGACCATAGGATGATATCTCCCCACCCCTTTATCAGAGATATTCATCCCCTGTTTGCACTCCGCTCCCGTCTCGACTCTCGTGCCGTCCGCTTCGATCACGGCGCAGTCAAAAAAGGGTGCTGGTTGACCAGCCCAGACTTTCAGGTGGATGGCGTCGAAAGCCTCCTGCAACGCGCCCAAATGCGCCGGCTGAAACCGTCGACAGAAATCTCCCGCGGTCGTCGGATCAGGAATTCGCTTGGCTCCCAACAAGTTGAGATAGGCTTCGTCCTGGCGTCGGAGTTCCAGATCTTCCAGGTACCGTCCCTCACATAATGCGTTGTAAGCCAAACTCAACACATGATCCGACTCATGATAGGGGAGATGGCACTTGAATAAGTGCAGTCGTTCATCAAACGCCTCTGCAAGTTTCCACTCCTTAACGAACTGGTGAATGAGTCCTATTTCCCCCATACACCGTTCCGACCATTCGAGCGGATAATTCAAAATGGGGACTGGAGCCCCGCATCATCGGTTTCAACAGATCTTCTGGAGCGTTGCGCTTTTTTAAGCGACTTGCCATCCGACGCTGGCGTGATTCGATTTGTTCGCGGAGAATCTTTGCACTCGAAATCCTTTTGCGAGGAAGGGTTCATGGTTCTCCTACACTCATGAAACGCAGCAGAATTTCTTTTTTTTGCCCGAAATCCAAAATTGAGCCAAAAAGTGTGCTTGGATGAGGTATCGCGATTGGTTGGTTCGGCTGTCAGCAGAAATATCAAAAAATTTTTGGATTTCGTTTTTTTGTTGGACGTGCGTTGGAGCATCTGCGTAATCTGAGGTGTCCGCGGAATTTGGAGTAACGAACTGTTTAATACAGCAGAGGATTTGACGCAAAAAGGAGGAGGATTTGATGCAAATGCATGCTGAGGGAGACGGAGTTGTGGCGTGTGAGCATTCTGTTTCGAATTGGCTGAAAGCGCTGAGTGCAGAGCCTCGCGATGTCAGCAAGCGAATTTGGGACCGTTACGTTGAAAAGTTGGCGTGTCTGGCAAAAAAGAAGTTGACGCAGTCCAATCGCCGCGTCATTGACGAAGAGGACATTGTCCTCGATGTCTTTACGGATTTCTTGAGCGGTGCGAAAGAGGGACGTTTCGAGCGATTGAATGATCGCCACGATCTTTGGCAAATCTTGGCCATGTTAACAGAACGCAAAGTGATCAGCCATCTCAGACGGGAAAAGGCAGCCAAGCGGGGGTATGGAACTGTTCGTGGCGAATCTGCGTTTCTGAATGTGATGAGTGGAAATTCGTCCACTGGGATAGCGAACGTTGCCAACCGCGAACTGACTTGGTTTTTATGATTTTGCTGTTGCCGAGACTTTGGGCCATCTGATGGGGTTACTGGAAACGGAATTACTGCGCTCACTGGTTCGAGACAACTTAGCCTGATCGACGCATTAGGAAATGGCGGAGCGTAATGGAACTAGTCTTCCAAGTGTTCAACGCAAAATGAAAATGGTTTGTGAAATATGGACAAAAAAAGGGTTGGCTTAACTCCAAATCTGGACGCAGCAAGCGAGAGTTTATTGCTGGCGGATTGTCAGCGAATCGATTCGATTTGTGATGAATTTGAAGGGATGTGGGGGGGCGAGTCTCATGTCAGTATTGGTTGGTTGTTGGCATTGCATTCAGACGTTCCCAAAGCGCCCTTGTTGAAAAATTTGCTGCGAATTGAGTTGCATCTCCGTCGTGCAGCGGGCGAGGTTTTTTCTTATTCCGACTATCGAAAACGGTTTCCTTCCGATCGCCGGATTGTGAATCAAGTTTGGAACTCGACTTTTGGCATCGACGTGGAAACCATGCACGACGCGGAATTCAATGCTCGCCTTACCAATCCGACGGAAAAGGGAACGAGCCCGCTACCGCCGCTTCCCGAAAAAATTGGTCGATTTCTCATTCAGCGATTATTGGGGCGAGGGAGTTTTGGTGACGTGTATCTCGCAGAAGATCCGTTAAAGGGTTGCAAAGTCGCTCTCAAGGTATTGCTCTCGAATGCTTTCTCGTCACCCCGATCTCATGCGAGCTTTCTTCGTGAAGCGCATTTGGGTCAGGGGGTTGATCACCCGCATCTGGTACAGACGCTGGGATTTGAAAACATCGAGGATCAATTTGTAATTGTCCAGCAGTATATTGATGGTCAAAATCTGATGGATTGGCAGGCCCGGGTTCGTCCGACGCACAATCAAATCATCAAACTGTTGATTCCGGTTGCCGAAGCCCTCGGTTATCTGCACCAAAAACATATTTTTCACCGGGACTTGAAGCCGAGTAATATCCTCGTTGATGCGCAGGATCAGGCTTTTATCGTTGATTTTGGTTTGGCGCTCCCCGAAAAAGACCAGCGCGATCGTGCGCGGCGCGGCGAGGTTGCTGGTACTTTTGCCTATATGTCGCCAGAACAGTTTCGTGGTGAACCGCATCTGATTGATGGGCAGTCTGATATTTGGAGTTTCGGCGTCGTTCTCTACCGTCTGTTGACAGGGCGTTATCCGTTTGGAGGGACGCCAACCTCAATGGAGAGCAATGATGTCGATTACTTTCATGAAATTAAGTACGAAGTCGATGAGTACGACCCGCGTCCTCTGCGTCAGATCGACGCCAGCATTTCTCGAAAACTTGAGAAAATTTGTTTTCGTTGTCTCGAAAGACGCAAACGGGACCGCTATGCCACGGGATATGATCTCGCTGACGATCTGTCCCTCGCACTGAAGGGGCGATGCGAGGATTCGCCCGGTCGCCGCAATTCCGAAAAGCCTCAAATTGTTCTGAAGGGGCTTCGATCATTTGAAGCGGGCGATGCCTACTGCTTTCTCGACCTGCTTCCGGGGCCCAGGATGAAGAATGGACTCCCCGCCAGTCTGAATTTTTGGAAAAAGCAACTGGGGGGCCGGGGCGAGGGTGATCCGATCGAACTGGGGGTGATCTACGGGCCGTCCGGTTGTGGAAAGTCGTCGTTTGTCAAAGCGGGTTTAATACCGCGGTTGGGTGATCAAACTCTGGTGATTATGGTGGATTCGACGCCGGATTCGACCGAGATCACTCTCCTGAAAAAACTGAAAAAAATGATTCCGCAGTTGCCACAAGAAGCAACGTTAGTCGAGGTTTTCGAGTGGACGGAGTTGCATGGGGCGGGCGATGGTAGAAAATTACTGATCGTTTTTGATCAATTCGAGCAATGGCTGCACTCGCATTCCCTGGAAGCCAACCAACCGTTGCAAGTTGCGTTAGGCCGATGTAACGGTGTGAGATTGCAAACGTTGTTAATCGTTCGAGATGACTTCTGGATGCCACTGACACGGTTCATGGACAGAATCGAAATCCCGCTGCAAGAGGGGACGAATCTCGCAGCAATCGATTTGTTTGATCGTGAACACGCCCGAAAAGTTTTAACGAGTCTCGGTCGCGCTTACGGGCGGTTAGATGTCACCGAAAGCGGATCCGAATCCCGCATGCAAAAAGAATTTCTCGATATTGCGATTGAAGGACTCGCTGTCGACGGCCATGTAATTTGTGTTCATTTGATTCTGTTTGCCGAGATGATGAAAGGAAGGCCGTGGACGCCGAACGCGTTAGCCAATGTCGGTGGGCCCAAAGCAACGGGATTTGACTTTTTGGAACGATCTTTGGGTCTGCAGGCGCCGGTTGCCTATAAACCTTATCGCGCGATGGCTCGACGAATTCTGGCGGAGTTACTTCCTCCGCTCGGGAGTGAACTGAAAGGGCAAATGAAATCGTTGGCAGAACTCCGCGAAACAATCGGGACTCGTGATGACGCGTCTGTCCGTCATGTGCTTCATATTTTAGATAGTGATTTACGGCTGATTACTCCTGTTGTTCAAAATTTCGAAACAGATTCCCTCGTGGATTCCGGCCAGATTCCGTATCCTGTCTTTTATCAACTGACTCATGATTACCTTGTTCCTTCGATCCAGGATTGGCTGGCCTATAAGCAGAAGCAGACGCGAATCGGGCGAGTCGAACTGTTATTGGCCGATCAGGCAACGGTATGGAATCATCGCCATGAAGCGAGACAGTTGCCTTCGTTATGGGAATGGATCGAGTTTTTGCGACTCACCACCCGTAAGAAAAGGACGCCACCACAGCAAAGTTTGATGATCGCCGCAAGGAACTATTACTTGACTCGATGTGGCTTGATGTTGACGATCATGCTACTCGTTGGGTATTTTTTCGCAGTGTCCAAATCCGAGAGCCTGGTCGACGGGATCATGAACTGCGATCTGAGTCGCGTCGCCGAGCGGATCAGACAAATTGGTCCGTATCGTTACTGGGTCGACCCATTGCTTTACGAAGAAATCAAGAATGGAAATTCGCAGGAAGATCCTACCAAATTCATGCGTGCACAAATCGTTCGTGCACAAATCGCGTTGTTACCCAGCGATGAAAAGCAGTTGCAGCCGATTTTGAATTATTTTTTAACGGCAGATGTCTATGAGCTCGTCGGGTTGCGAGCGGCTTTGTCATCCAGTTCGCGGAAAATTTCGGAGGGACTCTGGCCGATACTGAGCGACCCGGAAGGGGATCAAAACGGTCGTTTGCGGGCAGCGGTTTTGTTAGCAGAATTTGCCCCGAAAGATCCTCGATGGATTGCCGTTAGGAAAGATGTCATCACGATGCTTCTGGATCAAGAAGAATATGGTCGTGACAGTTGGGTTGCGCCATTAAGTGTCTTGTGGGAAAGCCTGCTTCCGGAATTAGAAAAGAAGCTTATCGCGATAGATGAATCCAAGCCCGATGCGAAAACTAAAAAGTCATTAATAAAAATATATGATCAGGTGGCTCGAGTTTCTGACGAGGGGTACCAGCCTTTTCAGGGAGTGCTTCAGGGAGAGTCTCCACCGCAGGCGTCTGATGCGGATCAGAATAAGATCGCATTGAGAAAAGCGTATGCTGCGGTTGCCATGATCGTCATGAAAAAGAATCCCGAGAAACCTTGGGATTCTTTGAGCGAAAATAAGGACCCTGCCCACCGAAGATCAAACTTTATCCAGCGGAGAGCAATCATTGAAGATCTCTTTCCGGTGGGGGGAGATGTGAGGATGCTATTACAGCATCTTGATCACGAACCGGATACGACAGTGAAAGAGACGGTTTTAAGAGCCTTTGATCATCTGGAATTCAGTCGGGTCAAACTGGGTGATTTGAGTTTGATTAAATTGTATGCTGTTCGATTTTTCGAGTCAGATCCTTCGGCAAGCATTCACGGTCACGCGGAATGGTTGATTCGTGAAGTGAATCGTACGGCACAATTAGAGATCTATGACTTTACAAGGAAAAAAGTTCCGCTCGTTGGGGTGTCGTATGAATGGGATTTCAATGTTTTCAATCAAACAATGGTATTGGTTCAATGCTCTTTATCAGATGAGGATCGGCAATTCTTCGGTGAGAATCCAGCGCCGCAAAATCAGTATCTGTTGGCCGTCATGAACAAAGAGGTGACCGAGGATTTGTATTCAAAAGTGATGGAAAGTCCTGGCGGTTCGGAATTTCCGAAGCGAAATCTCAATTCTCATCAAATGGCGCTGTTTTGTAATGAGCTGAGCAAAAAGGAAGGGATTCCGCTGGATCAATGGTGTTTCGAATCCGTGCCGAATACGGGACCCCGGGGGCAAATGCGACTGGTGAGCGATTTTGGGCGACGGACCGGATTTCGATTTGCCACGCGTGACGAATATCGGCAAATCACCCGTTTAAGGCCAGATAGTTTCGAGGTAGATCAGATGAGTCGCAACGATGAAAGTCAGCGAGTTGGTGTTTTTAATTTGACAAATCAACTGACCTGCGCGGCCGTTGCCAGACTGATGCCAAATCATTTGGGGATTTTTGATTTGCAGGGAAGTGTTCAAGAGTTGTCGGCCACGAGAATCGTCGGTGCCAATGGTGAACCAGAGTATTATATCGTCGGCGGTTCGTATAAAAATCATCAGATGGAGGGAGTCAATCAGACAATTCCTCATGATTATTGCCTGGCTGAGGTCGGATTTCGTGTGGTGAGAACGATGTCTTTAAAATAAAGCCGCATCGTATGCGGCTTGATGAGTCCTCGTGACCTCGAGGTTGTGTCGGACGATGATCGAAATTCTGTGAGAACGATTGGCACAAACGAGCGGAAAAGACGGAGTAGTATACGACTTGTTGATGGAGCACCGATGTCCTATCGCACATTGAAACGATTATTGGGCGAGACCAGTCTCGAGAGAAAGTGCCGGCTGTTATTTGGGGGGGGATTGCTGCTGCTCATCTCGGGAAGTTTTTATTTCTATTCGAAGCAAACGCAGCAGATCATTAGTAATCAGAATACCGAGGTCGCTCAAAATCTGGTTCCCACTGCAATCGTCGCGAAGCATGCAGAGTATTCGCAACGGGCTTGTGACGAGCATCAGAATTTCGCTGCGATGGTGAAAGACTTGAAGCCCGCGAATCAAAAAGAGCAAAGTTGGGCACTGCTGAAATCGGTGAGTGAGGCGTCGACGGGGAATCTCGATGATGCCGCATCCCGCCCAACCGATTTGACAGACCATGATGCCATTGAAAAGCTTAAGTCAACTCGATCAGGCGTGAAGCGATTTTGGGAAACCGTACTGAAAGATCCGCCGCAATATCGGTACTACGCCCAGGTGCGTGCTTCTGAATCGTGTCTGGATTGTCATCGGAGTCACAACAATAACCCGCAATTACAGGTCGATGATGTTCTCGGGATCGTGAAGATTTCGTATCCACTCGCGAAAATTAATAGCGACCTGAGCTGGAATAATGCGATGCTGCTGGCGACGGCCATTATCACCACCGCCATGGCCTGGTCTGCCACTTATGTGATTGTCCGCTACGTCATCGTGAAGCCCGTGTTGCATTTGAAAGAGGTGAGTGACGCGATTACGCGGGGAGATCTGGATCAGCGGGCGGATATTCGCACCGGGGACGAGTTCGAAGAGTTGTCGCAAGCGTTTAATCGGATGCTTCGTCATCTGACGACGGTGCAAGAAGATTTGCAAAAATTGAATCGGGGGTTCGAGTACAAAGTGGATGAGCTCGCTCAAGCCAACTTGCGCTTGTTTGAGATGAATAATTTGAAAAATGAATTTTTGGCGACGATGAGTCACGAGCTGCGGACTCCGCTGAATTCCATTCTCGGTTTTAGTGATGTGCTGCTCAACAATCCCGCCAGTTTGACCGAAAAACAGCAGCGCTATGTGACCCATATACGGTCCTCTGGGCGAACGCTGCTGAGTCTCATCACGGATGTGCTTGACCTGGCGAAGATCGAGAGCGGAAAAATGGAACTGCATCCGGTGAGGACTTCTGTCGCGGATCTGGTTGAGCGGGTTTCGGGGGCGATGATGCCGATTGCAGAGCGGAAGAATCTGGACTTGAGTACGGATGTGGATCCGGAATTGCCGCTCGTCTTTCAGGATGTCGGCAAGCTACAACAAATTCTGAATAATCTGCTTTCGAATGCGATTAAGTTCACGCCGGAAGGGGGACGCGTGCGGGTGCGAGCTTCGCACCAGAACGAGAACCTGCTGTTAACTGTTGAAGACACGGGG
>Ga0114978_10002045_pt1 | contig 16799 bp, 26 predicted proteins | sample S_140212_EF_Meta_FD_87027 | JGI IMG/M metagenome (GOLD analysis project Ga0114978, IMG submission 87027) | Freshwater microbial communities from Lake Simoncouche, Canada to study carbon cycling - S_140212_EF_MetaG | ecosystem: Environmental > Aquatic > Freshwater > Lake | place: Lake... | reverse complement strand
GCCATTTTTAACCTTCACAGGCTAAACAAACTTCATCGTCTTGAGCAAGTGCCTTTAGATCGATTTCCTTGATGATCTCGCGTTCAATCTTTCTGAAGACCTTATCAGCCTTGCCAATCTTTTCAGAACGGCAGTAGTACATTGTCTTCAGACCTTGCTTCCATGCTTGGAAGTGAACGGCATGAATATACTTGATAGAACTGTCGGGGCGGAAGAACACATTCAGACTCTGAGCCTGATCAATATATTCTTGACGGTCAGCGGCATGTTGTACAACCCAACGCTGATCAATTTCCATCGCTGTCTTGAATACTTCTTTCTCGTCGTCAGTAAGAATATCTAGGTGGTTCGCGGAACCATCATTAGCAATGATGCTAGACCATACGTCTTGAAGTTCTTCTTCCTTGACCTTTGTTTTTAGCAATGCATCTAGGAAACGGTTCTTGTTCAGATATGAACCTGATAGTGTGTCCTGACGATAAGCATTGGCGCGATAAGGTTCAATACTTGGTGAAGTGTTGTTCATCAAAATCGATGACGAAGCATTAGGAGCAATGGCTTGCATGTGACTGAAACGCTTTCCTGTTCCCTTGGCGTCTGGTGCTTCACCGCGCTCTGTTCCTAATTCAAGATTAGCTGCATCAAGACGCTTCTTGATATGCTTGAAGATACGATGATTAGCACTTACTGCTAGGACTGATTCCCATGGCATGTTATTCTTTTGAAGATAAGCATGCCAACCCAAAGCACCGATACCAATGCTACGCTCTTGTGTAGCAGAGAATTTGGCGCGAGAAATTGCACTAGGAGCATGCTTAATAAAGTAATCCAATACATTATCAAGCATCTCTGCTACGTCGCGAAGGAAAAGAGAGTTCTTTGACCAAGCATCATAATGCTCTAGATTTACAGATGATAAACAGCAAACAGCCGTGCGTTCTTTGTCAGTAGGGAGAATGATCTCAGAGCAAAGATTAGACTGCTTGATAGACAGACCAAGTTTCTTTTGAAACTCTGGCATTGCGCGATTGCTTGCATCAATAAAGTGTAGATAAGGTTCACCTGTCATCATGCGCAGTTCAAGAATCTTCTGCCACATCTCCTTGGCTGAAACGGTGTCACGAACTTCACCGTTATGCGGATCTTTTAATTCCCACGAGTCATCAGCCGCTGGATCAAGCATCGACTTTTCGATAATACGCATAAAATCATCAGTGATATTAATGCCGTGATGCAGATTGAGGCAACGCATGTTCTGATCACCAGTAGGCTTTCGCATTTCCAGAAACTGTACAATATCTGGATGATCAATGCCTAGATAAGCCGCATAAGAACCACGACGAGTTCGACCCTGGCGATAGGCTAACGATGATGCGTCATATGTGCGAAGGTGCGGCATGATACCGACAGACTTTTCGTCAGCACTGCGAATTCCTAGCCCGATACCAACGCCACCGCCCAACATGCTGAGCCAATTGACTTCACTTAGGCAGTCAACAAGACCTTCAGCGGAATCGTGGAGATATGGGAGGAAGCAGCTGATTGGGAGTCCGCGCTTAGATCTTCCGAAAGAGAGTATTGGAGTTGAGTAGGAGAGCCACATTTTGCTGGCATACTCGTATAGTCTCTGAGCGTGTTCTGGATTACTGCCGAAGGTTTTTGATACATAAGCAAATCTCTCTTGTGGTGAAGTTTCAGTTTCAGTCATGTATGATTCTTTCATACGTGTTAAGCCAAGAGAATCAAATAACGAATCTCTTGACAAATCTATTTCAATTTCGTGTACTTTCTTTTTCATTATTCTACTTCCACTCTTTTAGATTCTTCTAGAAAAACTTGGATACTGATTCGCATCTCACCATTATAATTAACGGGAGTGGTGCTGTGTTTAATTCCACCTTGTTGTAGCAAAGCAAAATTTGGTTTTGGAAGTATAGCCCTTACATCTCGTTTATCATCTTCATAGAGGAAGTATCCTCCATAATCTGGAAGCCATTCTTCATTTAAGTACACTGTCAGGGCACCACCATAACCTTTATCTTCGTGCCAAGGTATGTAGCTGAATCTGGTCCAGTAATAAAACATAATATCATGATCGTTCACAAACAACTTTGTCTTGTGTTCTATCTCATCACGAATTTTGATGAATAATTCAGAGTCTTTATAAATGCCATGAATCAGAACAGGAAAACTGTCTTTTACGATTTCCTGATTCCACCAAGAATTTGTGGCAAATGCATTACCACCTTGGCGTAATAAATCTTTTGCAGTATCAATACATTCTTTATATAATTCCGGATGTAAGAAATTGTCATATTTTGTTAACATAATTCTACTTCCACTCAATTTTTATTGGGCACAAAGGATGTTCGCATTTAATTCCTAACGGGTCACCGTTTCTACTGATGCCACAAACAGGACAAATCGGAGTTGTTGGTGATGCAACTGAATCAATATTTGCAGTAAATGAAATTGGTTTTGAGAAAGAATTTTTAGCCGCTTTCCAGCCAGCCTCATATCCGTCAGCATAACCAAGTTCGTAATCTTTATGCATCTACTAACTCCTTACAATACGGGAAAACATCAGAAATGACTTGTGCACATAATCTAGCAATCTCCATATGTTCTTTTTGGGTCCCATTAGAAGACCTTAATTGACAATAGTGAATCCATGAACGCAGAGTTCCATTCATGTACATACGCGAGACGGTCAAACCTTCTGGTAGAACAGCACGAGCCTGTTCCTTGGCAATACCGTTTTCAATCGCCCAGTTGTATGCATCAAGTGCAGATTTAATTGCATTTTGCTGCACAGTTTCCCAGCCAGCCTGAACGTATGGATCAACACCTTCAATGCTGTTCTGGCGATTCTTTGGATCTTGGAGTCTTGCTTCGCGTGTTTCAAACGCCAGATCTTTTGTTGGGTCTGCATAACGCTGACTGAACTCTTGAAAAGAAAAAGAACGATGGCGTAAAATCTGCCGAGCAATGTCGCGTGTCGTTTCAATCTCAAGACACATGTTTGCCATTTCCAGTGGACTCCAATGCTGATTGGCAATTAGATACTTGATCAGCTTCTCGGCAGTGTCACTATTCATTTGATTAGAGGGATTGGAGACTCTTGCGCAAAAAGCTACAAGGTCTGTTGGCGTCTCCAATCCCTCTAGAACTGGTTTGCTATACGATACTAGTTTCACTTTCATATTACTTGTTCACCACAAAGAATTCGGTTTTGCGTTCAAGTGACTCAGTGCCACCCTGTGCCGCTAACATATGAGCACGTGCAACAGCATCGATATAGTTGGAATAGGTACTGTCGTCAAACCACCACCAACGATCTAGAAAATACTTTGGCTTGCGACGATACTCAACGTACCACTTGCCGCCGTGGAACTGTAATCGTACTTTCTTGATTGGGCTGAGTACAATCTCAAGCCCTAGATTTGATATATCCATGCTAACACCTTTTCCAAGTAGTGAACTGCATTTTTGCAGCTAATCCACTAAACGTATTGTTATCTATAATACTCTTAATCTCATCCGAAGTCAAACCATTCTGTATCATTTCATTCACGTCTTTCCCATTTACATTCTCAGGGAAAAGACAAACGCTATATCCCTTGTCGATAGACTTGGCAATTTGTTTTACAATATCTTTATTTCTTCTTTCATTGTCATAAACAAGAACACACTCTACGTCGGGAAGAACTGCAGCCACGCCGCCCAAATTACTATCGCCGCTGGCAACGCTATTTTCGACAAAGTAAGAATCAAACTGTCCCTCAAGGATATAGACTTTCCTTTGCTTTTGGAGACGATGCAATCCGAACAATTTCTTCTCATCTTTGATCTTCACCGTGATGTAGCGGATCTTAGTGTCAGATAAGGCTCTACCAGCAACGTTCGTGACTTCACCGTTCTCATTAGTATAGCAAAGAACAATACGATCGTCGTTTGGGAGTTGCTCTTCATCCTTACCGTGATTCGGGAACTCAGCATCTAAAAAGTCTCTGAAGGCTGGAGTAAAGTAGATCTCACTCCAATACTTCTCGGGAATCTTCCTACTCTTTATATAGTCTCGAGCATAGTGACCTTCGGGGAGTTTGTCTATACTATCAAGTGTAATCTTGTCCCAAGTTTTTTCCAACTCTCCAGCTGGCGCTGAATCTCCTGCGGTGTCGTCACCAGCAGACTTGTTGAATCTTGCGGAAGCGTTTCCCTTGAGGTTGTCGAAGGTTGGCTTTTGGTAGTTGTGTTTTCCAGTCTCGCCTGCACTGTATCTCTCCAGCGTGTAAGCTCGATGTTGCGCTGGATCAAGTTCCTGTAAGAACTTGCTGAATGTTGTGGACTTGGAACAATTGTGACAGGTATAGAAGTAGTCATTGTTCTTGCGGTAAAGAAATCCCCTCGCCTTGAGTTTGTTTTTTCTTGAGTCGCCACAATAAGGACACCTGAAATTGTATAGGTCTTGACCCTTCTGCTTGAACTGGTCAAGTCTTGTAGAGACCATACCTAAGTATTTTCGGTCAATGTAAATGCTCATAAAACCATCACGAAATTGCCAACAGACTAACTATTATATACTAGATTATTCCACAAGTAAAGTCAATAATTTTTCCACAATACTTTACTTCTGTCCGTCTAAAGGCTATACTGAGTATGTCGGCGGTGACGGGGATCTATCTAAAGAACTTAGAAACAAGCCAACCAATCATAGTGGCTGCACCCACGACAACCCATCTCCACTTGTTAAGATCTTCGATCTTTCTGTTCTCGATCTCGTGTTGTCTTTCCATGTCTTTGCGCATGGCTTTGATCTCAGCCATAATATTGTCTTGCAGATCTGAGATCATCTGATTGATTTCCTTGCGGTCTTCAATCGTTCTCTCATCAAGTTTGTCAAGAGTCTTGTCGAACTTTTCATAGATGATCGTGAAGAAGGAAACTTTTTCCTTCATGGCGGCAACGTCAGCCTCAATTTTGCTCAGGCGAGTTTCAGAGTCGATCATTTCTTTTGTTCTGCAGCAGCATTGATCTTCGCTACATTGTCTCTAAGTTTTGTGCCGATCTGATGAAATACATTTCTCTCGCGTCTTTTAGCATCTTTCTTCAACTGCGCGGTGACGGATGCTGGAATTGTTCCAACTGATCTGCCTTCCACCACACGTTGCTCTTTTTCTTTTTTACGGCGAGCAAAGTAATCATTCTGTGGATTCTTTGGTTCAGGCTTGACAGGCTTCCCTGCATCTACATCGCGCCAACGTTGGCGACGTTTGAAATAATCGTTTACTTCAAATACGGAGTTTTCTGACACACCAGCATTTAATTCATCACTCGTGTCGCCTGTGACCTTGTAATTCTTGTTGCCCACTTTAAACGATTTTTTGCCTGCCTTAATGGCATTCATTCTAGCGTCAGTGAAGACGTTAGATTCTTGAATATGCTCTTTAAAAGATTTCATTTATTTTCCCCAAGGAAGTTTGATGCCACGCGACTCATTCTGTTTGGTTACGGATTTCTCTGTCTCAACAATCCAGCCCTGAAGCCCGATTAATTGCTGGGCGTTTTGGAGGCAGACTGAGTAGTTGGTGAGGACTGTGAGGAGGGCTTGATTGTCTTTAACGTCTGAGGAGGTTGCATCAGCTGTGGCGGAGGGGTCGGGAATTCCACTTTCGGCACCAGTCGCGTGATCGTGGATGTACACCCAACCGTTAGACAAAGCATACTGGCTAGGGACAGTGTTAATAGCTGCTTGTTGTAGAACATACTCTTTCTCCTTGACGATCTTTACCTTATCCACATACTCAGTGACAACTTTCTCTTTGATGTTGTTCTGTTCTTTCTCAAGTTCAATCTTCAGCGTTTCTGTTTCGTTGGCGAACTTGTTGATCTCAACTTCGGCTCTTTCGTTGCCTTTTTTGAAACCATAGCCAAATGCACCACCAACAACAAAAACGACAGCAAGAATCTTATAAGGTAAAGGGATCAACATTTACATGGCTCCTGCCCAATCTGCAGCAGATGGGAACGCAATTTCCGATTTATCACCAGCAGGCAGCTTTGGCGAGAAGTCAATACCAGTAGCTGCCTCAACCATCTTAACAGTTACTGCATATTTAGGGAGGTCTTTTACAGGCAGTGCTTCGTTAGGGAAGATGAAGCCTATTGACTTGCCAGTGGTCTTATTAATAATAACCTTCCAAACTTTAGTTGGAACACCGACTTTATTATCGCCGATTGTCTTATGGTCTTTGTCGTAGATAGTGCCAGAGATTACATATACATCCTGACCAGCTACAGCCAAGTTACGCACGGCTGTTTCTAGCTGTTTCCAGATACCACGATTGTTATTTGCAATCTGCGGAATCATGTTGGAAAGGAAGAATGATTCAGACATGATCTCGTCGCTTTGCGTATTGTTACCAGCAGGAACAAGATGACCGCGGTCGTAGATGTTGCCGGCAGTTGCATAATCAGCAAGCGTTGACTGGTTCTTCTTTTCAATAGCAGGGTCTACACGGAAGTCGTCCTTGCGCTTTGACCCACCTTGAATAGCAGCAACAGTTGGATGCTCTACAACATACTCAGCTGTCTTGGTGTCAAAGCGATAATGAATCGCATAGTTCTTTTTGCAGATGTATTGATCACCTGTCTTGATAGAACTTACAGGCGCACCATTAATAACAAATGATGGGCACTTATCGTCGATTCCATTAGCAAACAGAATCGAAGGAAAAATTAGAGTCAATGCAATAAACTTTTTCAAATTAATCTCCATGATATCGATTAGGTTGATCATACCCGCGAGTGTCATTTTTTTCTGCGCGTGCGTAGCCTTCGGGGTCTTGCTTCTTCATCGCTTTTCGCAGAGACTTATAGCCTTTTGCTTTAAGTGTTGAATATTCATTGCCTTTATTTCTTACTACAGCATCAGCCTGAGCGAAACGCTTTACGGAGTGACTTTTTAGCGTTTCAACGTCAAGTTCAGTGATAAGTTCTTTAAATGTTTTCATCTTTTTTCCATGTACTTGATAATTTGTTTCTGAACAACATTAAAATTTCTTTGTTCGCTACACAAACCCTCAACCAGCGACTCAAAGTAGCCGAGGGCGAATGCCAATTTCTCAGCATTGCTGCCCTCTTTATCTGCAATCAACATGTCACGAAACTCATTAAGTGAGTGTCGTTCCATTATTAATTACTCAGCCTTTATCTTTTTTGGCTTGCGTGCTTTCTTGACTTTCTCAACAACTGCAACGGCTTCCGTCTTGACTTCTTCAGCAACCTGCTTGGTCGCCTCTACAACGTCCTTGACATCAACCTTGCCATCGTTATTCAAATCAGGTGTCTTGATTAGCTTGAATACAATGAACGCAATAATAACAATTGCTAAACCGATAATTACTGTAGACATGATTATCTCCTATATTAACTTAGGTGCAAATTTTTCTAATCCTGTAAATCCTAATCCTGCGATTACGACGTACATCATAGAATTGTAAATAAACTCATCGATCTTATAACCCCAAAACAGGTTGGCAACAAAGCCAACCGAACACAAAACGAAAGCAAGAAAGGTTACAACTCTTTTTGACGAAACCGATCCATCAACACCATCAGCCAGCATTGACTTAATGTTTCCTAGAATGTCCATGTGAATACCTATTTAGATGTGGCTCTATAAACTCCATCCCAATTCACAGGCGGTTTGCCGTCCATTCTCTCTAGCATCGCGTCATAGTATTTAGTTAATTCTGAATTCCAAGCCAGCTTCAGCCCTGGAACCAGCCTCTTAGCAATATCCCAGTTGCCTGCACGGTACTGTATTAGGAAGTTCTGGTGGATATATTCGGCGTTTTTGTTGGTTGGAGGAACAATCGTGTAGATTCGAACAGGCTCAGTTTTACCCTTTACAGCTAGAAGATCCAGTTCTACGACTGAGAATTCGTCCTTTACATACTCGGCAGTTTTTGGACCGATGATTATTTTAACTCCGTATGGCTTTGACTGCCCTTCCAAACGGCTGGCCAGATTGACGCCATCGCCCAGACAGGTATAATCAAAGCGTTGACTGCTACCCATGTTACCAACAACAACGGTGTCAGTATTAATACCAAGCCCCATGCCAAATGCTGGGATGCCTTCTTTAGTGATTTCTTCATTGAACTTCTCCAAATCTTTCAACATAGCCAAGCCAGTTCTCACTGCGTTCTTTGCATGCTCTGCATCGTCTAAGGGTGCATTCCAAAATGCCATTTGCGCATCTCCAATATACTTATCTAGCGTACCCTGATTCTCAATAATCTTAGCAGTCATTGCGGTCATGTATCGATTCATGATCTTCGTCAGACCCTGAACGTCTTTTCCATAATGCTCAGAGATCGTGGTAAACCCGCGCACGTCGGTAAACATAATAGACAGCTCTCTGCTTTCGCCGCCGAGTTTTAGTAACTCTGGATTCTTCTGCAGCTTCTCAACCATTGCTGGTGAAAGGTATGTGCCGAACTGCTTCTTGATCTGCATTTTCTGCATCAGTTCAGTGATGAACTTCACAGTGAACACATGCATGTAAACTAGTGCTGCAATAATTATATTAAAAGATACATCAAATAGTATTAAATTCTTACTAAAAATATAAAAAGGTATATAAGTATAGGTAACAAGCAATGCTATAATATATGCATATGAATAGCTGATACGCGACAGGAAAACAACAAGAAGAATCAACGCAATTAATCCAAGGTAATCTACCAATGAAATCCAATTGGGTATCGAGACTGTATCGCCGTTTAACAGCGTCTGAAGAATATTCGCCTGAACAGTATGCGGATATTGAGCACCCGATGGACTTGCCACAGGATTGGCAATACCAGCAGCAGTCACACCGACTAGAACAATCTTCCCAGTCAGATCGGGAACATCGCTTCCTAAATCAACTTGATCAAATTTATAGTTCCAGTTCACAAAGACCCTTCCGTACTCGTCGGTCTTGATCGTATTAAACTGAGGGATTCTCAATGCTTCCACACCAGTTGAATTTATCTTCGCCTGATACGAAGGATCTCCTGCCGCAACACGTAGCATTTCTAGAGAAAACGCGGGATAGAATTCTCCGTTTGAGGTCGCAAGTAAAGGCACTCGACGAACAAGACCGTCAGCCTCAGGCAGAGTCGAAGTAATACCAACTCCTGCCGCCTTTGTTTGGAACAGCGGAATATTATCGATCACGCAGGGATAGTTCGGCAGGAACGCAGTTGGCTCTCCGTCACCGATTACAGCAACGCCAGTCTTGCGCGTTGATTCGTTGTTTCTAGTGCAGTTGCCTACGGTCTGAGATAATACGACTGGCGCTACAGCCAGTGTGTCACCCAAAGCACCATCAGTACCCATACGATCAGGCTCAGCGAAAAGAATGCTGTAACCAACAAGACCCGCACCGTGGTTATAAAGGTCTTTAATAATTTGCGCATGAACTTTGCGCGGGAATGGATATTGTCCATATTTTTCTATTGCCTTTTCTGAGATATTTGCAACGACGATTTGATCCGACTGAATCGGAGCCTTCATCATTAGATAATCATAGAACTTGAGTCGCCCCATCTCGACGAGATATGGGTCGGCAACCTTGATGGATAATAGAAATCCAAAGGTTATGAGAGCCAGCCATGGGCTTAATAGAATGCTTTTAATCGCCTTGCTTGACATTTATTTTCGTGCCTCCAGCTGGATCATTAATCTCTATCAAATATGGCTTCCCACCATCTATGTATAACGTCTTACCAACGTCAGATTTAAATCGAAAGTCCACCAACTGTCCAGACTGACGAGTAATGCGAATATAGTCACCGCTGATAATGGTGATGAACTGTGTGGTCTGATCTGTACCGAAATTCGTTCCACAGAGTTTGATGTTATTCTTAGTCTGGCAACCGTCAGCCGACATTGAATTAGTGGCTAGAAAGTCCTCTGAAAGCACATCAACATTAATCATATTGATGTCTAGATCGGAAGTGAATTGATTTTCTTCTAACGAAGTATCTTTGAGATAATCAATATCCAGCTCTGACAGGTCAAGGATATTGCGGCGCTTGTCAGCCAGTTCGTCGTTTTTCTTTTCCTCTTTTGGAGGAGAGACAATCAGCATGTTATCAATCGCGTCTAGCGAAAGGTTTAGAATCACTGGCGGAGATGGGCGAGAGTCCATTGTTGAGACCATCGTGGCTTGAAACGCACGATTAAGAATTACCATTCCTGCTGCATTAGAAACCGTAATCTCGCCAACGGTTCCATCCTCTTCAGGCAATAGCATGATCAGACTCTTACCGAAGTCGTCAACCGTGGTGGCAAAGTCAGTTCCGCGAACAGCAATCGTGGCTGTTGGAGTCTGTAGGTTGATGTTGTTTTTATCCATCTTGCCGTTCTGACCTGTGGCGAAACGCACAGTGCCAGAGGCGAACTTCAGTGCCATCTTAGAAGTATTAGGCTTTCCTGAATAAACAAAGTCGTCGATGACTAGTTTCGAGTGCTCTGTAATCTTGACGTTAGAATCGTCAACGAATTTAATCTCAAGGCGACCATTACCAGTCTGAATATTATCAAGCTGCTCTATGGGAAGAGCGAGTTTGCCGTCCAGCTTTGAAGCCTTCCTAACAACCTCGCTCGTTCCTTTTAAATCAGAGATCTGTCCAATACTAGCAAGCGACACCTGCATTGCACTGATTAATAGTAATAGTGTTACCATTGCCAGTGTGCGTAATATCAATTTTGTCGACATTTAGCGTACTCTTTTGATTGATGCCAATGGTATTGCCATTACCTGTTACAGTAGAAGTGACTTCCTTGCCAGCAAATCCATCCTGCGTCATCGTTGCAGTATTGTTGTCACCAACAACTGTAACACGGTTCTTCACATCATCAGCATTAATAGTCGATGTATGAGCGTTACCGTCACCTGTAATATGAATTTCTTGATCAGCATTTGTAGCCGATGAAGTTGATCCCTGCGTCAACGCCAATGTGTTTGAATCGCCAGTCACTGCAAGCACCAGCTTTGAACCAGCCACAGAAGCGCCGTCGCCTTGATCTAGATTCAGCGAGTTATTATCGCCAGTCATATTGATGTCGTAATCAATATTATCAGCCTGTTCAACTTTTCCAGTAATAAGATTATTATTACCTTCTTGTTTCACAGTGACAGTTTGAGCGTCGCCCTGTAGAATTACTCTAGCCTGTTCAGTTCCGATCTTGTTAGTCTGACCTTTCTGAACGATGCTGATATTACCATTATCACCAACCTGATCAATGTAGATTGAATTGGTTGTTGACTGACCGTATGCTAACGAAGTTGCCATCACAGACATAATAAAGAATGCCATGATAGCATTTTTCATTTCTTAGTCTCCTGTACTAAATCCTTAAATGCTGGGTCATATGCCCAGTATCCTTTGCTGATTCCTTGTTGAATCAATTGTACCACAGCTGCCTCAATTGCCATCTTAACTGCAATCGTATTAGCCTCATTAGCAGTCATTCCAGCCTCAGCTTCAACCAATCTAGTTCCTGCATCCATAAATCTAAAAACTGTCAAATCATTTCCGACTGATAATATAGTTTTCGATGTCTGCACATTCATTAATATTTCACCAGTGTTTGTAGACACCGCTCTCAAAGCAACCACAACCTGATCTTTGCGATACTGGGCTGTTGCTCCAATCCCCAAATACCTTGCCCCTGATCCGCCTGTGGTAATATTACTGTCATATCCAATAATACCACCCTGAAGCATGATACCAGCAAAGAGCATTGGCTCTAATTTGTTGGCATCTTTGCCGAGATATTCCTCTCTAGTCTGTCGCACGATCTGACGTTCTTTTGCCAGATCATCAATTCTGTTTCGCTCAACAACTTTGAACCATGTTCCGCCGCCAGCATTCTTCAATGCGTCAATCAGAATCGCCGTTCCACCCTGAGTCAGCGCAGTAGAAAGGCTCGACGTTCCATCCTTATCTTTTCTCTGCCCCGTTAAATCTGGAAAATCATAAACCGCTATAACGACTTGGCGTTCTGGTGGCTTAATATTTTTCAATTCTTTCAGCGCAGCATATTCATTTTTTGGCTTGTCTTTCATGTCAAGCAATCCGTTGCCTGTTGTAGAAATACAACCTGATACAAAAAGACTCACCAGTAATAATACTAGTCGATGACTGAACATGTTAAAACTTAAATCCGCTTGTAGGAATCGTAATCTTTGTAACATTACCGTCTGACCCTGTGATGGTTAGAGTAATATTTTCCGAATCTTTAGTGTATTGAATCACGTTGCCGTCAAGATCAAAGGACCCAGTGGCATCGCCAAGCTGCCCGAACAGATTGTTTGTCAACTGTTGAGCCAGCTGAGAATAGATTCTCGACTGAAGATTGTTCATGAAGCGATTTAGAATAGAGTTGGCTTCTTGATTGGCTGCGTCTTTTAGAGCAGCTTCCAGCTTGTCGTTGATCGTTTTCTTGCGAGTGAACTCCTGATTCTCAATCGTGAGCCACTGCGATCCAGCATTTATGCCAGAGAACGAAGGATTCTTGAATTGATGAGTCAGCTCTGTGGCTGACGCACTACTTGCTAGGAGTGCTAGGAGCAGGTAACTCTTTCTTTTCATTTGAATCGCCCTCTTTCTTTTTACCAGGAGAGGACAATTCAAATTCAAGGCTTAGGAGTTTTAATACTTCCAGTTTTATCTTGATTTGCATTGATAGCCCCTTCCTCGCGCATTTGCAAAATAACATTGACTTTCTGTTGTAGTCTAATCATGTCATTATCTAACATTCTAATGCGATCAATCAATGCAACCAAAATAGTATTAGTCTCGCCGATAATCGGCATCAACTTTGTAGTCACGAAAGTATAAATGAAATATACAAAGTACCCCATTCCAACTGATGAAACGATTGGAAACCCATACTGTTTAACCATCTCAGTGATGAGAGTTGGATCCATGCCTCAATCCTTCCTAGCATCATTCTTTCCATCAGCACGTGCAATACGGTCCATGTCTGGACGCAATCCTAATGCTGCACTCACCACCGTGTCTACTCGAATAATGTCATGGTTCATCGTTTTTACACGATTCTCAAGCCCCATGATAATCCCCTGCATTCCCTTGATCGCCTTTACGACGCTTTGGAGAATGTAATTGATCACGAAATAGACAAAAACGCCAGCAACAAGTGCTGCAGCGATCGGAAACCCGACCTCTGCAATGATTTTAAATATTACACCTGCGTCCATAGTTGCTCTATTTAGGTATTTTAGTTGTGTTAGGGGTAAATCTGCCCTACTTCAAGGAGAGTTAAATTCTCTTCAGCACCAATCACACCTTTTGCAAAGGTGTTGAATGATAAACTTATGCGCGTCGAATCAGTTTCTACCGCAGCAACGCTATGGCGCAATGAAGAAGGAAAAATTACCAGACGATTCTGGAATGCTTCAACCCACCATGTTTTAGAATTATAAGTATTAAACTTTTCTGTCGGAAATTGAATTTGTTCATACTGATTTTTCTCAAAGAAGATCTTGTCCTTCTCAGTCGCCTGTGCATAAAACACACCAGATAAAATAGAATTAGGATGCTCGTGGGCATGATGCCACTGACCCTTATTACTATAATTCACCCACGATTGTGTGATATACAGATTTGTTTGCTTTGAAGGAGCAATAATAGTCTCGAAGTAACTATTTATTGATTCTTGAATGAAAGTCTGTAGACTGGCCAGAGCAGGATTCCGCAAGAGAAATCGTTCCTTGCTCGTCGTATTTCCCATATTTGGGCTTTGTTCTTGATTGAATAGAACAGTTTTTTCTTCGTCGGTCAATTCACGGTCTAGATTAAAAATCCCGAGTGCTGTCGGGAATAGGTTAACAATCTGCATAATAACTCCATTTCAAATATTAGACTGGCGGATCCCAGTCTGCTGTCTCTGTATTTAACGTATATCCATCACCTGGTTTTTCTGGAATAAATGCATCGAGTTCAGCATTGTATGTCATGCCAATACCTGCATAACGCTTGCGAATATTTCCATTGTAAGAAGTTTTCTTCCAAGTTCCGCCGAGTATTCTCTCACAAAATGCTGCGCCGATGTGTTCTTTCTCTACACCGTTTGCATCTGAGGTGTCTGCATTGCTGACAACGATTACTCGTTTCACGACGTTGTTTTCATCTAATTCTGCAAAATGTGCCATATTACTAAACCTCCAATAAAACAAGACTCTATATTTATATACCGTATCTATCTTTGAGAGCATAAAAGTTTTGTAAGATTTCTACTGCGGAGAGTGCTTTGTTGTATATTTGAGATACTCCTATTTGACAATTTAAGTAAACAGGACCATTTTCTCTTCTACCAATTGCGTATGCTGTCCCTAAGTTAGAAGTGCCAGATGCACTAGATACTGAAGTCCCATTTATGTATAGTCGTTGAGTAGATCCAGATTCCTGCACTCCGACAATATAAGTCCATTGCGATAACACTGGTGTGTAACTAGAATTGAATGCACTATTAAATTGCCAAGGAAATGTGCCTCCTCCTAATTGAATATAAGGGTTTGTCGTAATATTACCGCCTATAATACCACCACCTGCTACCGTAGCTAATATTTTAACCATAGCAGATAATGTATATTCACTTAGATTAGAGATTGTTCCAGAAACATAATCATTACTCCCATCAAAAACGATACTCCCGCCATTCGCACTACTATAAGTCGGTCCATTTACTAGGGTTCCATTATTACCATTTCCACTCAAATCAGTCCAAGTGTTTCCAGACCCAGGATAACTTGATGAATTTCCTGCATCTAAGTTCATAACAAGATTAGCTGTAATAATTGGAACTGAAGTGGTTTCAGAAAAATAAAAATTCCTACCTGAAAATTTTTGTTTTGATAATACTTTGATTGGCATATTAATATCTTATAATCACTATTCCAGAACCACCAACACCACCTGCTGCTGGTGACTGCTTTCCGCCTCCGCCTCCGCCTGTGTTAGTAGTTCCATTTTCGCTACTGCCGCCAACAACAGCTCCACCACCACCACCACCTAAACCGCCTGAAGAATTTACTGGACCATTACCTTGTGCACCGCCACCACCTGCATAATAGGTAGATACTCCTGAAAAACTAAGTGCTAATCCAATTCCACCAGAACCGCCATCATTTGTAGATGGATTTCCATTGCCACCTGCACCACCTGCACCACCACCTCCGCCACCAGCACTTTGCGCTACTAGGTCATTAGATCGAGCAACACCTCCATCATAACCTTGTCTCGGCGCATGAGAAAATACACTTCCTAGATAAATCCCGACACCACCAGCTGCGGAAAGTCTTCCACCGCCACCGCCACCAGATCCGCCGTTGAATCCTTGAACAGTGAACTGACCACCGCGACCACCACCCACAGCTGTAAGGCTGAAATCAGCTCCAGTAATAGAAGAATTGCTCCCATTAGCACCAGATCCACCCGCACCAACTGTGATTGTATATGTGTACCCTGCAGTAATAGGCTGATTTTCGCCATATAAAAGCCCACCGCCGCCACCGCCACCGTTTCCTGCATTACCATCACCACCAATAAAACTACCACCACCACCCGCAACAATAAGATAATTAATAGAGGTAATATTAGTCGGAGCGGTCCACACTGTCGTTGAAGTGAATGAAACTACAACGTTGTATTGAGCAGCAGGGTTTCTGATGTTTCTTGCATTAAAAACTTTTGAAGAAAGTTTATTCGATTTTACTGATCGAACGGTCATCAGAACTCTCCTGTGTATCCCACTTTTTCGAGTTCTTCAAATTGACCAGTAAGTTCTTTGATTTGTTCTTTGGTCCAAATGGTGTTGATGGAATCTTCGAAAGCCTTGATCTTTTCCATCGTTTCTTTCACTTCTTCCCAAGTTGGACAGGGACGTTCATCTTCCCAGACAGTGAATCCTTGCCCTGATGCTTCCCAACGAGCGTTTGGGCGTAGCAATTGAATTGCTGTGTTAATGCCATAAAGTTGATATATTTTTGTTTCGGTTGTCATATCAATCACCTCAATATAGTTTTAAAATTACAATACCAGAGCCACCTGCACCACCTGCACCAGTATTTCCGCCACCGCCACCGCCGCCACCAGTTCTAGTTGGAGCAGATGTTGCGGTTGTTGTTGAACCATTACCGCCACCACCTAATCCACCCAAACCAGAAGGTCCAAGTGGTGCAGGGCTTGCACCACCACCACCACCACCAGCATAATAAATTGATGTTCCAGAAATTGAAGAAACAATCCCAATTCCTCCGTCGCCTCCTGCGCCTATGGGCGCAAATAAAGCGTTATTACCCGAACTGCCAGCGCCGCCACCTCCACCACCCGCCTGCCCAGCGACAGGGCCACCGGTGCCGCCACTAAAACCTTCTACTGGATAATATCCGCCAAAATTGCCTGGACCGCCTGGATTACCAATACCTGGAGTTGGCGATGCCGCAGCTGCACCGCCACCACCAGAGCCGCCAAGACCACCCGAGGCTGCAGCTGGGCTGTTGCCTATTCCGCCACCCCCACCACCAGTTGCAGAAATTGCTGGACCGAATGAACTTGCTGATCCTGGTGAGGTTGGACTCAGACTTGGCGCTACTACTCCAGCACCACCAGCACCAACAGTGACTACCATTGTTGCACCTGGAGTGAGCGGGAATCTTGTTCCTTGCCGTACTCCACCAGCACCACCGCCACCGCCTCTCATAGTGGAGGGAGAGG
>Ga0114978_10002042_pt1 | contig 16804 bp, 16 predicted proteins | sample S_140212_EF_Meta_FD_87027 | JGI IMG/M metagenome (GOLD analysis project Ga0114978, IMG submission 87027) | Freshwater microbial communities from Lake Simoncouche, Canada to study carbon cycling - S_140212_EF_MetaG | ecosystem: Environmental > Aquatic > Freshwater > Lake | place: Lake... | reverse complement strand
TCTGCGTTCATCGGCGTTCATCGGCGGTTCCAAAATGTTTTTGAGACAACTTCTAGAACGACTGGAGCAAACCAGCAATGACTCATGACCTGTTGATCAAGAACGGCACCATCGTGGACGGCACCGGTGCCGCACAATTTCGCGGCGATATCGCCGTCAGTGGCGGGCGCATCACGGGCGTCGGCAAAGTCGACGGCAGCGCGGCCGAAACCATAGATGCCGATGGGCTCATCGTCGCACCGGGGTTCGTCGATCCGCACACGCATTACGATGCGCAGATCTCGTGGGATTCGATGCTCAACGCGTCATCGGAGCACGGCGTGACCACGGTGGTCATGGGCAATTGCGGCGTCGGCGTCGCACCCTGCCGTCCCACCGACCACAATCTGCTGATCGAGGACTTGATCAACGTCGAAGGCATGTCGCAGTCGGTGCTGGCTGCGGGCATCCAGTGGAACTGGGAATCGTTCGCCGATTACCTGGAGATGGCCAAAGCGCAGCAGTGCGCGGTCAACCGCGCGTTCATGGTGCCGCTGTCGCCTTTGCGCACCTACGTCATGGGTGCGGACGCCGGCACCCGAGGCGCGACCGCCGACGAAACCAAACGCATGGCCGCCCATATCGAAGATGCGATGGCGGCGGGCGCCTCGGGATTCAGTTCGTCGAACAACCGCTCGCAGATCGGCTACCAGGGCAAACCGTTCGCGGCACGACTGACGAGTCGCGACGAATACGCGGCTTATTGCGGCGTATTGAAACGCGCCAAGCGCGGCGTGATCCAGATCGCGGTGACCAACCGCTTCGCCACGCTGGCGGACGATGAATACGAATTGCTGGATTTCCTGCTGACGCAGAGCGAGCGGCCGGTAACCTGGATCTCGCTGCTGAACGATCCCAACAAACCCAACGGCTGCCGCGAAGTGCTCGACAAGATCGATCCGCTGGTGAAGCGCGGTTGCGCGCCGCAGATGCTCATACGCTCGATGCTGCGCGAGTTCACGCTGAAGATCCCTTATGCATTCAACGAGTTCAAGTGCGCCGCACCTGTGTTCAACCGCCCGGTCGAGGAACAGAAAAAAATCTACGCCGACCCTGCATTCCGCGCAGCGTTCAAAGCCGAACTCGCCGAAGGCCGGCGCTTCACCGGCCAGCCGCCCAAAGTCATCATCTGCAAAATGGGCAACCAGGCGCTGCGGCATTACGAGACGCGCAAGGTCGGTGAAATCGCCGCCGAGCGCAACGCCGACCCCGTCGATACGCTGTTCGACATCGCCATCGAAGACGATCTGAATATGCTCGTCGCCTACGAGCGCGGTAACAGCGACCGTAAACAGATCGCCGACATGCTGCGCGATCCGCGTTCGATGATAGGTCTGTCGGATGGCGGCGCGCACGTCGACATGCTGTACGAGGCCGGCTACCCGACCTATTTGCTCTCGCACTGGGTGCGGGAAAAGCAGGTGCTGACCATGGAACAGGCGGTGCGGCGCATCACGTCGGAACCGGCGGACTTCTTCGGCCTGCACGACCGCGGCCGCATCAGCGCAGGCAAGGCCGCCGACTTCGTGCTGTTCGACCAGGCGGCTATCGGCTCGCCCGAGCGCGGCTCGTTCATCTACGACCTGCCGACCGGCGCCGGACGCCTGCATGCGAAAGCGCAGGGCATTTCCCGCATCGTCGTCAACGGCCGCAGTCTTTATCGCGACGGCAAGCCCACAGGGGATTTGCCGGGCAGCGTCGTCAGCTCCGCTTAGGCCATGAGCATGCATTGCCGCGCGTTGGCGCTGGCGCTGGTGCTAATAGGCGCAGCGCACTTTTGCGCCGCCACCGCGTTCGCACAGGCCTATCCGAACCGGCCAATCCGTTTCGTCGTGCCGTTCGGCCCGGGCGGTGCGACCGACATCGTGGCGCGCTCGCTCGGCCGCCACCTCACCGACGCATGGAACCAGTCGGTAATTATCGACAACCGCGGCGGCGCTGGCGGCCTTATCGGCTCAGACCTCGTCGCCAAAGCGACGCCGGACGGTTACACGCTGCTGCTTGCCACCGCTGCCAATGCAGCGAATGTCGTGTTCGAGCCGAAAATGCCGTTCGACCTGCAGAAGGATTTCGCGCCGGTCACGCACGTCGTCAACGTGCCTTTCGTGCTGACGGCGCATCCCAAGCTCCCCGCCGGCTCGATGAAAGAGCTGATCGCGTTCGCCAAATTGCAGCCGGGACAGCTCAATTACGGCAGCGTCGGCGTGGGCACGTCCAACCAGCTGATGATGGAAATGGTGAAGAGCATGAGCCGCACGGACATCGTCCACGTGCCTTACAAAGGCGTGGGGCCGGCGCTGGTGGATCTCATGGCCGGGCGCCTGAGCACCATGCTGTTCTCGGTCGGCGCAGCACTGCCCTATCTCAAGGACGGGCGGATCAAGGCGATCGCAGTCACCTCCGTGCAGCGCATGTCGGCGCTGCCGGACGTGCCCGCCATCAGCGAGACGCTGCCCGGCTACGACATGACGCCGTGGTACGGCGTACTGGCCCCCGCCAAAACACCGCGCCCGGTGATCGATAAACTCAACGCTGAAATCGCGCGCATACTCAAGCTGCCGGATATCCAGCAAAGTTATGCGCGCCAGGGCTTCGTGCCCGTCGGCTCGACACCGCAGCAGTTCGCCACCCACATCAGCGACATGATCGCCAAGTACCAGCGCGTCGTGAAGGACGCCAATATCAAGGTTGAATAAGCGCCGCGGCCCGGCGGGAGCCGCGGTCGTCTATGTTAAAATTGCCGCCTCTTAACCGGCGGGTCATCATGGCGCTCTCCCCTCTTACCGCTTTATCTCCTCTCGACGGGCGCTACAGCAGCAAAGTCAAACCGCTGCGACCGTATTTCAGCGAGCTCGGCCTCATCCGCTACCGCGTGCTGGTCGAAGTCGAATGGCTCAAAGCGCTCGCCGCCGAACCGGCCATCAAGGAAGTAGCGAAGTTCTCCGCCGCCACGCTCAAAGCGCTCGACGCGGTCGTCAGCGGCTTCTCCGAAGCCAACGGCGCCAAGGTCAAGACCATAGAGGCGCGCACCAATCACGACGTCAAGGCCATCGAGTACTTCCTGAAGGAACGTCTCGCGGGCAACGCCCAGGTCGCGAAGGTCGCCGAGTTCATCCACTTCGCGTGCACTTCCGAAGACATCAACAACCTGTGCCACGCGCTGATGTTGAAGGCGGCGCGCGACGAAGTCATGCTGCCGGCCCTCGACAAAATCATCGCCCGCCTCACGACCATGGCGCACGACCTGGCCGGCGCTTCCATGCTCGCGCACACCCACGGCCAACCGGCCAGCCCGACGACGCTAGGCAAGGAAATGGCCAACGTGGTGGCGCGGTTGAAACGGGCACGCGGCAATATCGCCGGCGTCAAACTGCTGGGCAAGATCAACGGCGCGGTCGGCAATTACAATGCCCACCTTGTCGCCTACCCCGCCGTCGACTGGGAGAAATTCGCGCGCCGCTTCGTCACCAACCTCGGCCTCGAGTTCAATCCGTACACGATCCAGATCGAGCCGCACGACGCCATCGCCGAGCTGTTCGACGCCTGCGCGCGCGCCAACACCATCATGCTCGACCTCGACCGCGATATCTGGGGCTATATCTCGCTCGGTTACTTCAAGCAAAAGACCAAGGCAGGCGAAGTCGGCTCCTCGACCATGCCGCACAAGGTCAACCCGATCGATTTCGAGAACTCCGAAGGCAATTTCGGCCTCGCCAACGCGCTGCTGCGCCATATGAGCGAAAAGCTGCCGGTCTCGCGCTGGCAACGCGACCTCACCGATTCGACGGTGTTGCGCAATATGGGGACTGCGCTCGGCTATACCCTGCTTGCTTATGACTCTCTGTCAAAGGGGCTGGGCAAGCTCGAAGCCAATCATGCGCTGCTCGCCGCTGATCTCGACGCCAACTGGGACGTGCTCGCCGAGCCGGTGCAGACCGTGATGCGGCGCTACGGCGTGAACGGCGCCTACGAGCAGCTGAAAGACCTGACACGCGGCAAAGGCGGCATCACGCGCGCATCGCTGCATGCCTTCATCGAGACGCTGGCAATCCCCGACGACGCGAAAAAGCGCTTGCTGAAGCTGACACCGGGCACTTATACCGGCAAGGCCGCGGAGCTCGCGAAAAAAATCTAGGAACGCCGGTTTTATCCGTTCGTGCTGATGTATAGAAGCACGGGCATTGCTTCTACCGGGCAAAACCACTCGCCCTTCTATACATCAGGGCGAACGGCTGGCGAATTTCATCAGCGGGAATCTAAGGCTCGGCCGTAATCCCTGCTTCGCGCACGACCCTGGCGAATTTCGCGTACTCGTCGCGTATCATCGCCGCAAACTGCTCGGGCGTATTACCGCTCGCCTCGTATCCCAATTCGTCCAGAACCGGCTGCAAATCGGGTGCGTACATGCCAGCGGCGATGGCGCGATGCAAGCGGCTGACGATTTCGCGCGGCGTGCCGGCGGGCGCCATGACTCCCGACCACGACGCGATTTCGAAACCCTGCAGCCCCGATTCCGACACCGTCGGCAGGTCGGTCATGATGCGCAGGCGCTTCAGCCCGGTCGTTGCGAGCATCCTTAACTTGCCGGCTTTCGCCAGCGGGCGGATGAGGCCCTGGTCGGCGATCATCATGTCTACCTGGCCGCCGGCGACATCGACAGTGCCGGCGCGGTGCCACGATACGGCACGTATACGATATCCACCCCGGCCATCGACTTGAACATCTCCGTGGCAAGCCGCGAAGTCGATGCGCCGGACGCGTAGCTCAAAAATCCTTTGCGCTTTTTCGCGATCGCAATCAGTTCCTGCACGGTCTTTGCCGGCACCGCGACGTTGACGCACACCACGTAAGGCACAAATGCGGTGTTCGAGACCGGCGCGAAATCGCGCAGCGGATCGTACGGCAGGCTTTTGGTGAGATGGGGCAGGATGGTCAGATTACCGCTGCCCATGCTGAGCAGATAGCCGTCGGGCGGCGCCTTGGCTACGAGATTGAGTCCGATCGAGCCTTCCGCTCCGGGCCGGTTCTCAACCACGACGGACTGGCCAACTGCTTCGGCGATTTTTCGCGCAGCCATGCGGCCGAGGATGTCGTTGAACCCGCCCGATGCATACGGCACGACAAGGCGTATTACCTTCGCCGGATAAGGGGCCGGCTGCGAGCTTGCATTGCCCGCGACCCCGCAGCCAAACGCGGCCGCGGCCAGCAGAACATTTTTAAGAATTCGCATTTTACGCCGGCTCTGCTTTGCTCTAACCCGCTTCACCGTTGCCCCACACGATCTTGCCGCCCACTACCGTCAGCTCGGACGAAATGTCCTTCAGCCCGTCTTCTTCCACCGTCAGCGGATCGGCGCTCAGCACCGCGAGATCGGCATACTTGCCGGTCTCGATCGAGCCTTTTTTGTCTTCCTCGAAAGTCAGCCAGGCGCTATCGACGGTCGCGGCACGCAACGCCTGTTCCCGCGATAGTTTTTGTTCCGGCGCGATCACCTCACCGGTGTAAAGGCTTTTGCGCGCGACGGCTTGCCAGATCGGGTAGAACATCGACACCGGCACGTTGTCAGTGCCGAGCGAGAGTTTCACGCCTGCGTCGACCAGCGAGCGCAGCGGCGAGATTTCATTTTCACGCTCCGCACCGAGGCGCTGCTTCAGCAGGTGCCCCTCTTTGTAAATATAGCGGTTGGTATGCGTGCTGACGGCGAGGCCGAGATCCGCCGCGCGGTTGATCTCGTCCTGCGTCAGCACGGATATGTGGCCGAACACCCAGCGCAAATCACCGATCGGCACCACGCGGTTCACTTCGTCGAACAGTTCGAGCATGTTGCGCCGGATGCTGGTGACCCGTATGCGGTTGCGCGCGCAGGCGATCAGCAGCTCCTTGAGGCGCTCACGCGGCAACGCGTTGTGGTAATGAAAGCCGGCCCAGCCGGTATAGGGATGGGCGCGCGAACGAACGATGTTTTCTGCTTCGACGTCCATGTTCACGAACAGACCGGTGATGCGCAGAAACTCGTCGCCCAGCGTGGGTTCGGACAGCCAGCCGAACCAGCCCGTGATGATGCGCTCGAAAGGCCCCTCGGGGATGGCTGCCCAGTCGGGGCTCGCCACCAGCGCGGTGCGCATGGTGAGCCCGCCGGCGCGGTGCACTTCCTTGTAGGCGCGCATCAGTTCCGCCGAGACGCCGTGCTCCTCGAATATGCTGGTCGTACCGAAAGCGTGATAAGCGCGCATGGCCTCCGGCAACGTCCGCACGCGGTCCTGGTGCGTGAATCCCGGCGCGCAGCGCAGCAGCGTGAGCTCCATCACCGGCATCAGTGTATCTTCGACAAAGATGCCGGTCGGCTCGCCATCCGCGCCTTTTTCTATGCTGACGCTGGGCAGCGGCGCCGGGGTGTCGCGCGTAATGCCTGCCAGCTCAAGCGCCCGCGTGTTGGCGATGGATACCAGCGGCTTGGTGTGCCGCCAGAAGCCCCAGATCGAGCGGATGTAAACGGGATTGTCGGGCGCGACTTCGTCGAGCTCGTAACGCGTCGGGAAACGCTTCTCCTTGAGAATGTCCGGCACGTCGAAGTAAGTCGGCGGATCGCCGATCGGCATCGTCACGATCCACTCGCCGGGCTTGGCCGCGCGCACGAGCTCCGCGATGCGGTCCAGAATATCGGCGATCGAACGCACCTTGCCCAGCGCGGGGAAAACGAGCTTGAGACCTTCACGGTCGGCGTGGGCGTGCCCGTCGACCAGTCCGGGAACGACGGTGCGCCCCTTGAGATCAATCATGCGCGTCGCGGCACCCGCGTGGCGCCGCACATCGGCATCACTGCCGACTGCGGCAAAACGCCCGCCGCTGATTGCAACGCCCTGCGCGATGCGGAACCGCGCGTCTACCGTGATGATTTTTCCGTTATGGAAAATCAGGTCTGCTGAGTGCTCGTTCATCTATTGATTGATCGACCGGCCTGCAGAAACCCTTAGCTTCTGGCGCAGGAATCCGACGATGCCCGGCACTATCGAAACCACGACGATGCCGAGGATGAACGCCGTCAGGTTATTTTTGACGAACGGGATGTTGCCGAAATAGTAGCCGCCGTAGACGAAGAAGCCGATCCAGAACACGCTGCCCGAGAAACTGTAGAACATGAAACGCGGATAAACCATGCGGCCTACCCCCGCCACGAACGGGGCGAAGGTGCGGACGATGGGCAGGAAACGCGCGAGCACGACGGTCTTGCCGCCATGTTTCTCGTAAAAACGCTGGGTGCGGTGGATATGCGCGGGATTGAAGAAGAGCGAGCGCTCCCGCTTGAATACGCGCGGCCCGACATAGTGGCCTATCCAGTAGTTGGTGTTATCCCCAAGGAAGGCAGCCGTAACCAGCAACGCGAACAGGCCGTGCACGTCCATCGCGCCGGTCGCCGCCATGGCGCCGGCGACAAACAGCAGCGAGTCACCCGGCAGGAAAGGCGTCACCACCAGCCCGGTTTCGCAGTAGATGATGAGGAACAGGATCAGATAGATCCATGCGCCGTAAGTCTGGATCAGCACCGTCAGGTGCTTGTCCAGGTGCAGGACGATATCGAAGAACTGCGCGAAAAGTTCCACTGGCCCTGCTAGCTTAAAACCAACGGAACCGCCGATGGACGCAGATGAGCGCGGATAAAAAAATCCTCATTCCCTGCCCCTCTCGCGATGAAGGGGAAAACTGTGGGGGGAAGTAAAGTTCTTTGAGCCCGGTGCACGCTGTTGTTTGCTCTTGATTTTCATCGGCGTGGATCGGCGTTCAGCGGCGGTTACCTGCCGTTACTAGATCACCGCGCCGATTTCGGTCTTCTTTTCCGGCTTGACCAGGTCTTCGCGCGAGACGCCGAGCCACATCACGATCGGGCTCGCGACCAGCACCGACGAATAAATACCGAAGCAGATGCCGATGGTCAGCGCGAGCGCGAAGTAATGCAGCGTCTCGCCGCCGAACACCAGCATCGACGTCACCATCAATTGCGTACAACCGTGGGTGATGATGGTGCGTGAAATGGTGCGCGTGATCGCGTTGTCAATGACGTGCGTCACGCTGGCCTTGCGCATCTTGCGGAAATTCTCGCGTATCCGGTCGAACACAACGACCGATTCGTTCACCGAGTAACCGAGAATCGCCAGGATGGCCGCGAGTACGGTGAGTGAGAACTCCCACTGAAAAACCGAAAAGAACCCGAGAATAATGACGATGTCGTGGAGATTGGCGATGATGGCCGCGAGGCCGAATTTCCACTCGAACCGCAGCGCCAGATAGGCCACGATGCCGATCGAGACGAACAAGAGCGCGAGCCCGCCGTTCTCAACCAGTTCCTTGCCGACCTGCGGACCGACGAACTCAACGCGCCTGACTTCGGCCGTGCTGTCTTCCTTGCGCAGTTCGTCGCGCACGGTTTCCGAGACCGTGGCGCTGGTGAGTCCCGCCTTGACAGGCAGGCGGATCAGCACGTCGAGTGAAGTGCCGAAATTCTGCACCGCCGCGTCGGTAAAGCCCAGTTTGCTCACCGTCTCGCGGATCTTGTTGACGTCGGGCGCCTGCGCATAGTGAACTTCCATCACGGTGCCGCCGGTGAAATCGACGCCGAAGTTCAACCCCTTGGTCGCCAGCGACCCTACCGCGATGAGGAACGTGATGATAGAAATCACGTTGAACACCAGCGCGTGGCGCATGAACGGGATGTCGTCTTTGATTCTGAAAAATTCCATGTTTTTTCCTGAATGCGCGAAAGGCGTCGCCTAACGCGTCACGCCTTTGCCTTTGCTTTCGGTTCCGTGCCGGTTTTCCATATCTGCCCGATCGAAATGCTGTCGAGCTTGCGGCGGCTGCCGTAATAGAGATTCACGATGCTGCGCGACACCATCACCGCGCTGAATATCGAAGTTAGAATACCGAGGCACAGCACCACCGCAAAACCCTTCACCGGGCCGGAGCCGAACGCAAACAGCGCAAGGCCGCCGATCAGCGTGGTGATATTGGAATCGAGAATGGTGCCCCAGGCACGCTCGTAACCGGCGTGGATCGCCGCCTGCGGCGTGTTGCCGTTGCGCAACTCTTCGCGGATGCGCTCGTTGATGAGCACATTGGCGTCGATCGCCATGCCGACCGTCAGCGCGATGCCGGCCATGCCGGGCAAAGTCAGCGTCGCCTGCATCATCGACAGCAGGGAAATCAGGAACAGCACGTTGATCGCGAGCGCCGCCACCGAAATCACGCCGAACATGTGGTAGTAGGCGATCATGAAGATGGCGATCAGCGTGAAGCCTATCCACGTCGAGTGAAAGCCGATCGCAATATTGTCGGCGCCGAGGCTGGGGCCGACCGTGCGCTCTTCGATGATGTCCATCGGCGCCGCCAGCGAACCGGCGCGCAAAAGAAGTGCGAGGTCGTTGGCTTCGCGCGTCGTCATGCGGCCTGAAATCTGGAAGCGCGCGCCCAACTCCGACTGGATGACCGGCGCGGTGATGACTTCCGGCTTGCCTTTTTCGATCAGCAGCACCGCCATGCGCCGCTTGACAGCCTCGCGGGTGGTGTCGCGCATGATGCGCGCGCCCTGGCCGTCGAGCTCCACACTGACTATCGGCTCGTTGTTCTGTTGGTCGAAACTCGGAGACGCATTGGTCAGGCGCTCACCGGTGATGATGACGTTCTTCGAAAGCAGCAGCGGCTCGGGGTTTTTGCCGTGCCGGTCGATAAAAAACTCGGTGCCAAAAGGCACATTGCCTTTCGCGGCATCTTCGATTTTCTTGGCGTCGTAGTCGCGGCCTGCCGGATCGCTCGCGTGCGCCTCGACCAGCCGCAGTTCGAGGCTGGCCGTGCGGCCGAGCAGTTCCTTGGCGCGCGCGGTGTCCTGCACACCCGGCAATTGCACGACGATGCGGTCGGCGCCTTGCTGCTGGATGATGGGCTCGGCCACGCCCAACTCGTTGACGCGGTTGCGCAGCGTTGCGATGTTCTGCTGCAGCGCGAGGTCCTGCGTGCGCTTCTGCTCTTCCGGCTTCAATACCGCCACCAGGCGGAATTCGCCTCCCTGCTCCCGCTCGTTCAGCGCGAGCTCGGGGTTGGTGGTTTCGACTTCCTTGCGCGCCTTGTCGCGGGCGTCTTTCTCGCGGAACTTGAGCACCAGGACCTGGTTATCACCCTGTTTCTCGCGCACGATGCCGTTGTACGAGATGCGCTTGTCGCGCAGCAGTGTGCGCACGCTGCTGGCGGTGCCGTCGAGCTTCTTGATCAGCGCCGACGGCATGTCGACCTGCAGCAGAAAATGCACGCCGCCGCGCAGATCGAGGCCCAGATACATCGGCAGCGCGCCGATCGCGCTCAGAGCGCGCGGGCTGCGCGAAACCAGGTTCAGCGCAACGACAAAATCTTCAGCCAGGTCCTTCTGCACTGCATCTTTGGCTTTCAGTTGCGTGTCGGTATCGGCAAACCGTATTTTCAGACTGGCCGCATCGAGCGTTACGCCGTCATTTGCAATATTCGCGGCTTTCAGCACGCCTTCGACCCGTTTCTGCAGGTCGGCATCGACTTTCACCGTCGATTTCACCGCCGACACCTGGATGGCCGGCACTTCACCGAAAAAGTTCGGCAGCGTATAGACGACGCCGATCACGAGCGTGAAGCAGATCAGCAGGTTGATCCAGAGGGGGTAACGGTTCATCGCGACGCCGAGAGGAGTAAGGAGTGAGGGGTGAGGAGTGGCGCAGCGTAACCGCTACGCGTTTTCGCCTCTCGCCTCTCGCCTCTCGCCTCTCGCATCATTCAACGCCCTTAACCGTGCCTTTGGGCAGCACGAGCTGCACGGCGGGACGCTGCACGCGGATTTCGATCTTGTCCGCGATTTCGATGGTGACGTAATTGTCGGCGACCTTGGTCACCTTGCCGAGCAGGCCGCCGGCGGCGATGACTTCGTCGCCCTTTTGCAGCGCATCGACCATCGCCTTATGCTCTTTGGCGCGTTTCATCTGCGGACGGATCATCACGAAATACAGCACGACGAACATCAGGATGATGGGCAGCATCGACATCAAGTCGGTGCCCCCGGATGCGGCTGTCTGTGCCCAGGCTTCTTTGATAAACACGGTATTGCCTCCTCAAGCGCGGCGCATGGTGCGCAGCGACCGGTAAAAAGGTGCGTATTCTAGCATGGAGCCGCTATGAGTTGCCTGTTCTCAGCTGCCTGAATTCGCTTATGAAATCAGCGAGCCGCCCGCGCTCTATGGCCCCGCGCAGGCCCTGCATCAATTCGAGGTAGTAATGCAGGTTGTGCCAGGTATTGAGTCGGGCACCGAGGATTTCGTTCACTTTTTGCAGATGATGCAAATAGGCGCGGGTAAAGTTGCGGCAGGTATAGCAGGCGCAAGCCTCGTCCAACGGACGGATGTCATCGCGATACTGGGCATTACGTAATTTAATGGTTCCGTGGCGCGTATATATCCAGCCATTGCGCGCATTTCGCGTCGGCAGCACGCAATCGAACATATCGATGCCGGCGGACACCGCCTCCACCAGGTCTTCCGGCGTTCCCACGCCCATCAGATAGCGCGGTTTTTCCGCCGGCAGTTGCGGCGCCGTGTGCGCGAGGATGCGCGACATGTCTTCCTTGGGTTCGCCCACGGACAGGCCGCCGATGGCGTAACCGTCGAATCCGATGTTCGTCAGGCCGGCCAGCGAGCGGTCCCGCAATGGCTCGTGCATACCGCCCTGCACGATGCCGAAGAGCGCATTGGAATTACCTTCGTGCGCGCGCTTGGACCTTTCCGCCCAGCGCAGCGACAATTCCATCGACTCACCTGCCTGCGCGACGTCGGCGGGATACGGCGTGCATTCGTCGAACACCATCACGACGTCGCTGTTCAGCACGCGCTGTATGCGCATCGATTCTTCAGGCGTGAGAAAGCACGCGTCACCGTTCACCGGCGACTGAAATTTGACGCCCTCCTCGCTGATCTTGCGCATCTCGCCCAGGCTGAACACCTGGTAGCCGCCCGAATCGGTGAGGATGGGCCCGTTCCAGCCCATGAAGCGATGCAGGCCGCCGTGCGCCGCGATGACTTCGAGCCCGGGTCGCAGCCACAGATGAAAGGTATTGCCGAGCACGATTTGGGCGCCGATGTCGATCAACTCGGCCGGACTCATCGCCTTCACCGTGCCGTAAGTGCCCACCGGCATGAAAACCGGCGTTTGCACGACGCCATGCGCGAGTTGCAGCGTGCCGCGCCGCGCCGCGCCGTCGGTTGCTGTGAGAGAAAACTGCATTAAACCGGCTCGACCATCAGACCGGGAATCTTCGCCAATCGCCGATCGTTACTGAACAACCTTACCGGTCCTGCAATCTGCAACGCTGACGCCGCCTGCAGTGCATCGGGCGTCGAAAGATTCAGCACGGCACGCAATTGCGCCGCCGCTTCGATCACGGGTGCGGACAGCTCGACAATCAATAAGTCGGGCGCGGCAAAAAAATCGGCATAAGCTTTAAGCATCGTCTGATCACGCTTTCGCAACGGATGAATGCGGCATTCCAGCCAGCTCAAACGCGAAACGGCTATCCTCGCTTCTCCTGCTTCCCGATAGCGGCTTATTGTCCGCGACGCCCGATCGCGGATTGATTTCGCTCCTTCGACGAGATAAATAATTACATTCGCATCGAGGAAAATCGTCACGCCCCACCCCAGCTATCGCGTTCGGCGCGAATATACTCATCGATCTCCTCTTTCGAAAGATTGCCCGCCGGCCGGCGTTTCAGCCAATTCCAGATGCTGCCGGTTGGCGCCGCGGCATTACGCCGGCTCGCGCCGTTGCCGGGCGTCACGTCGTCGCTGCCCTCACGCTTAAGCGCGGCGCTACCGCCATACTTCGCGCGGGGCGATCGCGCTTTCAATCCCTTCGCAGTTTCTGCGCCGGACTTCTCCGGCTCGACGGTCTGAGTGACGATTGCACGCAATTCGCCTTGCAACGAACGATGATTATCAGCCGCCCGCTTTTTGAGCCGCTTAAGCGTCGCTTCGTCCAGATCCCTGATCAATACCTGCGCCATACTCCCTCGCCATCAACGTATGCTATCAAAACGATAGCACAATGATGCGCATAACTCAACGCAACTTTTCAAGAGCGCGCCGCATGCCGTCGGGCATGGGCAGCGGGCGCTGTGTCGCACGATCGCAACAGACGTGCACGAAAAATCCCTGCGCAGCGGCAATGTCGTCGTCGTTGCGGAAGATGCCGATCTCGAAACGCACGCTGCTGTTACCGAGATGCGCGACGCGCAACCCGCAATGCACAGTGTCGGGAAACGAAATCGGGCTGAAATACTGGCAGCCGGTCTCCACCACCAGACACACCGGGCCGCTCTCCAGGCTCAACACGCGTTCACGCAACATGTATTCGTTCACCGCCGTGTCGAAATACGAATAGTAATTGACGTTGTTGACGTGGTTATAGAGGTCATTGTCCATCCAGCGCGTGGTGATGGCGAGGAAATGCGGATAGCTCTGGCGGGGCACTGGTTTTGATTTACTCATTTCTCTACATCCATGTAACCGCCGATGAACGCAGATAAACGCAGATCAAAGACGCAAACTCACAACCGACACAGGACGAGGCCCGGAAAATTCCAAAGCTTCGCTTACATTTACTATTCCCGGATTTTGATTTCATCTGCGTTCATCGGCGGTTCCAAAACATGCTGCTCAATCAGCATCGCATCGCCATAACTGAAAAAACGATATTGCGTGTTCACGGCATGCACGTAAGCACGACGGATATTGTCCAAACCGGCGAACGCGGACACCAACATCATCAGGGTCGAGCGCGGCAGGTGAAAATTCGTGATCAAGCGATCGACGACTTGAAAGCGGTAACCCGGCACGATAAACAAACGCGTTTCTGCACTGCCCGCTTTCAACTCGCCAGCCGCGGCAGCAGATTCGAGTGCGCGCAGACTGGTGGTGCCGACTGCTATCACCCTGCCGCCCGCCGCACGCGCGGCAGCAATCGCATCCACCGTTGCCTGCGACAGCGCATACCATTCGGCGTGCATCTTGTGGTCGGCGGGATCTTCCACGCGCATTGGCTGAAAAGTTCCGGCGCCGACGTGCAGGGTTATCCATGCGAGTTGCACGCCCTGCGCTTTGAGTGTCGCCAGCATTGCATCGTCGAAATGCAAACCAGCGGTGGGCGCCGCCACCGCACCCGGCTCGCGTGCGTAGACCGTCTGGTAACGCGCCCCGTCCGCGTCGTCGGCGGGGTGCGTAATGTACGGCGGCAAAGGTATGGTGCCAGCGCGCTCGAGCAAGGCAAACACATCCGTGCATTCGATAAAGCGCAGCTCGAAAAATTCGTCCTTGCGGCCGAGCACTTCGGCAATCGCGCCTTGCGCGAGCAGCAGCTTCGATCCCGCGCGTGGTGTCTTGCTCGCACGCACCTGGGCGAGCACGCGCTCGTGATCGAGCACGCGCTCGACCAGCACCTCGACCTGGCCGCCGCTGTCCTTGCGCCCGGTGAGCCGCGCCTTGATCACGCGCGTATCGTTCATGACCAGCAAGTCGCCGGCCTTCACGAGGTCAGGAAGGTCGCGAAAGCGGCGGTCGGCGAGTTCGCCGTTGTTGCCGTCGAGATGCAGCAAGCGGCTGGCGCTGCGCTCCCCGGCCGGATATTGCGCTATCAGCGCGGGCGGCAGCTCGTAATCGAAATCGGATAATTTCACCGCGCCGATTATACCGAGCGATTGTTATATAATTCGCCCCTCATTGCCGGGATGGCGGAACTGGTAGACGCACGGGACTCAAAATCCCGCGCCAGCAATGGTGTGGGGGTTCGATTCCCCCTCCCGGCACCAAGTAGTATCTCCCTCAAGTGCACCGACGTTGCATCAAAGTGCAGTAGCCAATTGATGCAGAAAAGCATTTAGCATATTTCAACGTCGTTTAGGTGCATGACCCCGCCGCTACCGTGCGCCAATATGCACGACTGGCTGGCGGATTGGCCAGCATCGTCAACTTGAGGAAGATGACATGGCAAAGCGAAAACTGGCGGCACGACTCAATCTGTTGTCTGTGCGCGATGTCCTGAACGCGCGGGACGGTGAACTAACAGACGGTGGCGGGCTCCTGCTGCGATGCACGGATGAACGTGCGGCATGGGTATACCGATACACTGCGCCGTCCGGCAAACGCCGCGAAATGGGCCTCGGCGCGTGCGAGCGCCATAACGCACAGGCGGCAGGCGAAAGCCTCACCCATGCGCGAGGACTCGCGGCACAGGCGCGGGAAATGCTCAATAGTATTCCGCCGATCGACCCAATAGACGAAAGAGATCGCGCGAAGGCAGCGGCCAAGGAAGCCGAATCACGCGCCAAGGTCGAGAAACAATGCGCTGCGGCGACGCTGGCACGAGTAGCGCGCGCCTATCACGAAAAATTCATCGCGCCTCGAAAAAGCAGCAAACTCGCAGCGGACTGGCTCCACAGCTGTTGGGCTCTTTGGGTCATCGCGTGACCAGGCAGCGCGCGCGGCGAGCCGATCGAGCACGTTGGCTGCGGCTATCTTCACAGTGCTGCGATCTCCAAGCTCTGCCCCGACAGCACGAGATCGTTGGCGGCGGGTAGCCATATCGTCACCGTCGTGCCGGCGCCGAATTTGCTGTCGATGTTTACTTCACCGCCGTGCAACACGACGATCTCATGCACGATGCTCATGCCCAGACCGGTACCGGGAATCTTGCCGGAGGCGTCGGCACGGTAAAAGCGCTCGAAGACACGGCCGAGCTGTTGGGGGGTCATGCCGATGCCCTGGTCGGTGATGCGGATGCCAACCAGCGGCGTGCCGGGCACCGACTGAACAAACTCAACGCCTACCGGGCTGCCTGCGGGTGAATACTTGTACGCGTTGGAGAGCACGTTGATCACCGCCTGGGTCAGTTTTTTGGGGTCGGCGCGCACCCACAGCACCCCGTTGGGGGCCGGCTCTTCGGGCGACAGGCGGCCGGCCGGCGTCTTGAAGCCGGCGATAATCTCGTGCAGGAGGCCGCGGATACTCACCCGTTCGAAGGTGAAATCCTTGCCGCCTCGCGCCTCTATGCGCGCGAGGTCGAGCAGCTCGTTGATGATCGATATCATCAGTCCAGACTGCTTGAAGACCGTCTCCAGAAAATCGCGCCGGTCCGCGTCGCTGAGCTCCTGCGTCAGCAACAGTTCGGTGAAACCGTAGACGCTTGCCATCGGCGTACGCAATTCATGTGCGGCGGTCGAGACGAACTCACTCTTCAGTCGCTCCACTTCGGTTTCATGCGTCACGTCGCGCAGATAGAGAATCTGCGAGACGTTTTCTGCTTGCGATTCGCGCAGGCTGATTTGGAGCACGCGCTTGCCGGCGCCCGCCATCTCGATCCTCTGGCTGGGCAGGGTCAACAAAGTTCCCGCCTTGTCCCGCGCGTTGGCTTTATTTTTATGCATCGCGAGTAGCGCGAGCGTGCCGGAGAATTTTGCCTGTCGCAGGCAGGCGCCGGATAGCCGCTGACCCGGGTCGGCGCGATGACGTAATACTCGAGCATGTTCGACTCGGCATGTGCATCGTGCCCGGGCAGCACAGTTTCCGAAGGCAAGCTGCTCATGAGCGTTTTGAAGAATCGCGCTTCCGCGGAACCATCGTCTGAGGCAGCTTCGGATCTATCAAAGTGCGCGATCTTAATGCCGGTTCCGAGTAAAAGCGTTTATTCCTTGCCCGCGTCGGCAATTGCGCGG
>Ga0114978_10002040_pt1 | contig 16821 bp, 11 predicted proteins | sample S_140212_EF_Meta_FD_87027 | JGI IMG/M metagenome (GOLD analysis project Ga0114978, IMG submission 87027) | Freshwater microbial communities from Lake Simoncouche, Canada to study carbon cycling - S_140212_EF_MetaG | ecosystem: Environmental > Aquatic > Freshwater > Lake | place: Lake... | reverse complement strand
GAAGGAAGGGCGGGTGGTGCGTGAGCTTTCCATCTCGACGCCGCGTGGACGTGGGGGGGCGCTGTTTTCCGCCTTGGAGGAGATCCTTGACGATGAGCCGGAAATTCTGCGCGTGGTGGCCGGCACGGGGCCGGGGAGTTACAATGGGATTCGTTCGGCTTTGTCGGTGGCGTGGGGGATCGCCAAAGCACGGGGAGTTCCGCTGATCGGGGTTTCCTCGCTTCTGGGACTGGCGGAGGGGGATTTTTGCGCGGTGGGGGATGCCCGCCGCGGTCATTATTATTTTGCGCGGGTGAGTTGGGGATCCTTTGTCAGGGAGCCGGTGCTTTTGGAAAGGGAGGGCGTGATGGAGGAATTGGAAAAAACGGCGGAGCTTCCGGTTTGGGTTCCGGCGGCGATTGATTTTCTGCCGCAGGCGGTGGTTGGCCGGCCGGATGCGGCGAGGCTGGCCCGGATCGGGGCGGGACGCGAGCCGACAGGGAATGTGCCGGAGCCGCTGTATCTCAAGCCGGCCTACATCACGGGTCCGGTGGGGCTGACCTGAATAAGCGGGGTCCGAAAACTGACATTTTTCGTGCGTGCGGGACTGGCGGCATTACGGACACGCAGGCGTTCATGCGCAATGTATGGGGCCATTGTTTGCCGGTGGGCTGGTGAGTGTGCCTTTGTCGGCCGGATGCGGAGGGTATGTTTTTACCGCTGGTTGTCTCGACGGTGATTTTGCTCCTTGCAGCCTGAGCGGCGCCGGGATTGCCAGGGAAGAATTAAGGACGCGAGAAGCGGTGGTGTATTTTGTTAAAAAACGCACGACGCGGAAACTTTTTTGGTTAGGGTTCGGGCGTGCTGCGCGTTTGCGTTAATCTGTTCTGGCTGGCGTTCCTGGCCGATGGGGCGTTGTCGCTCGTAGACGAAAAACTGTCGATGGACAGCCCCCTCTTCGGGCTGGGGCTCGCGCGGAGTCTGCCGGCCTTTCTGCTGCTTGTGGTGAGTCTGGTGATGGCGGGAATGGTCGCGCTGAGCCCCCGGTTGCCGAAGCGTATCGTGGTGCCGCTGATTTTGTTTGTGTGGTGGGCCGGGTCGGGGATGGCTTTTCCGCTGGGATATGGAAAGACGCCGGCCGTTATGAGCTGGCTGGCAGCCGGCCAGATTTTGCTCGGGGCGGGAGTGTGGTTTTTATTCCGATCGCGGACAGCGGGAGGGGCTGGGCCGTTCGCCTTGCGTGACGGACCTGCGTTTCGTTGGAAATACACGCTGATGGTGGGGCCTGCGATGGGATTTGCCGCCGTGGCTTTTGCGGTCTTATCGCTTTTGTCCGGGCTGACGGAGGAGGTGGAATCCATTTCCGGCGGCTATGTGCGGATAAAGCCCGACGGCATTTATCTAATCGAGCGCCAATTTCAATCGAAGGATAATGAAGTCCGGCTGACCGGCATGATGCATCTTGCGCAGGGTGATTTTTATTCCGATGTGCTGCCCAAAGCGGACCCTGCGGTGCCGAGTATTGTCCTGGTCGAGGGGGTGACGGACCATCGGGGTTTGCTGAGCAAGATGCCCCTGCAATATTCCCGCCTCGCACGTCTGCTCAAAGTCATGGCCCAAGACGAAAGCGAGTTCACCAGGCATGTCGTCACCGGTCTGCACAAAGAAGATAAGACGCGCAGGGAAGAGAAGTCGGTGCGCGTGAAAAAACCGGAGCCGGAATCCGAGCCGGAAGGAATTGATTTCAAACATGCGGACGTTGATGCGGAAACCTTTCACCCGACGACAATTGCCTTCATCCTCACGGTGATGAGCATTTTCCAATCGGAGGATTTGCGCAGTGTCGTCAAGGCCCTGGCCGATCCGAACTCACCATTGAGCGACGAAAAAGCGCAGCGGCTTGTGCTGCAGGACATTCTTCATTCGCGCAATGACCGGTTGGTCGCCGAGATCGATTCGGCGTTGAAAAATTACCGCCGCGTGATCGTGCCATGGGGCGCGTTGCATCTCCCGGAAATCGAGTTGTGGCTGCGCCGGCATGACTTTGTTCAGCGTGACGAAGTGGAGAGGAAGGCGTTGAGCTTTTGGTAAAACGCTTGAACCCGTTGTCTTGATGACCTAAATTCAACCGGCTGTTTCCGTCCTGCGGAGGAGGTGCGGCACCGAATTTTTTTATTGATGAAGATCATTGACCGTTACGTGGGGATGAGTGTGGTGGCCACGGCTTTTTTTGGAGTCGTCGTCCTCAGCTTGGTGTTGGTGCTCGGCAACCTTTTTAAGGAGTTGCTCGACGTGATTATCAACAATCCCGATGTGCCGATTGGGACTGTGCTCGCGTTCCTGTTGCTGGTGCTGCCTTTTTCCCTGACCTTCACGATTCCCTGGGGATTCCTCACCGCGCTGCTGCTCGTTTTCGGACGGATTTCCGCCGACAATGAGTTGATTGCCTTGAAGGCTAACGGGGTGAGCGTCCCGCGAATCTGTGTGCCTGTCTTTTTGCTTTCGCTGGTGCTGACGGGGATTTGTTTCTGGATCAATATCGAGATCGCACCCCGTGCTGAACAGCATATGACACGCGCCATCGTGGATATCGCGACGAGCAATCCGGCCGCTCTTTTCCGGCCGGACGAGGTGGTGGATCAGTTTCCCGACCGCCGGGTTTATGTCGGTGGTAAAGAGGGTGACACATTGAAAAACCTTATCGTTTTTGAAATGAACGCGGCCAACGAGCCCACCAAAATGGTCACTGCCAAGGAGGGCATCATCACGGCAGACCCGGCGAATTCGCGACTTTTGATGAAGCTCTTTGATGCCAGGTTTGAACAACGGGACGATAAGGAGCCTCGTGATATTACCAAGATCCGCCAGGGAATCGTCATGAGTGAGGGCGTGTTTCCCGTTTCGCTGACCCAGTTTTACAAGGAGTACCTCTCAGGACGCAGGCTCAGTTCCTACACGTTGAGTGAACTGCGTGAGTTCATCGCCAATGGCGCCGAAGGCAAGCCGCAGGAGGCCCGGGTGGAACTCAATAAACGTTTCTCCGCCTCGCTGGCTTGTGTGGCGTTTGCCTTGATTGCCATTCCGCTCGGAATCACGACCCACCGGAAAGAAACTTCCGTGGGCTTCGCGCTCAGCCTTGTTGTCGCGTTTACCTACTTTTTCTTCATTATCATGGCGGATACTTTTCGCGGAAATGCCGCCGCACATCCGTCCCTTCTCATCTGGGCGCCGAACCTCATCTTTATGACTCTGGGCGGATTTCTTTTTTGGCGGCTGACTAAAAAATAGGAAAATCCTCTTGCCTTCCTTGGGGGGGTATGGTTGCTTTTTGACCCTTTCCGCCCAACCCGGCGGCTCACTAATTTTATGGCAAAAGAAATCATCGGACAGATCAAACTTCAAATTCCAGCCGGTCAGGCCAACCCTGCACCTCCGGTCGGCCCCGCGCTCGGACAGCAAGGCGTCAACATCATGGCCTTCTGCAAGGAATTCAATGCGGCCACGCAGAAGCAGGCTGGTGACATCCTTCCGGTGGTCATCACCGTTTATAAGGACAAAAGCTTTTCGTTCATCACCAAGTCGCCCCCGGCATCCATTCTCTTGAAGAAGGCCGCCGGACTGGCCGCCGGCTCCAAAGAACCAAACAAGATCAAAGTCGCCAAGCTGACCAAGAAGCAGGTGATGGATATCGTAAAGATCAAGCAGAAGGATCTGAACGCCCGGAGTGATGAGGCCGGTTTCCGCACCATTTGCGGAACTGCCCGTCAGATGGGTATTGAGATCATTGATTGACGGTCCTCAGCCACTGCTCGGCGAATGACGCCGGTTGCCGTCCTGCATCCATTTTATTTTAAACCCCAAAAAGGCATTCCCGAAGGAATGCCTTTTTGGGGTTTACCGGCGATCCCCATCCCGGTAGCCGCCGCCGATATCCCGACCTTGCGGGCGATCTTCGCGGGGGACTGGCCTCGTTGACGATGAGATAGCGACCTCCCACTTCTTTGCCGCTGAGTTCCTCGATGGCACGCTGAGCTTCTTTGGCGCTGCCCTTCGCGATGAATCCGAGGGACGCCGGGGCATTTTATCCATGACCAGCCTGGCTTCTTTAACGGTTGCGCATGCGCTGAAAAGCTCCTTTCGTCGAATGGAAGCGGTTGGCGAAATTGAGCTTCAAAGCCCGTGCGCAATGGATTGAATTTTTTTGTTATTTTGCGGTCTCCGCAAACTTTCAGAACAGACCCTGCGCACCGCGATGACCGCGACACTACGCTTAGGCTGCGAGAATCACGTTCTAACCGGCAGTGAGCTCCCCGGATTTTTTTGCTTTGGTAAAGTAATTTTTTGATCGTGCCTAGCATGAAAAAGGGGGGCGCAAACGAGGGGGGAATAATATTTGTTAATAAATTTTGACAAGTCTGCTGGATTTTGTATTTTCGGCAGTTCGCCTCAAGGCAACCCCGCAAGGGGCAACCCAAACGCCGCAGGAGATCTCTTCCAATAAACAGATCGCTCGCACTGCAAACACCTATGCAAAAAAAACGCAGCAAACGCTATCGCGCCGCCCTCGAAATGGTGGACGGTAAACGCAAATACCCGCTTTCCGAGGCGGTGAAGACCCTCAAGACTCTGCCTCCGACAAAGTTCGACCAGACTGTCACGATTTCCTTCAAGCTCGGAGTAGACCCCAAGCAAAGCGACCAGATGGTTCGCGGAACCTGTCCGCTTCCTCACGGCAGTGGAAAAAATGTCCGGGTGCTGGTTTTCGCCACGGGACCTGCGGCTGACGCCGCCCGCGCCGCCGGAGCGGAATTTGTCGGCTATGAAGATTTGATCAAAAAAGTGACGGGGGGATTTTCCGACTTCGACGTGGCGGTTGCCACCCCGGCAGCGATGGCCGAAGTCAAAAAACTCGGCAAGGTTCTCGGACCCCGCGGCTTAATGCCGAATCCCAAGACGGGAACGGTCACGGATGACACCGCCAAGGCCATCAAGGAAGTCAAGGCCGGCCGCATCGAGTTCAAACTCGATAAGAACGCAAATATCGCGGTGCCGGTTGGCAGGTTTTCGTTCGACGAGATCTCTCTTGTTGAAAATGGCAACGCCGTCATTAATGCCATCGTCAAGGCCCGGCCCGCCACGGCCAAGGGGGCCTTTGTTGAAACTATCACCCTGAGCTCCAGCATGAGCCCCGGCTTAAGGGTTGATCCCGCACCTTTCCTGAAAAACTAATTCACGCATCATGAGACCCGAAAAAGCCACAATTGTTGCCGACGTTCAGGCGAAGCTGAAAAAATCCCCCTTCCTTCTTATTGCCGATTATTCGGGAATGAAGGTCAAGCATTTCGAGGAACTGCGTTCCCGTCTCGCCGGAGTCGGCGCCGAGTGCCACGTTGTTAAGAACACCTTCGCCAAGCGCGCCATCAAGGACCTCGGTCTGCCCGAATTGAACAGTGCTCTCAGCGGTCAGACTGCGATGATCACCGGTGAAAGTGATATCTGCGCAGCCGCCAAAGTCCTCAAGGCCTTTGTCGCGGAATTCGAGAAGCCTCCGGTTCGCGCTGGTATTCTTGATAATGTGCTGCTTAGCGCCGAACAGGTCAAAGCCCTGGCCGATCTGCCGTCCAAGGAAGTCCTGCAAGCCACCCTTCTTGCCCTCCTGCTCGCACCTGCGACCAGCCTCGTCCGGGTCCTCAACGAACCAGGCGCCAGCCTCGCCCGCGTGCTCAAAGCCAAGGCCGACGCGCAGGGTTAGAACACTTCTTACAAAAATTTCGAACGTAAGAAGCCACGTTCCGGAAGAAACCAAAAAACAACACAGGTTCCTCGTCGGGTCGGCGGCTGCCGGCCTCAAATGCCCGGAGGCTTCGGGGCGCGACGATACCACAAAAAAATACTAATATGGCAGAAACACAAAACATCGTAGACCAACTCAGCGGCCTTACCGTCCTGGAAATCGCTGACCTGGTGAAACAGCTCGAAGAAAAATGGGGCGTCAGCGCCGCCGCACCCGTCGCCGTCGCCGCCGCCGGTGGAGCCGCTGCCGCACCTGCGGCCGAGGAGAAGACCTCCTTCGACGTCATTCTCATCGAGGCTGGCGCAAACAAAATCGCGGTCATCAAGGAAGTCCGCGCTTCCGTCTCCGGACTGGGTCTGGCCGAAGCGAAAACCCTCGTTGAAAGCGCTCCCAAGGCTATCAAAGAAGGTGTCACCAAGGAAGAGGCCGAAGAGATCAAGAAAAAGATCGAAGCGACCGGAGCCAAGGTCGAAATTAAGTAATTCCCTTCCCTGCGCAATCGCGGGAACGCAGTCGAAAATATATAAATATTTTTGGCTTGCGTTCCCAGCGCAAGGGTTCACTATAAAAAACTCGCCGTTTCATACCCGCTATCTGTACAGTCTGGAAAAAAGCAATTAATTGCGTCCCCGCACGAGCCGAAAAATCCTTTCCGGTTCCTGCGCGGGCGTTTTGCGTTTTTCCTTATTAACCGCACCATCCCGCACGTTATACGGCCCACATCCCGACCACCAATACCGCCATGTCTGAACGCATTTATTTCGGAAAACTCAAGGAAGCCATCGAGCCCCCGAACCTCATCGAGCTCCAGATCAATTCTTACGACGAATTTTTTCAAAAGGATGTTGATCCTTCCAAGCGCAAAAGCGTTGGCTTGCAGGCGGTGTTCCGGGAGTTTTTTCCGATCTTTGGTTTTGAGGAAAAGTCCAGCCTCGATTTTGTCAGCTACGACCTGGGGGAGCCCAAGATGTCCTCCATCGAATGCCAGCGCGAGGGCCAGACCTTCAGCGCGCCTCTCTATGTGACGTTCCGCTACAAAGACGAGCGCGCCACGAAGGAGGAGAAGGTTTATATGGGCGAAATTCCGCTCATGACTCCGCAGGGAACTTTTGTTGTCAACGGAGCCGAACGCGTGGTGGTGAGCCAACTTCACCGTTCGCCGGGAATTTGTTTTGAAAGCAATGTTCATCTCAATGGCAAGTTGCTGCATGGTTTCCGCATCATTCCCGACCGCGGTTCCTGGATCGAAGTCCAGTTCGACACCAGCGATCTCCTCTACGTGTACCTCGATCGCCGCAAACGCCGGCGCAAGTTCCTCGCCACCACCTTTCTGCGTGCGCTGGGTCATCCTTCGGATGAGGACATCATCAAGCTTTTCTACGAGATCACGACTCTCAAACTCAGTGAGACCATCGAGGAAGAGGAAATCAGCACCAAGGTTCTCATTGAGGACATTCGGGACGGGGAAATCACGGTAGCCCGCGCGTTTGAGCCGCTCAACGCCGCGACCGTCCGTCAGCTTATCCTGCTCGGTCATAAGGAAGTCAAAGTTGTTGACACCAAGGACGATGACACGATCATCAAATCCCTCAAAAAAGATCCGGCCCACGACGAGGAAGAAGCCCTCAAGGATATTTACCGCAAACTGCGCCCGGGCGACCCGCCAACCGTTCAGAACGCCCGCAGCATGCTCAAGAGGCTGTTTTTCGACGCCAAACGCTATGACCTTGGTCGCGTCGGACGCCACAAGATTAATCAAAAGCTCGGACTGAAAATCAGCGCGGACGAGCGGATTCTCACCAAGGACGACTTCGTTGCGGCGATGAAGTATCTGGTCGAACTTCGCAAAGGCGAGGGGATGACCGATGATATTGATCATCTCGGCAGCCGACGCGTCCGCACCGTGGGCGAACTTCTGGCCAACCAATGCCGTGTCGGACTGGCCCGCACGGAGCGCCTTGTCCGCGAGCGCATGACTCTTTTTGATGCGGGGGTTGATCAGATCACTCCGCAGAAGCTGATCAATCCCAAATCGCTCAGCGCGGTGGTGCGTGATTTCTTTGGCCGTTCGCAACTCAGCCAGTTCATGGATCAGACAAATCCGCTCTCTGAACTGACCCACAAGCGCCGTCTCTCCGCGCTTGGGCCAGGAGGCCTGAGCCGCGACCGTGCAGGCTTCGAGGTGCGCGACGTTCATCCTTCCCACTACGGACGCATCTGTCCAATTGAAACACCGGAAGGTCCGAACATCGGTCTCATCAGTTCACTTAGCACGTTTGCCCGCGTGAACTCCTTTGGCTTCATTGAGACGCCTTATCGTAAAGTGGTGGATGGCAAGGTCACCAATCAGGTGGAATACCTGAGCGGCGATCGGGACGAGACTTTCTACATTGCCCAGGCCAATGCGACTTTGGCTTCTGATGGAAAATTCTTGCAAGAGACCGTTTCTTCCCGCTATCGCGGTGACTTCCTCGAAATCGAGCCTGAGAAAGTGCAATACATGGATGTCTCCCCGAAGCAGCTCGTTTCGGTCGCGGCAGGTCTGATTCCTTTCCTCGAACATGACGATGCGAACCGCGCCCTGATGGGTTCGAACATGCAACGTCAAGGTGTTCCCTTGCTTATTTCCGATTCGCCCCTCGTCGGCACCGGACTTGAGGGTCGGGTGGCCCAGGATTCCAAGGCCGTCATTTTGGCCGAGGCCGCCGGCAAAGTGGCTTCCGTGATGGGCAGTCACATCATCATCACCAAGAATGGCGAACTTCCCGAAGGCAAAAAGAAAGTCAAGACCGATCCGGCCAATGGTGTGTGGGTTTATGAGCTGCGCAAATTCATGCGCTCCAATGCCAGCACGTGCATCAACCAAAAACCGATCGTGCACAAGGGTCAAAGCATCAAAAAGGGCGAAGTGATCGCCGATGGCCCCAATACAGAGAAGGGCGAACTCGCCCTTGGACGCAACGTGCTTGTCGCCTTCATGCCTTGGAACGGCTACAACTTCGAGGATGCCATCATGATCTCCGAACGCGTCGTTAAGGAGGATATCTACACGTCCATCCATATTGACGAATTCGAAATCGGTGCCCGTGATACCAAGCTTGGACCAGAGGAAATCACCCGTGATATTCCAAACGTCAGTGAGGAAGCCTTGCAACACCTCGGACCGGACGGCGTAATCCGCATCGGTGCCGAAGTGAAACCCGGCGACATTCTGGTCGGAAAAATCACGCCGAAGAGCGAAACCGAACTCGCCCCTGAAGAGCGCCTCCTGCGCGCCATCTTCGGCGAAAAGGCCGCCGACGTGAAGGACACATCGCTGACCGTTCCATCCGGAACGTATGGCATCGTCATGGACGTCAAGGTCTCTTCCAAAAAGGAAGTGGCCCGGAGCAAGATGACGCCCGCCGAGTCGAAGCGTCAGCAGAAGATGATCCTCGACGAGCACAAGAAGAAGAAAGACGATCTGCACGAGCAACTCACCGCCGCGCTTTCCAACATCCTGCTGAACGAAAAAATCCCGCTGGATGTGGTCAATGCCCAAACCGGCGAGATCATCATCCCTGCGAATCGCAAGATCACCAAACAGCTCCTTCGCAAGCTCGCTGCCGTTTACGATCACGTCGAAATTGATCCGAGTCCGATCCGCAACAAAATCCGTGAGATCATCGGCCAATATGAGAATCGCTTCGAAGACCTCGAGCGCGAGAAGGATGAAAACCTCGGCCGCGTGGAAAGCGGAGACGACGTGGATCCTGGCATCATCAAGCAGGTCAAGGTTTACATCGCCAGCAAGCGCAAGCTCTCTGTCGGTGACAAAATGGCCGGGCGCCATGGTAACAAGGGCGTTGTCGCCAAGATCGTCCCCGAGGAAGACATGCCGTATCTCGCGGACGGCACTCCGGTGGACATCGTGCTCAATCCTCTCGGCGTGCCGAGCCGCATGAACGTCGGGCAGGTGCTCGAAACCCACCTTGGCGTCGCAGCCAAAGCCCTTGGTTTCAAAGTTGCCACCCCCGTTTTCGACGGGATTTCCGAGGAAAAAATCCGGGAATATCTGCGCGAAGCCGGTAAGCAGGAAAACTTCAAATGGGTCAATGAGACCGGTAAATCCACCGTTTACGATGGCCGCACCGGGGACACCTTCGACCAGCAAGTCGTCGTGGGCTATATCTATATGCTCAAGCTCGGCCACTTGGTCGCGGACAAGATCCACGCCCGTGCGGTTGGTCCTTACAGCCTCGTCACCCAGCAACCTCTAGGCGGTAAAGCCCAATACGGCGGACAGCGCTTCGGCGAAATGGAAGTCTGGGCCCTCGAAGCGTATGGCGCGGCTTACACCCTGCAGGAACTTCTCACGGTCAAATCCGATGACGTTCAGGGCCGCACCCGCATCTACGAATCCATCGTCAAGGGCGACAACTCGCTCGAGGCGGGAACCCCGGAATCCTTCAACGTTCTCATCAAGGAAATGAAAGGCCTCTGCCTCGACGTTCGTGTCGGTGGCAAGGAGCCCTCACTCACCGAATCCGCAGCCTGAAGACAGTAACGAAAACAACATCCTAAGATCATGAAAGAAGTTAATATCGGAGAAGTCTTCAGCGACCAAAAGCAGCCAGGATTCGATGAGGTGGCCATCACGGTGGCCGCCCCCGATTCCGTCCGGAGCTGGAGCAAGGGCGAAATCAAAAATCCTGAGACGATCAACTATCGCACGTTCAAACCGGAAAAAGGCGGTCTGTTCTGCGAGCGTATTTTCGGGCCAACCCGCGACTGGGAATGCTCGTGCGGCAAATACAAACGCATCAAGCACAAGGGGGTGGTTTGCGACCGTTGCGGTGTGGAAGTCACATTGAGCCGTGTGCGCCGTGAGCGCATGGGCCATATTGACTTGGCTGTGCCGGTTTCACACATCTGGTTCTACAAGTGCATGCCTTCGCGCATCGGCCTCATGCTTGACATGACCAGTCGTCAACTCGAGCGCGTGATATACTACGAGGATTACATCGTTATTGATCCCGGCAACACACCGCTGCAGAAGTGCCAGTTGCTGAACGAAGGTGAATTCCGCGAAGCGGAAGATCAATACAACGACGCTTTCACAGCCGGCATGGGGGCCGAAGCCATTCAGAAACTTCTGGAAAAAACCGACCTGCAAAATCTCAACGATGAGATCGAGCAGCAGATGGAATCCACCCGCAGCAAGCAGCTTCGCAAGAAGCTGGCCAAGCGGCTCAAGCTCGTCCAGGGCTTCATGCATTCGAAGACCCGTCCCGAGTGGATGATCCTCAATGTCCTGCCGGTCATCCCACCGGATCTCCGCCCGCTCGTTCCTCTGGAGGGTGGCCGTTTCGCCACTTCGGATCTGAACGATCTCTATCGTCGCGTTATTAACCGCAACAACCGTCTCAAGACCTTGTTGCAACTCAAGACGCCCGAAGTCATCATCCGCAACGAAAAACGCATGCTTCAGGAAGCGGTGGACGCCCTCTTCGACAACGGCCGTCATGGCCGTGCCGTTACCGGTGCTGCCAATCGTCCGCTCAAATCTCTCAGCGACATGCTCAAGGGCAAGGGGGGACGTTTTCGTCAGAATCTTCTCGGCAAGCGCGTGGATTACTCCGGCCGCTCGGTCATCGTTATCGGGCCCGAACTCAAGCTCAATCAGTGCGGTCTGCCGAAAAAGATGGCCCTGGTTCTTTTCGAGCCATTTATCATCCGCCGCCTCAAGGAACAAGGCCATGTTCACACGGTGCGCAGTGCCAAAAAACTCATCGAGCGCCAGACGCCCGAAGTCTGGGACATCCTTGACGAAGTCACCAAGGGTCACCCGGTTCTCCTGAACCGTGCCCCGACTTTGCACCGCCTTTCCATCCAGGCTTTCGAGCCGCTCTTGATCGAAGGCGAGGCTATCCGCATTCACCCGTTGGTTTGTACCGCCTATAACGCCGACTTCGACGGCGATCAAATGGCCGTGCATGTGCCACTTTCGGTTGAGGCGCAAATGGAAGCCCGCCTGCTCATGCTGGCGCGGTACAACATCTTCTCGCCATCGAGCGGAAAACCTGTCACCACGCCGTCTCAGGATATCCCGCTCGGCTGCTACTACCTGACCCAGACTCCCCGGGGTGAGGATGCCCGCAAAGACATCCGTCTCCCGCTCTTCGCCGAGCCTTCCGAGGTTGAACTGGCGCTTGAGGAACACGCCGTCCGCACCCACACCCGTATCCGCTTCAAGAATCCGGATTTCGGCAAAGATACGGTCTATGGCACCAAGGAACTCAAAATCCTTGAAACCACCGCCGGTCGTGTGATCTTCAACCAGATCTGGCCTGAAGAACTGGGCTTTTACAACAAGGTCTGCGGTAAGAAGCAATTGTCCGACGTCATCTGGCGCTGTTACAAGGCGGTCGGCCAGCAAAAGACCGTCGAGACCCTGGATCGTCTCAAAGAAATGGGATTCAGCGCCGCCACCAAGGCCGGTATTTCCATTGGAATCACCGACATGATGATTCCCAAAGAGAAAGCCGGGCAGCTTGAAAAAGCGTACAAGGAAATTGCCGAGGTCCAGAAGCAATACCGTCGCGGTATTATCACCGATGGCGAGCGCAAGAACAAGGTGCAGGATATCTGGACCCACACCGGTGAAGAACTCGCCAACGCTCTTTTCCGCACGTTGGAACACAACGACGGCAAGCGCGAAATGAACCCTGTGTTCATGATGGTGGACTCCGGTGCCCGTGGTAATCGCACCCAAGTCAAACAGCTCGCCGGCATGCGCGGACTTATGGCCAAGCCCTCGGGAGAAATCATCGAGCGCCCCATCATCTCGAACTTCCGGGAAGGTCTCTCCGTGTTGGAATACTTCATCTCCACCCACGGCGCCCGCAAGGGTCTGGCCGATACCGCGCTCAAGACGGCGGATTCGGGCTACCTGACCCGCAAACTCGTGGACGCCGCTCAGGACGTTATCATCACGAAGGACGATTGCGGAACGATCAATGGCATTCCCGTTAGTCCCATCTATGAAGGGGACGAAGAGGTCGTCAGCCTGGCAACCCGCATTGTGGGACGCACCACCTGCGAAACGGTCAAAGATCCTGTCACGGGTAAGGCGCTGGTCAAGGCCGGCCATATTATTAATGAGGAAACCGCCGCCGCTTTGGAAAAAATCGGCCTGGAGCAGTTGAAAATCCGCTCCGCTCTCACCTGCGAATCCAAGCGCGGTATCTGCGTCAAGTGCTACGGCCTCAGCCTCTCCACCGGACTGCCCATCAAGCACGGCGAAGCGGTCGGTATCATTGCCGCCCAATCCATCGGTGAGCCCGGCACCCAGCTCACCATGCGAACCTTCCACGTCGGAGGCACTGCCAGTCAGACGTTCAAGCAACCCATCATCAAGGCGAAGAATGACGGAACCGTTCGCTTCAATGACCTCAAGGTCGTGGAAAGCACGGACAACAACTTCGTTGTTCTCAACAAAAATGGTACGGTCAGTCTCCACGCCAAGGATGGCCGCGAACTTGAGAGCTATAACATTGTTATCGGTTCCATCATTGCCATCGGCGATCGCGGCACGGTGAAAAAAGGTGAAACCTTCATCCAATGGTTTTTTTTCAACGATCCGACCACCACCGAGAAAGCTGGTCGCATCGAATTCCGTGACATGATTCCCGGCGTCACCATCCGCAAGGAAGTGGATGAAGCCACCGGAGTCATGGGCACAGTCGTCATTGAACACAAAGAGGATTTACACCCGCAGATCGTCATTGCTGGTGAAGGCAAAGAAATTCTCGCCAGCTATTCCATTCCGGCCGGCGCTCACGTCGAAGTCAAGGAATCCCAAAAAGTCCCGGCCGGCACGCGTCTGGCCCGAACCCCGCGTAAAATCGCCAAGACCAAGGATATTACCGGTGGTCTGCCCCGCGTGGCCGAGCTTTTCGAAGCCCGTCGTCCGAAGGACGCCGCCGAGATCGCCAAGATTGACGGTGTCGTTGACATCGGTGGCACCGTTCGCGGCAAGCGCCGCCTCATCGTCAAGGATGCGGATTCCTCCGCCGAGGAAGAACACCTCATTCCGCTATCCAAGCACATCATCGTCTTCAAGGGTGATCTGGTGAAAAAAGGCCAGCAACTGACCGAAGGGCCGGTTGTTCCTCACGAAATTCTGGAGATCTGCGGACCCCAGGATTTGCAGGAACATCTGCTCAACGAAGTCCAGGAGGTTTATCGTTTGCAGGGCGTTGAAATCAACGACAAGCACATCGAGATCATCGTGCGGCAGATGCTACGAAAAGTGAAAATCAGCGACCCGGGCGACACGACCATGCTCTGGGGTGATCAGGTTGACCGTTTCGCCTTCGAGACGGAAAACGAAGCCGTTGTCGAGAAGGGCGGAAAACCTGCCGAAGCCAGCCCGGTCTTGCTCGGTATCACCAAGGCCTCGCTGGAGACCGACAGCTTCATCTCCGCTGCATCTTTCCAAGATACCACGCGCGTTCTTACCGAAGCCGCCACGCTCGGCAAGGTGGATCGCCTGCGGGGATTCAAGGAAAACGTCATCATGGGTCATCTTATTCCCGCTGGAACGGGTTTCCCAACCAACCGCGATATCGAAATTGTCCACATCGGCGATTCTCTGCCAGCAGAGGAAGAACCGCACAAAGCCGTTAGCTAAAAACTCTCCATGTCAGAATCATCTCAAAACGTAGCAATCATGACTGAACTCCTGGAAGCCGGGGTTCATTACGGTCACCAAACCAAGCGATGGAATCCTAAAATGAAGGATTACATTCTCGAGGAAAAGAATTCCATCTACATCATCAACCTTGCGCTCACCGTTGACCAGCTCGCCGTTGCGGCGGCTTATCTGGGTGAAGTCGTGAAGGGTGGGGGAAAGATCCTCTTCGTCGGCACTAAGAAACAAGCCCAAGAGGCGGTCAAGGAAGCAGCCGAAGCCACCGGTCAGTATTGGGTCAATCAGCGCTGGCTGGGCGGCACCCTGACCAATCTCCAAACCATCCGCCGCAGCGTCGCCCGTCTCCGTGCATTCCAGGAGATGGAAAAAACCCCGGCGTTTACGCGCTTGAACAAGGCCGAAGCCTCCGCTCTCCGCCGCGAAGCGGTCAAACTTCATCACAATCTCGAAGGTGTCCTCAATATGGATCGCCTGCCGGATGCGATCTTCATCATTGACACCAACCGCGAGGAAATAGCCGTGGCCGAGGCGGCGCGCCTGAAAATCCCCCTCGTGGCCATAGTCGACACCAACTGCGATCCCGAGAGGATTAGGTACCCGATCGCTGGTAATGATGATGCCATCCGTTCGATCCGTTCGATCCTGCAGAAAATCGTCAATGTCATCGTTCAGGCCCAGGGAGTGCGCACTAAAATCGCCGCTCCGAGCGAACTCGAAGCCGTTGCGGAATAGCTTTCCCGGGACGTTGAGCGATGCGTGCCGCGCGTCGACGGGCAGAAGCCTTTCCTCCACGTAACGCGCAACCTTTCACCCTTAACTTTCTTTAAAAAATGCCTGAAATCACACCCTTACTCGTCAAAGAACTCCGCGAAAAAACCAACGCGGGAATGATGGATTGCAAGCGCGCGCTTGATGAAGCTGCCGGCGACTTGATCAAGGCCGAGGAAATTCTCCGGAAAAAAGGCATCGCCAGCGCCGGGAAAAAATCCTCCCGCGTGGCCAAGGAAGGCATCGTGGCCTCCTATATTCACCTGCAGGGCAAGGTTGGCGTGCTGGTGGAAATTAATTGCGAAACGGACTTCGTCGCTAAGAACGAAATCTTTCGCGAGTTCGTCAAGGACATCACCTTGCACATTGCCGCCGCCCATCCTCTCTATGTTTCCCGGGAACAAGTGCCGGATAAGTTGGTCCAGGCAGAACGTGAGATCTTTGCCGCCCAGGTTGCCGGAAAGCCCGCTAATATAGTGGATAAGATCGTGGAAGGAAAAATTGATAAATTTTACAGCACGGTCTGCCTGCTCGAGCAGGTGTTCATCAAAAATCCTGATCTGACCATCAAGGATCTTGTTCACTCGAAGATCTCGGAGTTGGGAGAGAATATAGTGATCCGTCGCTTCACGCGCTACATGATTGGCGAGGATCTCGGTGCCTAGTCAGATTCAGCGCCTCCGCAATTTCTCGAGGCGTTCTTCCAACCCGCGATCAGCCGCTTGAATCGCCTCACGCAAGTGGCGGGAGGACATCGTGCTGCCCCCGAAGCTTTCGACCGTAGTGCGTTCCAGTCCGTCATCCGTTGCCACCGTGACATCATACGTCCCGGCGTATTTTGCGACCAGGCGTTCGATGACACTGTCGGCGGTCTGACCGAATTTTGAATAAAAAACCTGGATCCCGTTTTTCTCACTGGCTTCGCTGGCCGTTGTGCCTTTTCCGTCAAAAACCAGCACGATATGCCAGTCGGTATTATCCTGGAAATTGCGGAGAATTTTGCTGAGGGTCTCCCGGGCAAGCATCCCTTTTTGGGCATGCTGAATCGCCAGTTCAACCCATTGAAAAATGATGCTGTGTCCATCCACGATCAGAATAGTCGGCTTCATGAGATCGGCGCTTGGGGGCCAAGGCTCTAGTGTTCCACAAAAACACAAAGTCTGCGAGAGTTATGGCCTCGGGCTTTTATTCATGAACTTTTTTTCTCCTGCTGTTCCAAGAATCGCAACCCTATTCCTTCTGAGCCTTGCCGCAGCGCCGCCATCCTGGGCCCAGGATGGCTTCGCCGAGAAAGTCACATGTGGCAACAGGGGGACCAGGGTCCACATGAACAATTATTTCAATTGTGCCGGAAATTTCTATTGCAGCAACGCGCGAACTGACTCCGAGATGCTCAGTGAGAACAAGTGCTACGCGGGGGTGCGGAATCCCTGCTACACGGAAGCCGGCGCGTCATTACAGGCCTTGGAAAACATTTACGACCAGAGCCTTGGAAAGGCCGCGCAGAAGAATGATGGGGGGGGGGGGCCGCCTTACGCGTGCTTTCGCGCCCAGACACAACACACGCCCGCCACCGTCCGGGGGG
>Ga0114978_10002038_pt1 | contig 16830 bp, 10 predicted proteins | sample S_140212_EF_Meta_FD_87027 | JGI IMG/M metagenome (GOLD analysis project Ga0114978, IMG submission 87027) | Freshwater microbial communities from Lake Simoncouche, Canada to study carbon cycling - S_140212_EF_MetaG | ecosystem: Environmental > Aquatic > Freshwater > Lake | place: Lake... | reverse complement strand
CAATCGGTAGCCTGTCGGCCGAGGGGCAGGAATCGGTGCTCGCACAGGCCCCCCAGGACGCGGCCGCGGCCGATGATGGCGCCAGGGCTCTCCGAGACGCGCTCGACGCGGCGACACGCCGCTATGTCGAGGCCACGAACGGCCGCCGATTCGAGGCTCTCGCCGATCAATGGACGGAAGGGGCCGAGCTTTCCGAGGGCGGGGGGCTGATCGTGGGACGCGAGCCGATCGTCGCGTCGATCCGCGGCTGGCTCGAGACAAACCCCGAGGCCCGGATCGCCATCCGCCTCACCGGCGTCAAGGCCCTGGGGACGAGCGCGGCCCGGGTTCGCGGCGTGATGAGCTTCACGCGCAAGCCAGGTGCGAAGCCGATCGAGACCCGCTTCGAGAGTCTGCGGGTTCTCGAAGGAGCCACGTGGCGATTGGCCGAATCGACCGTCGAGCCGAGCCAGGTCGATGCACTCGAGGCACTTGCCTGGATGGTGGGCACCTGGAAGGCGACTGACCCCGACAGTGGAGCCACGGTCGATGCCAGCTACCAGCGCGTGGCCGGCGGCCACCTGATCCTCGGCGGGATCCGCCATCGGGCCCCGGCCCGCGACGGCCTCCCCGCCACCGAGATCGACGTCGTCGAGCTTATTCATCCTGACAAGGCGACAGGGAGCGTCCGCTCGTGGGTGTTCGATTCAACAGGCGCTCGGGCTGAAGGTGTGTTCGAGACCGATGGCACGTCGTTCAACCGTCGCTTTGTCGGCACGACGGCCGATAACGCCGCAGGTGACGTGGCCAGGTGGGTGCAGGTGATCGTTCCCACTGGCGACTCCACCTGCACGATGCAGTCGATCGAGCGAACGCTTGACGGCAGGCCTCTCCCCGACAAGTCGCCGCTCCACTTCAAGCGGCAGTAGCTTTTTTCTTGCCAGCCACGACGCGTGTGTGCAGCCTCGATCAGGGGCCCCACAGGCATTCTCACCCACACCATCCCATTCCCCCGAGAACCCAGCCCATGAAGCCCTCCCTCGCGATCGGCCTCAGCGATCTCCTCGATGCGTTCACCCGCGGCTTGGTGGTTGCCGGCCTTCTCGTCGCCGGCACGCTCCCGCCGTCGGTCGCCTTCGGCCATGGTGGCGGTGGCGGACATGGCGGTGGAGGTGGTGGCGGAGGCGCTCATTTTGGTGGCTACGGTGGCGGTGGCGGTGGTCGCCCCGGCGGCTTTGATGGCGGCGGGATGCGGGGGGGCGGGTTTGATGGTGGCGGTCGCCCCGGTGGCTTCGACGGCGGTGGAATGCGGGACGGAGGCTTCCGTGACGGCGGCTTCGCCGATGGTGGATTCCGAGACGGCGGGGGCGTCCGCGACGGAGGTTTCCGCGATGGTGGCGTGGTCCGTGATGAAGGAATCCGCGACGGTGGGGTGGTGCGCGACAGTGGCATTCGTGATGGCACAATCCGCGATGGCGGTGTCGTTCGCGATGGCGGCATCCGCGACGGCGCGATCGGTCGCGATGTCGGCCCGGGGCACTTTGCCGGCGAGGGGGCGTTTTCGCGCTCGCAACTCGACAACCTCCGCGGCCTCGGCGATCGCGGTCTTGCTGACCGGGGCATCGGTGACCGTGGCATCCGCCCCTACTCGATCAACAATCTCGAAAATCGCGGCTCGACGATCCGCAACAATTTTTACAACGGCGGTTGGTATGGCGGCCGTGGTTGGTATGGCAATCACTTCGGCCCCTGGTGGCCCGGCGCCTGGGGGAGCGGATTCGGGATCGGCCTCGGCGTGGGGATGCTCGCCGGCTGGGGCGGGATGGGCTGGGGCACCGGCATCGGCTACGCGCCGCTGTGCAGTTGGGGGGGCTATGGCCAGGCACCGGTCGTCTACAACTACGGCAGCACGATCTGCTACCAAGATGATGGCGTCTATGTGTCGGGGGAGCGAGTCGCCTCGGCGCCGGAGTATGCCCAGCAGGCAGTGACGCTCGCCGACCAAGGGAATGCCGACGTCAAGATCGCCGCCGACGATCAGTGGCGGCCGCTGGGGGTGTTTGCCCTCGCTCGTCAGGAAGAGACCTCCCCGAGCACGTTCCTCAGCTTGGCTATCGACCAGGCTGGCGTCCTCCGCGGAACGTACTACGACGCCGTCTCCGACAGCCAGCAGAACATCACCGGGAAGGTCGAAAAGAAGTCGCAGCGGGCCGCCTGGACGATCGGCGACAAGAAGACGCCGATCTACGAGACGGGCCTTTCGAACCTCACGCAACAGCAGACGACCGTTCTCGTCCACCGTGATACCGGCACTGACGGCGGCACCGGGAAGGTGGAGCAGATGCTCCTGGTGCGCGTACCCGATCAGGGCAACGAACCCGCTGGCAAGGCTGGCAAGGATGGAGCGGCTGGGGCCAAGCCCTCCCGCCCCACCATCGGTGGCCAATCGCCGGCTCCGGCCGGCGAGACGCTCTCCGTGCCCCCGGCCGACGGCGGCAATGGCAACTGAGAGAAGCGCGACGACGCGTGTCGCCTGGGAGAACATCATTCCGATGAAGCGAGGGGTGCCCGTCATGCGGCGGCGGTGGATCGATGACTCGGTTGGGCTTGCGGCACTCCTCGTCGGGCTTGGCCTAATGCCGTGCCAAGCCCGGGCGGCCGAGACGTGGGTCGATCTCACGCATTCTTTTGGCCCCGACACGATTTTCTGGCCGACCGAAAATGGCTTCCAGTTTGACCAAGGGAACAACGGACCGACTCCCAAGGGCTATTACTACGCTGCCAATCGGTTCACGACCGCTGAGCATGGGGGAACGCACCTCGACGCCCCCCGGCATTTTTCGGCCACAGGGCAGACCGCCGACGAGATCCCGGTCGATCGCTTCGTCGGCGACGCCGTCGTCGTCGACATCACGGCAAAGTGTGCGGCGAACGCTGTCTACGAGATCACGCCCGATGATCTCGTCGCCTGGGAGGCCGAGCATCATCGGCAACTCGTTGATGTGATCGTTCTCCTCAAGACCGGCTGGGCGTCGCGCTGGCCCGATCGGAAGGCCTACCTCGGCACGGAGCGCTGCGGGGCGGAGGGGGTGGCGGCGCTGCGATTTCCAGGGCTCGCACCCGAAGCGGCGAAGTGGCTCGCGGAGCATCGCCGCCTGAAGGCGATCGGCATCGACACCGCGAGCATCGACCATGGCCCGTCGACGCACTTTCTCAGTCATCAGGTGCTCTGCGGGGCCAACATCCCGGTGATTGAAAACGTGGCAGCGCTCGATGCTGTTCCTGCCACCGGCGCCTTCGTCGTCGCCCTGCCGATGAAGATCGCGCGGGGGAGCGGCGGCCCGGTGCGGATCATTGCCCGGATCCCTCAGTAAGCGGGCATGATGGCCGGGCCGAGACGTCGGCGGCCCATGCCGATAGCAGCGTCGAGGGAGAGTTGCGGGGATGTCGGGGATGGCCTAGCATCCCTCTCCATGAGCGCACCTCGTCATTCAGAAACGGAGAATCATCGGCCCGTCCGAGGGGCGGGCGGCGTCGTATCCTTCCCCGGCATGAGCGCCATGACGTGGTGCCTCGGTAGATCTGGGCTCATTCTTTTTGTCCTGGCGATCGTGCACACTCTGTGGATGGCGAGCATCGGTTGGGGCAACACGCTCAACGAGGCGCACTCGTTTCGGCAGTCGCAGACAGCCACCACCGCGTTCTACATGGTTGGCAAGCCATTTGCGCTGGCCTATGAGACCCCCGTGCTGGGAAAGCCATGGGCGATTCCCATGGAGTTTCCGCTCTATCAGTTGATCGTGGCCAGGATCGTGGGGCTGGTCGATTCGCCCCTCGATCAAACAGGCCGCTTCGTCGCCTTGATGTTTTTCCTGCTCACGAATGTCCCACTGTATCGTCTCGTACGCGGGGCAGGCGTGTCGGCGAATCATGCCTGGCTGCCGCTGATCCTTTTCACGATCAGCCCCTACTACGTGTTCTGGTCGCGCTCGTTCATGATCGAGTCGACCGCGCTGTTCTTCTCGGTGGCGTATCTGGCGACCGCCATCGAAGCGTCGCTGCGTGGACGATGGCGATGGGTGGTGCTTGCGGCGGTGCTCGGCGCCGTGGCCGCTGCCGTCAAGGTAACGACGTTCCTCCTCTATCTGGCAGTCGTCGTCGCCCTGCTCGGGGCCAGAGAATACAGCCGATGGACGCGCGATCACGATCTATCCATCCTTCGCCCCGCGATCACCCGCCTGCTGGCGATGACGGCCATCCCCTTCCTCACCGCGGTCGCCTGGGTGCGTTTCACCGACTCCGTCAAATCCGAGAACCCGCTCGCCGCGTTGTATCTGACGTCGAAAATGGCTCAGGACTGGAATTACGGAACCATCCACCAGAAGGTTTCCGGGGTTGTCTGGACGGTCATCCTCGGTCGGGCTCCCCAACTCGTCGGCGGCTCCTATGTCGCCTGGTTGGTATTAGGGGCGGCGCTCGCGGTGACCATCGTCCACCGCCGCCGTTGGCGGGAGACATTGGCGTGCCTCTCCGCCTATCTCCTCGGCCCCATCGTGTTTACGAACGTTTACTTTGTCCACAACTACTATGCCAATGCCAACGGCATTTTCCTGATCCTGGCGGTGGCGTTCGCGCTCGTCGGTCTTCTGGAAGACGTTCGGTGGCGCGGTGTCGGGGCGTTGCTGATGGGCTTGACGGCCGTGTCGGCAGGGGGGGGATACTGGAAGTACGCCGTCGTCAATCTCGAGAATCACAACGACGAGGTCCGTGACGTCGGTACCTTCATTCGGTCTCATGCGCCAGAGGGCTCTATCATCGTCTGCATCGGTTATGACTGGTCGCCTCTTGTCTCGTACTATGCACAGCGACGGGCGCTCAATTTGCCGATGGACCCCGAGGGCGGGGAGGCCCAAGACTCCGCAGTCGCTGCTGCGATCCGATTGCTTGAGGGAGAGAACGTCGGCGCGATTGTGGTCCTCGAGCCGGTTCGATATCCCCTCGAGCTCGCACAGCGACGGCTGCGCGAGGCCGGATTCGACGTGCCCGTGTTGACCCTCCAAGGGTTGCAGCGGTATTAGCTGCCGCCGGGCTGAGTCCGTCATGGCATGGTTCCGGGGGACACTGCCGGAAAAAAGCGGTTCCCGATGGCATCGCCGGGGCGAATCTCCGACCACGCCTGCCCCATTTGCAAAAGCCCCTTCGCCGACCACAATGCACTCCTCCGAGCGTTTTGGGGAATCGGGGGGGACACCACAGGAAGCTCGAAAAATGGCGAGGAAGCGGATTGTGATGCGGACGGGGGAGGCGCTCGTCGAGGCAGACGAGGCCTGGAGCGCCGCGGAGCCGGAGGTGGTGATCGGCGAGCTCGACGGGCCGGTGGGCCATGCGATCGCGAATCTCATCGGCGATCAAGTAAAGGGGCACACGCGCGTCTGGGCGATCCTCAATAGCGACGTCCAGGTGCGCCCCGCCACACTCATGGTGAGCAAGTACACGGCGCCCAACGCCCGCTACACCAACATCCTCATGGGGACGGTGCAGGCGGCGGTGGCCAATGCCGTTCTCGATTCGGTTCGTGCCGGAGACATTCCCAAGGGGGCCGTCAACGACATCGGAATCATCGTGGCAGTGTGGCTCGATCCCTCGGTGGCCGATTCCAAACTGAAGATCGATCACGAGGTGCTCTTCGAGACGCATCGAGCCGCGACCGCCAAGGCGATCCACAAGGCGATGAACAACGAGCCAACGATTGACTGGCTCCTGAAAAACCAGAAGAAGGTCGGCCACTACTTTCACGAGCTCGGTGTGAAGGGGGAGTTGTGAGCCGCTCAACAGCTCTGCCGGCCCGCTGACTCTTTTCGCCCTGCCCGTCCCACGCCACTCCTCGAGATCTGTTTATGCCCCGCGCTTCCCGAGCCCCCGTCAAGATCTCCCCGAAGCAGGTCGATGCCGCCTGGAAGCTCGCCCGGGAGCGATATGCCGCCCTCGGCGTCGACGTTGAGAAGGCTCTCAAGCGATTGAAGGCGATTCCCGTCTCGCTCCACTGCTGGCAGGGGGACGACGTGGGGGGATTCGAGCAGCAGGGGGACGCCATCGGCGGTGGCTTGGCCGTGACGGGAAATTATCCGGGGCGGGCCCGGACGCCAGACGAGTTGCGGGCCGATCTCGATCAGGCGCTCGCGCTGATTCCGGGGAGCCACCGTCTCAATCTCCATGCGTTCTATGGAGAGTTTGGCGGGAAAAAAGTCGACCGCGACGGCATCGAGCCGGCCCACTTCAAGGGCTGGATCTCTTGGGCCAAGGAGCGGGGCGTGGGGCTCGATTTCAACCCCACCTGCTTCGCTCACCCGAAGGCGGCCGACGGGTTTACGCTCGCCAGTGCCGACAAGAGCATCCGGAAGTTCTGGATCGAGCACTGCCGACGCAGCCGGGAGATCGGCGCCGCGATGGGGAAGGCCCTCGGGAGCCCTTGCGTGACGAATGTCTGGGTGCCCGACGGCTTCAAGGACACCCCCGCCGATCGGATGGGGGCCCGGGCCAGGCTTGCCGATTCACTCGATGCGGTGTTCGAAAAGAGCCTGCCCGCCAAGCACCTTCTCGATGCGGTGGAGCCGAAGCTGTTTGGGATCGGGGCCGAGGCCTGCACGGTTGGGTCGGCGGAGTTTTACCTCGGGTATGCCATCACCCGGAAAAAGCTCCTCTGTCTCGATGCCGGCCACTTTCATCCCACCGAGACGATCTCCGACAAGATTTCGAGCGTCCTCCTCTACCTTCCGGAGATCCTCCTCCACGTCAGTCGCGGCGTCCGCTGGGATAGCGACCATGTCGTGACGTTCAGCGACGATCTCCAGGCGATCGCCCGCGAGATTGTCGCCTGCGGTGATCCCTCCCGGGTGCATGTCGGGCTCGACTACTTCGACGCCAGCATCAACCGGATCGCCGCCTGGACGATCGGCACACGGAACATGCTCAAGGCCTTGTTGCTGGCGCTCCTCGAGCCGCCGGGAATCGGGGCCGCGGAAGAGGCGGGGGATACGACGACACGGCTTGCCCTGCAGGAGGAGGCCAAGGGGCTTCCGTTCGGGGCAGTGTGGGATTACCACTGTGAAGTCGAAGGGGTGCCGGTGGGGGAGGCGTGGCTCGCCGACATCCGCCGCTACGAGGATCAGGTCACGGGGAAACGGACATGACGACGCAGGATCACGAACACGCCGGGCACGGGATGATTGACGAAGTCGAATCGCCGGCTGTCGGCTCCGAATACGAGCGCGAACGTGTCCCGGAACGCGCTCTCAAAGGTCCGAGTGCCTTCTGGGGGATGTATGCCGGCGAGCATACCGCCGGCACGGAGTTCATGATCGGCCCGCTGTTCGTGAAGTGGGGGGCCGATGCCTTCAGCCTCATCGTCGGACTGCTGATCGGCAACCTCCTCGCCGTCCTCACTTGGCGCTATTTGACGGCGCCGATCGCCTGCAGCGAGCGGCTCACGCTCTACTACAAGATGGAGAAGATCGCCGGCCGCGGCTTGGTGACGGTCTATAACCTCGCCAATGGTCTCCTCTTCTGCTTCCTCGCCGGGTCGATGATCACGGTCTCGGCGACGGCGGTTGGGCCGTTCTTCCCCGAGGGGACGATCGCGATGCCGACGTTCTCCTCGACAATGCCCACCGGCCCCGCCTGGATCATCTCCTGCATCGTCATCGGCACGGCGATGACGTTTGTCGCCCTCAAGGGCTATGACGTTGTCGCCCTGGTGGGCCACTATTCCGCGCCGTGGATGTTTCTGATCTTTCTGGCCTGTGCGATCGTGACGCTCGGGAAACTGGGGACGACCGACGTCTGGGCGCTCCTGACCCCGCCCCCCGGCACGGAGCAATCGATCTCGTTTGTGGGGATCGTCCTCTTCGCATGGTTTTGCAACGCCGCGATGCACATCGGCATGGCCGATCTGTCGGTGCTTCGGTTTGCGAAGAAGCCGAGTGCGGGCTGGGCAAGCGCCGCGGGGATGTTCCTCGGTCACTATGTCGCCTGGATCTGTGCGGCGCTCCTCCTCATTTACTGGGTCAAGGAGAAGGGGGTGAATCCGCAGGAGGGGAAGGATCCCGGCACGATGGTCAACGACGCCGTCGGCTGGGCCGGGCTCATCTGCATCATCATCGCCGGCTGGACGACGGCGAACCCCACGATTTACCGGGCGGGTCTGGCCTTCCAGGGCGTGCTCCCCGCGCTCTCCCGCACCGGGGCCACACTTCTGGCGGGCGCTGTCTGCATCGCGGCGGGGATCTTCCCGGCGTTCGCGATGCGGCTCCTCGATTTTGTTGGCGTCTATGGCACGATCCTCGCGCCGGTCGGCGGGTTGATCGTTGTCGATCACTTCCTCGCCGATCTCGTCGGGATCGACCGCGACCCGGCGGAAAAGAGCGGCGCGTCATTCAACATGGCCGTCCTCATCGCTTGGCTCGTGCCGGTGCTCATCGGGCTGTCGATGACGGCCGTCTCGCCGGTCAATCCGTGGGGTTTCGAGGTGCCGCCCTGGTATCTCCCGCTCCCCTGCACGATTGCCTGCGGCATTCTCTACATCCTCCTTTCGAAGTTCGCCGGCGGCCGGGCCGCGGCGGCCGCCTGATCACGGGAGTTCGAAGCGATGACAACCTCTGAAAAGTCGCCGTACCACATGCCGGCAAAGTTTGTCGGGCTGGCGGCCCTCGCCGGCACGATCCTCCCTCCGGTGGCGTTTCTCTTTGGCGCGATGTCGCTCGACATCGTCAAGGGGATCATGTTCGTCTCCACGATCCTTTGGTTCGTGGCAGCGCCATGGTGGATGAAGGTGGAATGACGGCGGGTCGATCGGGGCCGGCTGGCGCTTGAATGGCCGGGGCTTTCGGGGAGTTCGGCGGGTTTTGAACTTACTCAAGAAGGAGCTTGCATGCGCAAGCGCGACGCGGCGTGGAGCGCGGTGGTGGTGGCCATCGGCTTCGTGACTGGGGCTCATTGCCGGCAGGCTTTTGCCGTGGAACAGGCCGCGTCGGCAGGGGGTGGCCGCAGCCCGATCAGCCAGTTTGACGTCGTGCCGACGAGGATCGTCTGGCAGAGTGCGAAGGGGGTGGGGAGCCCCGAGTCGCTCCTCGCGCGGCAGGCTCCGCAGCCGTTGCTCGCCTCGCCCATTCCTCCCTGCACGCTGACGGCGAGCGACGACGGGCCCGCTGGCGTGCTCCTCGACTTTGGCAGGGAGCTCCAAGGGCATGTCGAGCTCTTCACGCCGCTTGCGCCCACGAAAGATCCCGTCCGCGTTCGCGTCCGCTTCGGCGAATCGGCAAGTGAGGCGATGGCCGACCTCGGCGACAGGAACGCCCAAAACGATCATGCGATCCGCGATTCCGTCGTCACGCTTCCCTGGCTGGGGACGCAATCGGTCGGCCCGAGCGGATTTCGATTCGTGCGGATCGACGCGGTCGACCCCGGGAAGACGGTGATGCTCTCGCAGGTCCGGGCGAAGCTCGGCGTCCGCGATCTCCCCCGGATTGGCTCCTTCCGCTCGAGTGATCCGCGCCTTGATCGGGTGTGGGAAGTGGGGGCCGACACGGTTCACCTCTGCATGCAGGACTACCTCTGGGACGGCATCAAGCGCGATCGCCTCGTGTGGATCGGCGACATGCATCCGGAGTTTCGCTCGATCGAGGCCGTCTTCGGCCACGACGACGTCGTGCCAGAATCGCTCGATCTGACGCGTGATGCCACGCCGGTGACCGAGTGGATGAACGGGATCTCGAGCTATTCGATGTGGTGGGTGTTGATCCACGAGGAGCTGTGGATGCATCGGGGCGACCGAGCCTATCTCGAGGCCCAGCGGCCCTATCTCACGAAGCTTCTCGAGCGGCTCGCGGCGCTCGTCGGGGCGGATGGTCGGGAGCGGATCGACGGGTTGCGGTTTCTCGACTGGCCGAGCTCGCCGAACCAAGAAGGAGTGACGGCCGGCCTCCAGGGGCTGCTCGTGATGACGCTCGATGCCGGCGCGCGGCTCATGGACGAGCTCGGCGATGACTCCTTGGCGGCCTTGTGTCGGGAGGCGGCGAATCGGGGGCGGAAGGTGGTGCCCGATGTGAATGGATCGAAGTCGGGAGCGGCGCTGCTGGCCCTCGCCGGAATGCGCGACGCGAAGGAGACCGCAAAGAACACCCTTCTCCCCGGCGGGGCGGCAGGGGTGTCGACGTTTTACGGGGTGTATGTCCTCGAGGCGCTCGCCGAGGCGGGGGAGATCGATGCGGCCCTTGATCTGATCCGCGTCTACTGGGGAGGGATGCTCGACCTCGGGGCGACGACGCTGTGGGAGGACTTCGAGCTGGCCTGGACGGAAAATGCCGGCCGGATCGACGAGCTTGTGCCCCCCGGGAAGAAAGACATCCACGGCGACTGCGGCGCGTACTGTTACGAGGGCTTCCGTCACAGCCTCTGCCACGGCTGGGCGAGCGGGCCGACGTCGTTCCTCTCGCGCCGCGTCCTTGGGGTCACGGTTGCGGCGCCGGGGATGACCAAGCTCCGCGTCGCGCCGCGGCTCGGCAAGCTCCAGTGGGCCGAGGGAACCTATCCGACGCCCCGTGGCCCGCTCTTCGTCCGTCATGAGAAGCGGGCCGATGGGAGCGTTGGCACGACGATCCGGGCCCCCGAAGGGATCGAGATCGAAGGCCCTCCAGGAGCGGCGATCGAGTCTGTCGTGGCGGTCGCGAGCCCGCAGTCATCGGGGGAGCGGTATGGTGGGCTCACGCCGCCGGCCGACGGGCTCCTCCCGCAGGGCTTGCTGTGTGAATGGCTCACCGATCCTGCCGGCATCGACGCCCGGGCTCCGCGGCTCTCTTGGCGCTACGAGGGAGGCCCCAACAGCCGCCGCGGCCTGCGGCAGACGAAGTATCAGATTCTCGCTGCCTCGGCGCCTGGGCTGCTCGAGCCGGGGAAGGCCGATCGGTGGGATTCCGGCGTCGTGGCATCGTCCGAGACGCTTTCGATCGTGTGGGGCGGCAAGCCGCTTGTGTCCGGCGAGCGCGTCCATTGGACGGTGCGGGTGTGGGATGAGGCGGGGGTGCCTTCCCGGTTTGCTCCCCCGGCGACGTTCCTGATCGGCCAGCTCGAGGCGAACGACTGGAAGGGGGAGTGGATCTCGACCCCCGACCACTCGGCCGTCCACGCCGATCCGGCCACGCTTCATCTGCCGCCAGCACGGCGATATCGGAAGGTTGTCGGTTTCCCGAAGCCGGTGAAGCGCGGCGTGCTCCATGGCACGGCCCTCGGGCTTGTCGATTGGCGGATCAATGGCCAGCCAGTCAGCGATGCCTGGTTTGCCCCCGGCTGGGCCGACTACGCGCAGCGTGTCCATACGCGCAGCCATGACGTGACGGCGCTCCTCGGTAAGGAGCCCGGCGCCGCCTGCCTCGCCGCCGAGGTGGCCGATGGTTGGTATGCCGGCTACCTCGGCTATGGGTTGCTCGTCGGTTACGGCCCCCATCGCACCGGCCGCAACTTCTACGGCACGACGCCGGCGCTGATGGGGCAGCTTGACGTCGAGTATGCCGATGGCACGCGGGAGTCGTTTGTCACCGACACCAGCTGGGAAGTGTCGTCGGCCGGGCCGACGCGCGAGGCCGACTTCCTCATGGGGGAGCGGCATGACGCGCGTCAGGCGCAGGCCGGCTGGGATACGCCGGGATTCGAGCCTGAGCCTCACCAGTGGCAGCGGGCGATCGCTGCCGCGGCCCTGCCGACCGAGACCGTGCCCTTCTTCGAATCGGGAGTGGAACGCGAGGCGGCGATCGGCTTTGCGAAGCCCCCGCGGCTCGTCGCCTCCACCGCACCGCCGATCCGCGTCGTCGGCGAGCTCCCCGCGAGAAGCGTCCGTGAAGTGCAGCCGGGGGTGTTTGTCTTCGACTTCGGCCAAAACTTCGCCGGCGTCGTCCGGCTCTCCGTCGAGGCACCCGAAGGGACGGCGATCCGGCTGCGGCACGGCGAGATGCTCCACGCGGATGGCACGCTCATGACGGAGAACTTGCGCCGGGCCCGTGCCGTCGACACCTACGTCTGCCGCGGCGGTGGCCGCGAGACTTGGCAGCCACGCTTCACCTACCACGGATTTCAGTATGTCGAGGTGAGTGGCTTGCCGGAGGGGATGACGCCGCTGCCGTCGCTGCTTGTCGGCCTCGTCCTCTCCAATGACATGCCTCCCACCGGGAGCTTCGCCTGCAGCGATCCGGTGATGACGAAGTTTTGGGAGAACACCACGTGGACGCAGCGGGCCAACTTCATCGAGGTGCCGACCGATTGCCCGCAACGCGACGAGCGTTTCGGCTGGATGGGGGACGCGCAGATCTATGCCCGGACTGCAACCTTCAATGCCGATGTGGCGGCCTTCTTCACGAAGTGGCTCGATGATGTCGAGGAGGCGCAGATCCGTCACGGCAAGGCGGCCGGGGCCTATCCCGACTATTGCCCTTATCCGATGGCCCATGGCGCGCCCGGCGCCGTCCACGGCACCGCCTGGACCGATGCCGGTGTGATCTGCCCCTGGACCATGTGGCGGGTGTATGGCGACAGCCGACTCGTCGAGCGGCATTGGGCCTCGATGGAGCGTTTCATGGCCTGGCGGCTGGCTGCCGACCCGAAGCTCGAGGGGGTGAATCTCGGCAACACCTGGGGCGACTGGCTCAACGTCCAGGAAGAGACGCCGATCGAGTATGTCGATCTCTGCTACCACGCTCAGTCGGCCCGGATGATGGCCGAGATGGCGGAGGCCCTCGGGCGGGGTGATGCCGAGGCTGGTTACCGCAGGCGGCTTGCCGATCTCGCCGCTTCATTTCGGAGGAAGTATCTCCTCCCCTCGGGGCTCGTCTCGGTGGCAACGCAGTCGGCCTGCGTCCTCGCCCTCGAGGCGGGCGTGGTGCCGGAAGACCGGATCCCGGTCGTCACCGGGCAACTCGTCGGCCGCATTGCCGCCAACGACACGCGGATGGCGACAGGATTCCTGGGCACGAAGGCGATCCTCCCGGTGCTCTCGGCGCATGGCCAGCACGATCTCGCCTGTCGCCTCTTTCAGAGCCGGAAGTTTCCCAGCTGGGGCTATGAAGTGGAGCAGGGGGCCAACACCGTCTGGGAGCGGTGGGACAGCTACACGAAGGAGCACGGCTTCAACGGCGCTACCGGAAGCAACAACGCCGCCATGAACAGCTTCAGCCACTACGCCTTCGGCGCGGTGATGGAGTGGGGCTTCCGGACGCTTGCCGGGATCGATGTCGGTGAGCCGGGAGGGGCGACGGTCCATCTCCACCCCCGGCTCCCTTCCCGCGACAGCAATCCCGATCTCCCCGCGATCGACTGGGTGAAGGCCGACTGGCGCTCACCGCGTGGGACGGTTCGGAGCCATGCCCGGCGGGTGGGAGACAGGCTCGAAGTGAGCGTCACGATCCCCCCCAACACCGTCGGCCGGCTCGTCGTCACAGCCAAGGGCCCCGAGGACGTCACCGAGGGGGGGCGAGCGATGGCGCTCGTGCCCGGCGTGCGGGTGATGGAGACGACCGACGCAGGCGTCGTGCTCGCGCTCGAGTCGGGGAACTATGTGTTTGCCGTCGGCGGGCGCTGAAAGCTTCGATGTCTCGGGGGCGACTTTCTTGACGTCATGAATAGACGCCTGTACACTCCTCCTCGGACTGTCTGACGGCCCCCGCATCGGAGTTCATCCCCTCATGAACACCTACCGCATCTACGAGGATCTGCGGCTGACGCTTGGCGAAGAGGCTGCGAAGTCACTCGCCCACACGCTCGGGCCGATGTTCGAGGAGGCCCGCAACACGCTCACGAAGACCGAGTTCCGTGAGCTCTGTGCGGCGATCGAAGCCCGCAACGCCGTCGTGGACACTGGCTTCGCCAGGCTCGCGGATGCTCAGTCGCGAACAGAGGCAAAAGTCTCGGAGCTAGCCGAAGCTCAGTCGCGAACAGAGGCAAAAGTCTCGGACCTTGCCGAAGCGCAGTCGCGAACAGAGGCAAAAGTCTCTGAGCTGGCCGACGGTCAAGCCAGGCTCACCGAAGCTCAATCGCGATTGGAAGGACGAGTCTCGGAGTTGGCGGTGGCTCAGTCTCGGACAGAGGCAAAAGTGTCGGAGCTGGCCGTGGCGCTCGGTTCGCTGACGACTACGGTCGAGCGGCTTTCAATTCGCACTGATGCGGTTGTCGGGCGGACGTTCGAACTCCAATTCCGGGATCGGCTGTCGTCGTATCTCGGCCGGTTCCTCAGGCGCAGCAAGCTCCTCCGCAACGATGAAGTCCTCGACGCCATCGAGTCGGTACTCGACAGCGAGGAATGCGACGAGGTACTCCGGGTGGATGCGATCGCCTCCGGGCTTGTCGATGGCGTGCCGAGCCATGTCGTCGTGGAGGTCTCCTCGACCGGCGACACCGATGACGTTGTCAGGGCCGAGCGGCGGGCGGCGATCCTGCGGAAGGCCGGAATGGTGGCGATTCCGGTCGTGGCCTGCGAGGCGATCTCACGCGAGACGGCGCTCTTCGCCCAGGCCAGAGGCGTGCGTGTGTGGTGCAGCGGCACGATGCTGGGCGCCGCCGGGTAGGCGTTGCCGGGGGCCATGCTGCTTTTCGTGGCCACTTCGGCCACCTGTGGCGGCCCTCCTTCGTCCCGGAGGCTGTGGCGCGTGCCCGTCAGGGGCTGGCGATGTCGTGCCAGGTGAGCCCGAAGCGGGCGAGGTATTTGCGGAGGCGGTCGGCGTCGTTGGGGCTCGCCTTGGCCTGCCGCGACACGGCGAACAGTTCACGGCCGGCGGCGGAGAGCGACCGCGATTTCCGGCAGACTTCGACGATCGCGCCGAGCTGGAGCCGATCGAAGAGGTCGAGGGTGGCAAGTTGCTCTCGAGGGAGCAGGGCTGCGAGGGGATCGTCGGCCGCCCGGCCGGCACCGCTCCCTTCCCACGCGGCTCGGAGCCGGTCGATCTCCTCGTCGACATCGGCTGGCCCGATTCGGCCCGAGGGGGCGAGCGTCGCCATCCGCTCGACGGCGGCCGAGAGGTCGCGGAAGTTGCCGAGCCAGGGGGCATCGGGGCCCTCGGCGAAGGCGAGAAAGCGCTCCCGGGCCTCACGGTTGATCGTCACCCGCCGCCCGCTCCGCGCGGCGACCCGCTCGAGCTCGTAGTCGAGATTCGGTGCGATGTCCTCGCGGCGGGTGGCAAGGCCGGGAAGACTGAACGTCCACAGATCGATGCGCGCGAGGAGATCGGCACGGAACCGGCCGGCGCCCACGGCCGCGGGGAGATCGGCGTTGGTGCCCGCCAAGAGCTGGAAGTCGCTTGCCACTTCGGTGTCGGAGCCGACCGGCAGAAAACGCCGCTCCTCGATCGCCCGGAGGAGCATCGCCTGTTCATCGAGCCCGAGCTCACCGATTTCGTCGAGGAACAGCACGCCCCGGTCGGCCGCGCGGAGGAGGCCGGCCCGGGCGGCCGCGGCACCGGTGAACGCTCCGCGGGCATGGCCGAAGAGCGCCGACATCGCCTGATCGCCGCGGAGGGTGGCGCAGTTCACCTCGACGAAATCCCCCCGCACCTGCTCGCGGCGGCGCTTCAGCTCATAGATCCGCCGCGCCAGGTGCGACTTCCCGGCGCCGGTGGGGCCGGTGAGGAGGATCGGCAATGGGCTCGCCACGGCGACCCGTTCGATGCGGCCGATGAGGGCATTGAAGGTGGGGCTGCGGGTGTCGATTCCCGATTTCAGAAACGACAAATCTTCACGCCGCTCGAGGGCGAAGCGGGCGGCGATCGAATCGTAGCGGGAGAGGTCGAGATCGATCGTCCGCCACAGTCCTGCGCCTGCTCGACCGCGGCGGGGAGGGGAGCACTGGAGGATGCGCCCGGGGAGATGCCGCGATTCGGCGAGGAGAAACAGGCAGATCTGCTGGACGTGCGTGCCGGTGGTGATGTGGATGAGGTAGTCCTCGTCATCGGTCCGAAACTCGAGCGATCGGGCGAAGCCATGGAGCGACGCAAACACCTCCTCGAAGTCCCAGGGATCGGCGACGCCGATTTCATGGCATGTGACGACCGTCTCCGGGGAAACCGTGCCGATGTCCCCGGCCACGACGGCGGCGAGGTCGCGCTCCGACGGCAGGTGGAGGAGTTCGAGCCGATCGACGACGAGGTCCTCGTGCTGGCACAGGCTGACCGTCGGCCGCCACCGCGTCCAACGCTCCTCCGTCTGCCCGGCGTCGAGCCGGAGGCCGAGGATTCCGACGACAACGGTGGGGCGGTGAGCAGGCATAGATGTAAAGATAAACCACGATTCAAAGGGATCGAAAGTCCTTCGGAGCGGGACGGCTCAAGGCGGACCGTTTTCGTCGTAAGTCTTCCTGTGCGAATAGTTTGCGTGTTTATTCAAAAAGCAACGGGCCGAGGCGCGGCATGTGCAAAGACGGTTCTCCGCTGGTCGCCCGTCGTTGGCGATCGACCCGTTTGGCAGCCGGTTGAGACGCCGGGGCGGAGAATGCCCCGGCCAACGCCCCCTTTTTCGGAAGACCTTTTCATGCACGAGATCATTCCCACCGGTGATGCGACCGGAATCCTCCCCACTGGAGCCGCGACGAAGCCGATCACCGTGATCGGCACGCCGGCGATCCGCGCCTCGTTCGACGCCATTTGCCTTCAGCAGTCGGTCAATTCCCGCCTTGCCCCCGGCGTCACCGACCTCATCCTCAACCCCGACGGCCACTGCGGCTACGGGGCCCCGGTCGGCTGCGTCCTCGTCTCGCCGACGCACGTCTATCCCGGGCCTGTCGGGGTCGACATCAAGTGCTCGATGAGTCTGCTCCAGTTCGAT
>Ga0114978_10002036_pt1 | contig 16831 bp, 17 predicted proteins | sample S_140212_EF_Meta_FD_87027 | JGI IMG/M metagenome (GOLD analysis project Ga0114978, IMG submission 87027) | Freshwater microbial communities from Lake Simoncouche, Canada to study carbon cycling - S_140212_EF_MetaG | ecosystem: Environmental > Aquatic > Freshwater > Lake | place: Lake... | reverse complement strand
TCCGGCGTGTCGCGCGAATGCTCGATTCCGGTCGCGGTGGTGCAGGGAATTTTCGCCAAGGAAAACAGCCAGGGCCTGTTTTTCCAGCCGGAGCCGGCGTCTGCCGCGGCGGCTGACGCTGCGCCTACGCCGCCCGCCCCCGGTGGCAAGCCCAAGCTGCAGATCGTCAAGTAACAGCATCGCCGCTGTTGCGCGGCACGACAAGCGCCGACGATGAAGCCGTCCCCCACGCCCGTCATCGAATATTTTTACACCCTGTCCTCGCCGTGGGCGTATTTCGGCGGGCCCCGCATGGTGGAGATTGCGCGCAAACACGCGGCACGCATCGTGCTGCGCCCCTATGATTTTCTGAATGTTGTGCCGCAGACCGGCGGCATCCCGCTGCGCACGCGCCCGCAGCCGCGCCAGGACTACCACGCCATAGAGCTCGACCGCTGGCGCCAGCTTCTCGGCATGCCGCTCAATCTCAAGCCGCGCTTTTACCCGCCGGACAATCGCCCGGCGACGCACGCTGTCATCGCGGCGCAACTCGCGGGACTCGACGCACAGCGCCTGTCGCACGCGATTCTGCAGGCGCTGTGGGCGGAGGAGCGCAACAGCGCCGACCGCGCGACGCTGATCGCAATCGCCGGGGAGAATGGCATGGACGGCGCGAGGCTGTTCGCCGCGGACACCACGGCGGCGGTAGAGCGGGAATTCGCGCGCAACTCGGTGGAAGCGGTGGCGCACGGCGTGTTTGGCTCGCCCACCTATTATTTCGCCGGCGTACCCTACTGGGGGCAGGACCGGCTCGATTTTCTCGACCGCGCGCTGGCTGCCGCAGGAGTTTGACAGCTGCAATCGCCACGGCGGAGAATGGTTTGGGCGCTAAAACAATAAACCGGTTTTTGACAGGGCGGCGCAGACCGCATACGGCGCGTGTTTCGGTACTCATACCAACGGAGGGGAACCCATGCTGAATCCTGAAGAACTCGCGCAGCTATTGCCTGCGGAAACATCGTCTTTCGGCTCGCCGGTGCCGGCGCAGATCGTGTCCAACGACGAATACATGCCGTCGCCGCAGACCGCCAAGCAAAAAGAATATGAAGCGCGCATCAAGGCGCTGGGCAGCGAGTTGGCGAAAAAACACGGCACGACACGGCGCAAATTTTTCAAGACGGCGGCGGGGATGGCGGCATCTTTCGTCGCCATGAACGACACCTACGGGCCGGTGTTCGGCGTCTCAAGCGCCGAAGCGGCGACGCCCGAAATGGCGGACGAGCGCGCGAAATCGCTCAAGGGCCAGTTCATCATGGACATGCACACGCACTTCCTGCGCGACGATACCAAGATCATGGGCTTCGTCGCCCAGCGCGCGGCGGTCGGCAAGGCCGGCTGGAACCCGCAGCTGGTCGGCAAGGAGCAGACCATACAGGAGCTGAAGTTCGCGAATTATTTCAAAGAAGTCTACATGGACAGCGACACCAAGGTCGCGTGCATCACCGGCGCGCCTTCGGAAATCCCGGGCGACTGGTTCCTGACCAACGAGATGAAAGTCGAAGCGCGCGCCAAGATCAACAAGGAGGCGGGCACCCGCCGCGCGCTGGCGCACGCCATATTCACGCCCGGCTACGACGGCTGGATGGAGCAGGTCGATCACGCCATCCGTGACCTCAAGCCCGATTCGATGAAGGGCTATACGATAGGCGACAACTCGCACAAGGACCTCTCCAAGCATCCGTGGCGCCTCGACGACGAGAAGCTCGTCTATCCCGCTTACGAGAAATTCGCCAAAGCGGGATTGAAAAATGTGTGCATACACAAAGGCCTGTTTCCGCCGGCGGTCGAGAAGAATTTCCCGCACCTCGTTGCCTACTCCGACGTGCGCGACGTGGCGAAGGCCGCCAAGGACTGGCCGCAGCTGAACTTCATCATCTATCACTCGGCCTATCGCTGGGCGGGCGGCGGCAAACCCGAGGATGCTTGGGAGCAGTTCCAGAAGACCGGGCGCATCGAATGGGTGTCTGACCTCGCTGAGATCCCCGAGAAGTACGGCGTCAACAACGTCTACGGCGACCTCGGGCAGATATTCGCGTGGACGGTGGTCGCCGAACCGCGGTTGGGCGCGGCGGTGATGGGCATACTCGGCAAGGGCCTCGGTTACGACCACGTGGTGTGGGGCACCGATGCCGTGTGGACCGGCGCGCCGCAATGGCAGATCGAAGGTCTGCGCCGGCTCGAAATCCCCGAAGACATGCAGAAAAAATACGGTTTCAAGCCGCTGGGGGCGGCGCCGGACAGCCCGCTCAAGAATGCGATCTTCGGCGGCACCAATGCGAAGCTCTACAACTACACGCCGCAGCAGCGTTCGGCGCTGGAGAACGACCGCTTCGCCCAGATCAAGGAAACCTACGAGAAGTACGGCGACGGCCGCAGCAACCTGCGTTACGGCTACGTCGCGAAACCGCTGGCCTGACGTTTTCCGCGCCAGATGACGGCGGCGTCCGCGCGGACGCCGCCGTTTTTATGTAACGCCGAAGTTGCCCGCGGGCCGGTGCAAGTGTAGCCTGTCACCGGAGATGCCTCGGCTGAGCAGAACAAAAATGCATAAAAACAATCATCATTTTCTTGTCGCGATCGCGCTGATCGCATGGAGTGCCGCGGCGCCAGCGCGCGCCGCCGACGATACGGTGGCCGACAAGCCGCGGGTAGTGGTGCTGTGCCCCGAGTGCGGCATCGTGTCGCACATCCGCCGCATCGACAAGCCGGTAGCGCCCGAGCGCAACCTGCTGCCGAGCATCACGTCGTCGCCCCACGCTGGCGGCATGGGCAACGAGACCCAGGCCGTGCCGCTGTTCAGCATCGGCCGCGGCGGCGCGCAACGCGTCCAGCGCGAGCCCGCCACGCGCAGCATGTGGGAAGCCACCGTGCGCTACGACAACGGCCAGTACGGATTCGTCACGTTCGAGATAGAGCCCGATTTGAAAATTGGCGATCGCGTGCGCCATGTTGAAAATACGCTCGAGGCGATTCCAGCCGCGGCACGTTGATCAGGGGCGGCAATCCGCGTCCGTAAAGTTCGCGCGCCGGCCTCTCGCACAACTTTCTCCGCGGCCAGCCAGATATGAGAAAATCACTGCCGGGCCGGGTTAGCTCAGTTGGTAGAGCAGCGCATTTGTAATGCGACGGTCGAGGGTTCGAATCCTTTACCCGGCACCATTGATCCAGTCCCGTTGAGAAAGGCGCGCGTGCAAAACCTGATTGCTGCCGTTGTCCTGGCCTGCCTCTGCGCCACGCCGTCACTGGCCGCCGAGCCGCAGGGCGTGCTGAAAAAAATAAAGACGACGAAAACAATTGCGCTCGGTTACAGCGAATCCGCGGTGCCGTTTTCTTTCGTCGGCAACGACGACCGGCCGCAGGGTTATTCGGTCGACCTGTGCAAGCGCGTCGCTGACGGCATCCAGCAGCAGCTCGCTCTCAATGAGCTGAAAATCAAGTGGGTCAAGGTCGACGTCGATACGCGCATCCCGTACGTGATGAAAGGGCTGGTGGACATTGAATGCGGCTCCACCACGCACACGCTGACGCGCCAGGAAAAAGTCGATTTCAGCAGCATGACGTTCGTCGACGGCGGCAGCTATATCAGCAAGGCGCGCGCGAAAATTGCGACCATCAAGGACCTCGAAGGCAGGAAGGTGAGCGTGATTCCCGGCACGACCACTGAAAAGGTGCTGCAGACCGCGCTTGACCAGGCGCAGGTCAAGGCGCAGATCCTGCCGGTGCGCACCCACGCTGAAGGCTATGCGGCGCTGCGCGAGGACAAGATCGACGCCTATGCGTCCGACCGCATCATACTGGTCGGGCTCGCGTTGAACGGCATCGATGCGCCGTCGTACCGCCTGAGCGACGAGATGTTTTCGTACGAGCCCTATGCGTTGATGATGCGCCGCGACGCCGATTTCCGGCTCGCCGTAAACCGCGAGCTCTCGCAGCTCTACCGCAGCGGCGATATTCTGAATATTTACGGGCGCTGGTACGGCCCGCTCGGCGAGCCGAGCACGCTCCTGAAGGCCATGTTTTTCCTGAATGCCACGCCGCAATAGCCGACTTTTCCCGCCCGCCGGCGGCTGCGCACGGCGCCCCGAAACCTGCGATAATCCGGATCCGCGTTGGCGGCAGTGGCGTCGCTGTGCAAGAGGATCCCTCGCGGTGGCGTTGATTCAGCAGCGGCCGGGCCCGGTTTCATCGTTGTGCGGGAACTTCAAGCGAAGTCGGGCGGTCGATAGTCAGCGTCGGGCTTGAATCGCCCGGACGCAACCCAGGGTGGCAAATACAAGAAGCGCGCGGACAGCAGTCCCGTCAGCGCGGAGGAGAAGTCGTGATGATCAAAGTCGAAAATCTGGTGAAATCGTTCGGCGCCAAGCATGCCGTCGACGATATTTCTTTCAGCGTCGAGCGCGGCGAGGTGCTGGGGTTTCTGGGGCCCAACGGCGCCGGCAAATCGACCACCATGCGCATCATTACCGGGTTTTACCCGCCGACGTCGGGCCGCGTCACCATCGGCGGCTTCGACATCGTCGACGATCCGCTGCCCGCCAAGCGCCTCATCGGCTACCTGCCGGAGAACGCGCCGGGCTACGCCGATATGACGGTGCACGGATTCCTGGGGTTCGCGGCCGATTTGCGCGGGCTTAAAGGCGACGCCAAGAAAAAAGCCGTGCACACCGCGGTCGAAACCTGTTTCCTCGAGGGCGTGCTGTACCAGACCATAGACACCCTGTCGAAAGGCTACAAGCACCGCACCTGCCTTGCGCAATCCATCATTCACGACCCCGATATCCTGGTGCTCGACGAGCCGACCGACGGCCTCGACCCCAACCAGAAGCACGAGGTGCGCGCTCTCATCAAGCGCATGGGCGAGAAAAAAGCTATCGTGTTTTCGACGCACATCCTGGAAGAGGTCGAGGCGGCGTGCACGCGGGTCATCATCATCGACCGCGGCAAAATCGTCGCCAGCGGCACCCCGCGCGAATTGAAGGCGCGTTCCGAGTTCGCCGGTGCGGTACGTTTTGCGACACGCAGCGCGAACGCCGCGACGCTGGGCGCCAAGCTCGCGCTGCTGGCCGCGCGCACCGAAGTGCTGAGCGAAGCCGGCGGCAGCACCGTGATGCGCGCTTATCCGCGCGAGCGCGGCGGCAACGGCGCGTTCGTCGGCAGCATCGCCGAACTCGCGCGCAGCCAAAGCTGGCAGTTCGACGAGATCCATGTCGAGGAAGGGCGGCTCGACGAAGTGTTCCGCTCGATCACCCTGCCGGACACCGTCAAAGGAGCGCATTGAAATGAACGCGCGCAACAACATCATCGCCATCATGAAACGCGAACTCGGCGGCTATTTCACGTCGCCGGTCGCTTATGTGTTCCTTGTCATCTTCCTTTTGCTGACCGGGTTTTTCACGTTTACAGTCGGCAATTTTTTCGAGCGCGGCGAGGCCTCGCTGGTGTCGTTCTTTACCTGGCACCCGTGGCTGTACCTGTTCCTGGTGCCGGCGGCCGGCATGCGCCTGTGGTCCGAAGAGCGCCGCCTCGGCACGCTGGAACTGCTGCTGACCATGCCGATCACGACGTGGCAGGCGATCGTCGGCAAATTTCTCGCGTCGTGGATATTTCTAATCCTCGCGCTGGCGCTGACTTTCCCGGTGTGGATCACGGTCAACTGGCTGGGCCGGCCCGATAACGGCGTGATTTTCGCCGGTTACGTCGGCAGCGCGCTGCTGTCAGGCGCGTATCTCGCGATCAGTTGCATGACTTCGGCGATGACGCGCAACCAGGTGATCAGCTTCATCGTGTCGGTGGTGCTCTGCCTGTTTCTGATCCTCGCCGGCTTCACGCCGGTCACCGATCTGCTGGTGCGTTGGGCCAACCCGTCGGTCGTGCAGACCATCGCGGCGTTCAGCGTCATGACTCACTTCGAAGGCTTTCAGCGCGGAGTGCTCGATTTGCGCGACATTGTGTTTTTCGTGTCGCTGATCGGATTTGCGCTGTTTACGACGGGGGTCGTCATCCGCGGCCACCGCGCAGGCTGAGAGCAGGAATCGCATCCATGAATAAAAAACATTTTGCAACTTTGGTTTATTCGGCCGGCGGTGTCGCCGCGCTGGTGGCGATCCTGATCGCCGTCAATTTTCTGCTCGGCGCGTTCAACGCCCGGGTCGATCTCACGCAGGGCAGCGTTTACACGCTGTCGCAGGGCACCCAGGCCATCGTCAGCAAGCTCGACGCGCCGGTCAAGATCCGGCTTTACTATTCGCAGGGCAGCGCGGTGGTGCCGGTCGGCCTCAAGACTTTTGCCAAACGCGTCGAAGACCTGCTCTCCGAGTTCGAGCGCGCGGGCCGCGGCAAAGTCATCATCGAAAAACTGAACCCGGAGCCCGATTCGGACGCCGAGGATTCGGCAGTGCTCGACGGCATCGAAGGCCAGCTTACCAATACCCAGGAGAAATTTTACCTCGGCCTCTCGGTGAGTTTCCTCGACCAGAAAGCGGCGCTCCCGGTGCTGGCCCCCGACCGCGAGCAATTGCTCGAGTACGACATCACGCGCGCCATCACGCGCGTCGCATCGATCGCCAAGCCGGTGGTCGGCATCATGAGCGGGTTGCCGGTCATGGGGCGCCCTCTGAATCCGATGACCAAGCAGCAGCCAACCGAGCCGTGGACGCTGTCGACCGAACTGCAGAACATATTCACCGTCAAGAAAGTCGATCTCAAGGCCGAAAAGATTCCGGACGACATCAAGGTGCTGCTGGTCATACACCCGCGCGATATTTCGGAGACCACCGAATATGCGCTCGACCAGTTCATCCTGCGCGGCGGCAAGATGATCGCCTTCCTCGATTCGTACGCGTATTTCGACCAGCAGCCCGATCTGCAGAATCCGTTCGGCGGCAACAACGCCGGCCAGTCGACTTTCTACCGCCTGCTCAAGCACTGGGGCTACGGCATGGAAATGGGCAAGGTCGTGGCAGACCTGACGTATGCGAGCGGCGCCGGACCGCGCATTCTGCCGACGCTGCTGTCGCTCAACAGCGAAGCGCTGAACAAGGACGATGTCGTGGCGAGCCAGGTTGGCACGCTGTTGCTGCCGTTCGCCAGCACGTTTACCGGCAAGCCCGCCGAGGGGCTGACGCAAACGGTGCTGGTGCAATCGTCGCCCAACGCGATGCTGGCCGATCTCATCATCGCGACGTTGTCGGGCGAGCCCTCGACGCGCGGTTTTCAACCGGCGGGTTCGCCCTATCCGCTGGCGATCCGGGTGACCGGCAAATTCAAGACGGCGTTTCCCGAAGGCAAGCCGAAGCCGTACGAGCCGCCGTCGAAAGACCCGAAGAAAGCCGCGGGAAAAGCCGACGAACCGAAGGGCGAGGCCCAGTTGACGGAGGCAGCGCAGGAGAATTCCGTCGTGCTGGTGTCCGACGTCGACATGCTGACTGACGGCGCCGCGGTCGAGATCCAGGAAGTTTTCGGCCAGCGCCTGGCAGTCCCGCGCAACGGCAACCTGAATTTCGCGCAGAGCTTGGTCGAGCAGGTCGCCGGCGACTTCGATCTCACCAAGTTGCGCAGCCGCGCCGCGTTCACGCGTCCGCTCACCGTCATCCAGCAGATGGAAGCGCGCGCGCAGCAGAGCTATCTCGGCAAGATCAAGGAACTCGAAGACAATCTGCAGCAGACGCAGGAAAAGCTGACCGCGCTGCAAAAGACGCGCGCCGGCGCGCAGACCGCGACGATGTCGCCCGAGCAGCAGGTGGAAGTCGAAAACTTCAAGAAGAAAGCGATCGAGACGCGCCGCGATCTTAAGGAGCTGCGCAAGAACCTGCGCGTCGAAAGCGAATCGCTGCAGTTCTGGACCAAGGTCGTCAACATCGGCCTGGTGCCGCTGCTGGTTGTGCTGCTGGGATTCGGGTTGGCGATGGCGCGGCGGCGCAAAACCGTGGTGGCCAAATGAATCGTAAAACGTTCCTCATCCTGATCGGCCTGCTGGTGGTGCTGGGCGGCGCCGGTGCGGCGCTGTTCTGGCAGGACCTCGGCACGTGGCGCAGCAGCAATACCCGTATCGGTTTCAAGCCGTTCGAGCAATTGCCGGTCAACGAGGTCGCGCAAATCCGTTTATATGACGGCAAGGGCGAAGCCACGCTGGCGCTGAAGGACGGCCGCTGGACCGTGAAGGAACGCGGCGACTACAGCGCGAGCGTGCAGGAAATCGGCAACCTGCTGGTGAAACTGCCCGACCTTAAAGTCGTGCAGACGGAAAATGTAGGTGACACGCTGCTGCCGCGGCTGAGCCTGGTGGCCCCGGCGGCGAACGCAAAAGCGGACGCCAAGGCGGAAGGCGCCGGCACGCAACTGGAATTGAGCGACAAGAGCGGCAAGCTGATTGGCAGCCTGCTGCTCGGCAAGATAGTTGTAAAAATAGAACCGAGCCCGTTGCCGATCAAGCAGGAGACGCCGGTCGGGCGCTACGTGTTGAGCCCGGGCAATCCAACCGTGCTCGTCATGTCGGACGCGCTGAAAAACGCCGACGCCAAGCCGGACCTGTGGCTGGCCAAAGAATTCTTCAAGGCCGACCGCATCAGGTCGCTGGCGGCGAGCGGTGACGGCGCGTCATGGAAAATCGCGCGCAAGGAAGAATACGGCCAGTGGAAATTCGCGGACGGCGGCGGCGAACTCGATCCAAGCAAGGCGGTTGCCGCGGTCAACGGGCTGGCTGGACTGGCCTTCAGCGACGTCGCGCTCGACGTGAAGGCGGAGAACTTCGACAAGCCGCGCACGCTGGTGGCAGAAACCTACGACAACCTCGTTTACACGATCCGCATTGCGCGCAAGCCTGGCGGCGACGATTATTATCTGGCGGTCGCGCTGAGCGGCGAGCCGGCGCGCACGCGCGTGCCGGAAAAAGGCGAGAAGCCCGCCGACAAGGAACGTCTCGACAAGCAGTTCGACGACACGCTGAAAAAGCTCGACGAACGGGTGAAATTCGAAAAGACCCTCTCCGCATGGACCTACGTGGTCCCCGCCAAGGCGCTGGAGCCGTTGATCAGGACGCGCGGCGATCTGGTCGCTGTGGCCCGCAAGAAATAGGTCTCGCAAAAAAGAAAGCGCGCAATCCCTGCGGGATTGCGCGCGAACCACGCTAAGCGTGGAGGAGGAGAGAGCTGAGGCAGCCTCAAGGGGATGAGCGCCTCACAAGAAGAATAGCAAATAGTGCCGCGCGGCAAGCCCAGAACAGAGGGGTAAACCGGCGTCAAATCTAGGTTTCACCCGCCGCGCCGCGGTCCTCCAGTGCGCGCTGGGGTATACTTTCAGCGCCATTTACCAGACAGCCATGCCATGACCCGCGCAGTACATGATCTGGGCGGCCAGCCCGCCGGCCCGCTCGATCTCGTCGAGCACGACCGCACGTTCTTCGACCAGCGCGTCGATGCGATGATGCGCCTGCTCGCGCATCCCGAGCAGGGGCATTACACGGTGGACGCGATGCGCCGCGCGATCGAATCGCTACCGCGTGATGAATACGACGGGTTGGGCTATTACGAGCGCTGGGCGCGCGCGATACGCCAGCTGGTGGTCGAAAAAGGCCTGCTCAGCGAAGACGAACTGAACCGCAAGCTCGCAGTGTTGGCGCGCGAACCATGACGCCGTCGTTTGCTCCCGGTGACCAAGTGAAGGTGCGCGCGGCGGACGTGACGACGCATTGCCGCACGCCGCATTATTTGCGCGGCAAGCGCGGTGTGGTGGCGCGCGTGTTCGGCGCGTTTCCCAACCCCGAGCAGCTTGCCTATCACCGCCCCGGTGTGCCGTACCAGCCGCTCTACCAGATTGAGTTCGATTTCCGGGAGGTGTGGGGCAGGGCGGAAGCCAACACCGTAATCACGGCCGATATTTATCAGCACTGGCTGGAGCGCGACGCCTGACCATGGCACACGATCACGATCATCCGCATCACGATCACGGCCATGATCATGCGCACGCTGACGATACGCACGCGCCGGTCAACGAGGCGCACGGCGTGCGGCCAGAATCCGTCCTGCTCGAGCGCGCGCTGCGCGAACTCTTGATCGAAAAAAATGTTTTCACGGCGGCCGGCCTGCAGCGCCAGATCGAACTGACCGAGTCGCGCAACCCCGAGCTTGGCGCCAGGGTTGTCGCCCGCGCGTGGACCGATCCGCAGTACAAGGCGCGGCTGCTCGCGGAGGCCAAGCCGGCCATCGAGAGCCTGCTCGGCATCGACCTTAATCTCACGCCGGAACTCACCGTGGTCGAGAACACGTCCGGCCGCCACCACGTCATCTGCTGCACGTTGTGCTCATGTTATCCGCGCGCGGTGCTGGGCATCCCGCCGGCGTGGTACAAAAGCCCCGAATATCGTGCCCGCATGGTGAGCGAGCCGCGCGCGGTGCTGGCGGAATTCGGCACCCGGCTGCCCGACGACGTTGAGGTGCGCGTGGTCGACTCGACCGCCGACATGCGTTATATGGTGCTGCCGCTGCGGCCGCGCCACACCGACAACATGAGCGAGGCGGAGCTGGTGGCGCTCATCACGCGCGATTCGATGATAGGTGTTACGGTGTTACCCGAGCCGCGGCGCTGAGCCGGCGGTCTTTTCATTCGTCACGAGGCAAGTGCAAACATGAAGTTCAAAGACCTGCTCAAGTCGCCGGTGTTTTCGTCCGGACATCGCTGGAGTTTCGCCAAGCGCAAGAAAGGCTATGAATCCGACGTCACCGCGCTGGTGCGCACCATGCTGCAGGACGAGAGCATACGCGCCGACCAGCGGTTCGCATGGGAACGTTGGCGCGCAGAAGACCGCGTCGCAAAAAAGGCCTGATCGAGTGACGACGATGCGCACGCTGCTTTTGTGCGGCGTGCTGATCCCTGCTGCTCCCGCAGTATGGGCGCAGGCTTATCCGGCCAAGCCGGTGCGCATGATCGCGGCGTCGTCGCCCGGCAGCGCGGTGGACATTGTCGCGCGCGTCGTCGCGCAAAAACTGAGCGAACAGATCGGCCAGCAGGTCATCGTCGACAATCGTGCCGGCGCCGGCGGCAACCTCGGCGCCGAGCTCGCCGCCAAGGCGGTGGCTGACGGCTACACCCTGTTCATGGGCACGCCGGCGCATGCGATCAACACCGGCTTATACCGCAAGCTCAACTACGATCTTATCCGCGATTTTGCGCCGGTGAGCCAGGTCACGAGCGGGCAATACGCGGTCGTCGTGCACCCGTCGCTGCCGGTGAAGTCGATCAAGGAACTGATCGCGCTCGCGCGCGCGAAGCCGGGCCAGCTCAATTACGCGTCGGCCGGCAGCGGCAATGCGACCCATCTCGCCGGCGAACTCTTCAACAGCGCAGCGCGCATCAAACTTGTGCACGTGCCGTACAAAGGCAGCGGGCCGGCGGTGACGGATCTGGTCGGCGGCCAGGTGCAGCTCATGTTCGGCAACCTGGTCGCGGTGCTGCCGCAGTACAAGGCCGGGCGCCTGCGCGCGCTGGCGGTGACCGGGGAAAAGCGCACCGCCGCCGCGCCCGAGCTGCCGACCGTAAGCGAAGCCGGCGTGCCGGGCTACTCGGTGATCTCGTGGTTCGGCGTGCTGGCGCCGGCGGGCACGCCGCGCGAAATTATCACGCGGCTGAATGCGGAATTGATACAGGCGATGCGCGCGCCTGAAATGCGCGACAAGCTGGCGGGTGACGGCGCCGAACCGAGCGCCGGCACGCCGGAACAATTTGCGGCATTCATCAAGAACGAAATCACACAGTGGACGACGGTGGTCAGGAACGCGGGCATCACCGCCGAGTGACCGCTGGCTCGTCCGCGGGCGCGCGCGGCGTCTGCGATAATACCCGCGATGAATCACCCACCTGACGCTGCCGCCGCCAATACTGCGCTTGATGACATAGCGCGGCTCATCGAGGCCGGCAACTGGCAGGAGGCGCGCACACGGTGCGAAGAACTGGTGGCGTCGTCTCCCGGCGACGCCGACGCGCTCGCGTGGCTGGGCCAGATCGCCGTCGGCCAGTTTCGCTGGGAGGACGCCATCGTGATTTTCGACCAGGTCATGCGCCTGCGCGTCGATCCGTGGACGCTCGGCAACCTGGGCGTGTGCCAATGGAAAGTCGGCAATCTCGAAGAGGCGGAATACTGCCTGCGCGGCGCGGTCGAAATCAAGCCGGACTTCACCCGCGCGCACGTGAGCCTCGCCCTGGTGCTGCATGCGCGCGGACAGTTCGACGCCGCTCTCGCGCAACTGGCGATCGCCCACGATCTTGATCCTGCCGACCACCAGATTCCGATGCGCCGCGGGTGCGCGCTTGCCGCGCTTGGCCGCTTCGATGAGGCGCAGAAAATGTTCGCGCACGCGGTGGAGCTGGCGGGCCGCTTCAGCTATTCGCGGCTGGTGGCTTTCGACCGCGCGACTTTCGACGCGGCGACCGGGCCCGAAGAGGTAGTGCCGCCGCCCAAGCAGGCGGCGCAGGCGGGGGCGCCGGGCGGTTTTCGCTACGTGACGCTGATTTCGTGCAATCCGCCGTACGTGCGCAAATACGGTTTTCCTTTTATTCGTTCATTCGCCGCGCAGGGACGCGGCGACAGCCTGCTGCACCTGCATATCTACGATCCCGACAACACCATACTCGGTGAAGTGCAGGAGGTAATATCGCGCAGCGGCCTGGCGAGCTACACGGTCACCACGGAAGCGAGTCCGTTTCCAGCGCACGAAACAAAGCAGCGCAAGGCGTATTACGCGTGCGGCCGGCTCGTGCATCTGCCCGCGTGGCTCGATCAATATGCGTGTCCGGTGCTGAGCCTTGACGTCGACTTCATCGTCGAGGACACGCTGGCCGGGCTCGTCGAAGCGGCCGCCGGGCACGACGTCGGGCTGAACGCGCGCGATCCCGTCGATTCGCCGTGGCTGGACGTGATCGCCAACATCATCGTGGCTAATCCGACGCCGGCGTCGCGCCGCTATTTCGCCGCCGTCAAGAATTACGCGCTGCGTTATTTGCGGCAGGAACGCGAAGCATGGCTGGTCGACCAGAGCGCGCTCTACTGCGTGCTGAAAATGCTGGGGCGTTATGCCGCGCCGCCGGCAGTGGCGTGGCTACCCGCGGCGAGCCAGGCCTGCTTGTGGCACATCGGGCACGCGTACGATCATTTGCTCGACGATCCGCGCTACCGCAAATACGCCCACGCCGGCTGAGCGGTACGCCGGCGCCCGTCAGGTGTGCGCTTTTAAATCGCGCTTGCGCGCAACGTGGTGAGAAATGGTTTCGAGCACGCGCTCGCCGGTCGCGTTTTTGACTTCAGTGCGCACCACCGCGAGGGAGCGTCCTGCGTGCACCACGCGCGATTTGACGGTGAGCGACTTGCCGTGGCCGGGGCTGATGTACCACGCCGACACATTTGACAGCATCATCGTCGCCGGCACTGCTGCGCACGCGCAGGCTGCCGCCATGCCAAAGGAAATTCCGCCCTGCACGTGGCCGACGCGGTTACCCAGATGCGGCCCGATGGCAACTCGCATGGCGGCGCCGTGCGCGGTGTGTTTGGGCGCGCCGCCCCAGAAATGCTGGATGAAGGAAGTCTGCGCGGACGCTTTGGCGAGCGCGGCATCGCACGCTTTGAGAATGCGGCGCTCGTTCGCATCGAGTGCTTTCACGTCCAGCGGCGGCGGCGGTTGCCCCGGGTTGCGCTGCCACGGCAGCGGCGCCAGCGTGACCCCGGGCGGCGGATTGAGAGTCACGAATTCACCACTGGCGTGACAGACCGGTTTGCCGTTGGCGTGCAGCGTCGCCAGCGTCATGGACTGGCGCAGCGCCGAGCCGCTGCTGAAGCCCAGCAGTTGCGCATCGGCGGTGATTTCGCCGGTCGCCGGCTCGCCGGTGAACTGGATCTGCATGTGGAGAGTTGCCAGCCGCGCACCCGGCGATACCAGTACACGTGTTGAAGTCGCCAGCGCCGTGTCGGCGAGGATGGCGAGTGCCGCGATGTCCATCTCGCTGTTGGCGTCACGGCAATGCGGGCCGTCGGCAATGGTGACGCGCGTGGCTTTGTCCGCGACTTGCGGCCATTGAATGTCGAGAAAAAATCCCGGGAAGTGCAGTCCGGGAGTGCGGTTGCCGGCGATGCCGCGCAGTACGTGCGCGCGGATGTCTGCTGCGTCAGGGTAAGGTGGTTGCATGGTAGTCATTCGAGGTGGATGCCGAGTTTTGCATAGATTGGCCGGATGTGCTGACGGATGAGCGGTAGCCGGTGCGCGATGACGGCGGCGACCGCGAGGCAGGCCGCGCCGCCTGCGCATACCGTAACGGTGGCGCCGATGCGGTCGGCGAACATGCCCGCGCCGAGGGCGCCGAGCGGTGCGACGCCGAGAAATGCGACGGTATACAGGCTCATCACGCGTCCGCGCTTGTCGTCATCGACGATGGTTTGCAGGATCATATTGGTCGATACCGTGACGACCAGGATGCCGAAGCCGATCACGCCCATGAGGGCGATCGACAGCGGCAGCCAGCGCGACAGCGATAGCGCCACCAGCGCGGCGCCCACCGCCAGTGCGGCGGCCACGATGTAGCCGAGCAGTCCGCGCACGTTGCGGCGCATGCTGAGCAGCAGCGTGCCGGCGACGGCACCCAGGCCCGCCGCGCCAACCAGGAAACCCAGGGTCTGCGCGTCGCCTGCAAAGGCTTCGTGCACGATGGCCGGCATCAATGTGTTGTACGGCGCCGCGGTGATCGCCACCGCCGCCAGCAATATCAACAGCAGCCGGATCGGCAGCACTTGCCACGCGTATACAACGCCCTCGCCGAGTCCGCGCCACATCGGCGCGTGCGCTGCCGTGCTGGGCTGTGGCTTGACGCGGATGAAGGCGAAGGTGATCAGCACCGCGACGTAGCTCAAAGCGTTGATCAGGAAACAAGTCGCTTCGCTGTAACGGCTGATCACGAGTCCGCCCACTACCGGCCCGATCAGGCGGCCGCAATTGGCGACCAGCGAGTTGGTCGCCACTGCGTTCGACAAATCCTCCTTGCCGTTGACGAGTTCAAGCAGGTAAGCGTGGCGCACCGGCAGTTCGACGGCAACGCACATGCCGAGAAACGCCGTGAGCGCGATGATGTGCCACACCTCGATGGCGCCGGTGAACGCCAGCACCGTCAGCACGATCGCCTGCAGCATTTCGAGGACCTGGGTGGCGAGCATCATGCGATGACGGTTGAAGCGGTCCGACCACATGCCGGCAACCGGCGCCAGCAGCAGTATCGGCAGATTGGCCGCGAAGCCGAGCACGCCGAGCAGCGTGGCGCTGCCGGTCATGCGATAGACGAGCCAGGCGAGCGCGATCTGCTGCAGCCAGTAGCCGATCAGCGCGAATATCTGACCGCTGACGAACAGGGCGAAATTGGGATGGCGCAGGGCGCGGGGCATGGGAAGTTATCGGTGCAAAGCTGCCGCTGCCGGTTTGGCGGCCGGCCGCGTCAGCATAACCACGGGCACTTAATTTAAAAGCGTCCTGAAGTACCGGATCGTCTCTTTCAGTCCGTCGTCGAGCGCCGTGTGCGGTTGCCAGCCGAGCTCTTTGCGCGCGAGCGTGATGTCCGGCTGGCGCTGTTTCGGATCGTCCTGCGGCAGCGGCTTGAAGGCGAGTTTCGATTTCGAGCCGGTCAGCGCAAGTATTTTTTCAGCCAGCGCGCGCATCGAGACTTCCGCAGGGTTGCCGAGGTTGACGGGGCCGGTGAACGCGGCGGCGCTGTCCATCAGTTTCACCAGTGCGGCGACGAGATCGTCGACATAGCAGAACGACCGCGTCTGCAGGCCGTCGCCATACAGCGTGATGTCATCGTTCTTCAGTGCCTGCATGATGAAATTACTCACCACGCGGCCGTCGTTCGGATGCATGCGCGGACCGTAGGTGTTAAATATGCGCGCGACCTTGATTTCGAGCTTGTGCTGGCGGTGATAATCGAAGAACAGCGTTTCGGCGCAGCGCTTGCCTTCGTCGTAACAGCTGCGCGGGCCGATCGGGTTGACGCGGCCCAGGTAGTCTTCGGTCTGCGGATGGACTTCCGGGTCGCCGTAGACTTCGGAAGTCGAGGCCTGCAGGATGCGCGCCTTGACGCGCTTGGCAAGCCCCAGCATGTTGATTGCGCCATGCACGGAGGTCTTGGTCGTCTGCACCGGGTCGAACTGGTAGTGGACCGGCGAGGCCGGGCACGCGAGGTTGTAGATCTGGTCGACTTCGACGTAGAGCGGAAACGTGATGTCGTGGCGCATCAGCTCGAAGTAGGGGTTGGCGGCGAGGTGCGCGATGTTCTGCTTGCTGCCGGTGAAGTAATTGTCCACGCACAGCACGTCGCCGCCCGCCGCGAGCAGCTTTTCGCACAAATGCGAGCCGAGAAAGCCGGCACCGCCGGTAACCAGAATTTTTTTCAAGCGTGTTCCCTCATCTCCTGCCGCAGATTGTATGTGAACGGGGCGGGCATGGCTACGCGGCCACTTCTGCTATAGTTAAGGCACTCCCGCGCGTCCCGGCAATGCCGCGACCGCACCAATCGGCGGCCGCGCCGCGGACGCCTTCAGCAATGAACATCTACCGCATTTTTCTCATCGCATTCTTCAATGTGGTCTGCCAGCGTGCGAGCACGGTGGTGGTGGCGCTGCTCGCCATCGAACTCGGCGCGGATCAATTCGTCATCGGCCTCCTGATCGCCATGTACTCGCTGTTCCCGGCGCTGTTCGCGTTGTATGCGGGACGGATTTCGGATCGCCACGGCGCGCGTCTGCCGATGCTGCTGGGCTCGCTTGGCC
>Ga0114978_10002031_pt1 | contig 16875 bp, 19 predicted proteins | sample S_140212_EF_Meta_FD_87027 | JGI IMG/M metagenome (GOLD analysis project Ga0114978, IMG submission 87027) | Freshwater microbial communities from Lake Simoncouche, Canada to study carbon cycling - S_140212_EF_MetaG | ecosystem: Environmental > Aquatic > Freshwater > Lake | place: Lake... | reverse complement strand
GTATTTCAGGATTTGGACACCGACAACCTTGACCGCATCCGTGTTTGCGCCAACTCGCGTTTTGGTAAGATTGCTTGGCACTTCCCAACCAATGGGAACGGTGGCGAGAACTACGGTTACGTTAAGTACAACATCGTCCTTGACCAGTGGGACTATGGGTCCAACTCGACAGCCAATCCTTATGTGGCGAGATCTGCGTGGATCAATGAGTCCGTGCTTGGCCCACCCATCGGCGCGGGCTTGAACCAGTATCTTTATCAGCATGAGACATCAACTGATGCTGATGGCGTAGCGATGGACAGTTATTTCCAGACCGGCTACTTCGTGTTGAACGAGGCCGATGTGAAGATGTTCATTGATCAGGTATGGCCTGACATGAAGTGGGGTTACTACGGTGGGACGCAGGGTGCTAACATCTTGCTGACCTTCTATGTGACGGACTATGCTGGACAGACGCCGATTGCCTATGGCCCCTACACGCTGACGCAAGCGACAACCTATATTACCCCGCGATTCCGTGGCCGCTTGGTCTCAATCAAGATCGAGAGCAATGACATTGGCTCGTTCTGGAGACTTGGCAACATCCGCTATCGCATTCAAGCCGATGGACGATTCTAATGTTTAGAAAAATCGCCATGAAAAATTTTTGCAGCATCTATCCTTGCCGCAATCGCTTCTTCTTTGGTTTCAAAAAGCCCAAGATGAACCATTTTTTTATTAACAGTTATGTAAGCTCTCCATTTTTTGGTTTGTACATGCCAGCCAACTCCTTTATGCCCAGAGGTGTTGCTTTTAATTTTAGTTATGTTCATCATGTTTTGGGATTTTGTAGCGCTGCGAAGGTTGCACCATCTGTTGTCGGATGGATTCTCGTTAATGTGGTCAATTTGATGCGCAGGCCATTCCCCCGTCATCATAGCCCAAATAATTCTATGCGCTTTATACAGCCGACCTTCTATGCCAATCAGAACTCGCCCATCTTTGGATTTATGCCCGGCAACATCGCCGGGCTTCCTGCGCCGCGCCGCTGGAACGCGCCATATCAAATGGCCCGTTTCTGGGTTATATTCAAAAAGTTGGTGCAGTGCGGATGGATCAATCATGGCCTATATTTACCACATGTATCCAATTTTGCAAGGGGGTAAATACTGATGCCAGCATCATTGGACGATCTGTTAACCGCCCAAAAGAACGGCGTCGTTGCCATAAACAACGTCGCCCGAACCACTCAGCGCGGCCAAGGGACACAGACATCCGCGACCGCAACAGCCGCAACCCTCGTAATTACTGGCTCTGGCTATTTAGTTAACTTTGCAGTTCTTGTGGCCGGGTCCGCTGCGGGCACGATCAATAACGCCAATGCCACTGGGTCTGCTGCGTCGGCAAATGCTCTATGCGCAACGCCTGCAACTATTGGCATATATCCGGCGGGGCAAGTCTTCACGAATGGGCTGGTCATTGTTCCGGGAACAGGTCAGTCCATCAATGTCACATACTCGGCGGGGTAAGCCATGCCATTAGCAAAAGGTTCATCCCAAAAAATCATCGGCCTTAACATCAAGGAATTGATGGATACTGGACGGCCTCAGAAGCAGGCTGTTGCGATTGCTCTCAGTGAATCGCGCAAGCGGCGCGCTACTGGCGGCGCATCCTTCTTTGGAAATCCCAGTGAAGTCTCGATGGAAAAAATACACGTTGGTCCGATCCGCAGCCCTGTGGCTGGCCGCACCGATCATCTTCCAATGCATGTTCACTCCGGCTCCTACGTCATCCCCGCAGACATCATTTCTGCCATGGGTGAGGGGAATACGGAAGCAGGCTTCAAGGTCGCCAATACGATCTTCACGCCTATGCCAGATATGAAGGGCATGCCGGGCATTGATGCGCAACTAGGATTGCCGGGTAAGGCAAAGGGTGGATCAATTGGTCCACCCGTCCCGATTGTTGCCGCTGGCGGAGAGTATGTTATTCATCCTGAAGATGTGACGCGCATAGGTGGTGGCAACATTGATACGGGACACAGAGAACTTGATAGCTTCGTCAAAATGATGAGAGCCAAGACTGTTCAGACGCTGCGGAAGCTTCCGGGGCCGAAGAAGGACTAAGGGGGGGGCTATGTTTGACAATTTTGGGGTAAGAATTGGAACGCCAGACGATGTCCATCCCATGATGGATCTGGCTATGCAGGCATGTGACGAAAACGGGTTTGTTGACCCAAACCCAAAGAAACTTCTGGCCGAGATCTGGCCTGCGCTCAACCTAGAAAACGGCATCGTCGGAATCATTCAGGATGAAGGCGCGGGTCTTGAAGGCGCAATCCTTCTCAGAGTTGGGACAATGTGGTATTCAGATGCACAGGTGCTTGAAGAGCGCGCGATCTTCATTCACCCCGACTACCGCAGTGCAAAAGGGGGGCGGGCGCGGCGTTTGTGTGAGTTTTCAAAGAGGACCGCTGACGGGCTTGGGATTCCCTTGATTATCGGCGTCCTGTCAAACCATCGCACGGAAGCCAAGGTTCGTTTGTACGAGCGTCAATTTGGGAAGCCAAGCGGCGCGTTTTTCCTGTATAATGCTACGACCGGCGCTTACCGGACGGCTGCGGAGTAATCAATATGGGCGGTGGTGGAAAGTCTAGCACAAGTACCCAAACAGTATCTATCCCGCCCGAAGTTTTGGCGCGGTATAACGCTGTTAACGCCCGCGCCGAGAGTGTCGCCCAGCAGCCTTTTCAGCAGTATGGCGGCGAGTTTGTCGCTCCTTTGACGCCTACGCAGACCGCTGGCATTGAAGCAACAAGCAAAGCCTCCCAGTTAGCCCAACCCTATTATGGAGCAGCGACGGGGGCGGCTATTGCGGGTGCAATGCCTGTAAACCCGCAAGGGCTTCAGGTTGGTCAGTATATGAACCCTTTCACGCAGAGCGTTGTAGGGGCCACTCAGGCTGCTATGGGCCAGCAGCAGGGCCAGCAGCTTGCCCAACAGCAGGCGGAATCCATCAGGGCTGGGGCATTTGGCGGCGACCGCGCGGGCTTGCAGAGGCAGGCTCTACGGGGTCAGCAGGGCCTTGCGCAGGCGCAGGCCATCGCTCCGCTGTATCAGCAGGGTTACCAGCAGGCGCTTCAGACTGCCCAACAGCAGCAGGGCGTTGGCCTCGGCGCGCAACAGGCGAACCGGCAGGCTGTGCAGCAGTTGAGCCAGCAACTCGGTGGCCTTGGCACTGGAGCCCAGCAGGCGGCGTTGCAGGGCGCTCAAGCGCAGATCGGCGCTGGCACCCTCCAACAGCAGACGCAGCAGGCGCAGGACACTGCTCAGTATCAGCAGTTCTTGCAGCAGCGCGGATACGACTTCCAAGTTGCTCAGTTCCTCGCGAACATCGCGATGGGCACGGGCGCGCTGTCTGGCTCGACGACGACCTCTACGCAACCTCGCGGGTTCTTCTCGAACCGTGGCGGCTTCAAAACCGGAGAGAGCCTGCATAGGTCTGGGAAGGCTTATGGCGGCGGTCTGGACCCCAACTCGATGGGCGGCGCTGTCTACGAGCCGGGAGCCTTTGAGAGGGGCGGCTATGCCCTCTCTGGGTCCGTAGTAGACCCTACCGATCTGAACGCTATCCTTGCCCAACAGCAGTCGTTCCAGTCGCCGCGCGGTGGGGTTGGCCCTTATGGGCAGGCCCCCGGCGCAGCACCGCACGGCCCCAGCGGAATCGTTCCGCAACAGCGGATGCACGTTCCTAAGCTGATCACCGCTGGCGCTCCTCCAAAAGCTGCTCCGGGCGCGGGTTCTGAACTCAGCAAAATCTACAGCCTCGCAAATGAGGCAACGACGGGCCTTACTGGTAAGGGGCTGACGGAACGCGCTGGCGAGAAGATGGGGCTTCGTGGCGCTCCTAAAGGCGCGAATGACGTTGATGTTAAGGATGCGGGCCAAACGCGAGATCTAACCGAAAGCGAATTTAAAAATCTTGCAAAGCCTTCTTCATCTGTAGCCCCTGATGCATCAACTGCTGCAAGCAATGGCGGTTTCGGCGATTTCATAAGCAACTTGAACCCTTTCAAATCTGAGGGCGGCGGCATTATGCCTCGCCACCACTACGCTGACGGCGGCGGCGACGACAGTCAGGCTGATGAAGCAATCCCATATGACCCCAGCGATGTTCAGGGCGGTAAAGACCCGATGGAGGGTGTCCTGAAGGCTGGTACGCAAAGGCCGCAGTTGAAGACGGCTGGGGGCGGCGGTGGCGGCAGTGGAGGCGGCGGCCTCGGTAGCGACCTTATGAAGGGCGCAGGCCTTATCAGCGCAGGGAAAACGCTTTACAGCGCTGGGTCTGGCCTTGCGTCGTTCTTGCCTACTCTCTTTTTGGCAGATGGCGGTGTTGTTCCTCGCCAGCATTTTGATGAAGGCGGCGATGCTGAACAGCCCGTTCGCAAATACTTCGACTATCTGACGAAGGAAAAGGGCTACGAGCCTCACGTTGCTGCGGGAATCCTTGGGAATGCCTATCACGAGAGCGGCGGTCTCCAGCCCGGCATCGTTGGCGATCAAGGCAAATCAATCGGCCTCTTTCAATTCCATGAAAAGGGCGAGCAGCCTGCTTTCAGGCAGTGGGCTTCTGAAAATCAAAGAAGCATATCTGATCCATATGCTCAGATAGATTTTGTCCATAATCAGCTTCAAGGTCCATATGCAAAAACCTTAGAGCAAATGCGCTCTGCCGCAGATCCTTCGTCTGCTGCGGAATCCTTCATGCGCGGCTATGAGCGTCCGAAAGAGGGACCAACGGCTGCTCTTGATCGTCGTCAGGCTTATGCCAATGCAATTGCCAGCGGTGAAAAACTGCCGACTTTCCGCGCATATGCGGGTAATCAGGGTGGGCTGGGCGGCGCGGGCCAAGAGGCAATTCAGCGCGCCACTTCTGGCGAAGGTCGGGGCCTTGGCGCAGGCCAAGAGCAGCCGGGGTTCTTTGACCGCAACAAGGGCATCATCCTCCCTGTGCTTCAGGGCATTGGGGCTATGGCAAGCTCCAAGAGCATATCCCCATGGGCGGCTGCATTGCAGGGCCTTGGTGCGGGTGCGAAAGCTTATGGAGATGTTGGGCTGCAACAAGCTCAAACGGATGAATCTCGCGCTCGTCAGATTCGCGAACTCAGCGGAATTCCTGTTGGTCCTCGTATTGGGCAAATTGGCCCTGATGGAAAACCTGTCTTTACCTCTCGCACGGACTTTTATGGCGGGTCAATTTCTGACGCTGCAAAAAAAGCTCTTCAGCGGTCTGGCATTCAAACATCTATCCTTGGCGACCAAGGTCCCACAAAAGAAGGTCAGCCGTCTGCGCCGCAAGGTCCGATTGTGCCTCGTATCGGCCCCGGCGGGTCATATACCTATGAAATTCAACCCGGCGCAGAAGCTGACCGGCAACTTAGCCAATACGGACAGAATCCAACTGTTATCCGTGAGCTAATCGGTCAACAGCCAGAATTGGCTAAAAAGGCTGAAAAAGATCAGGATATGGCAACAAGCAAGACGATGGCGGCGCAGGCAGCGCCAACAACAACCGCCGACTTGAACAATCTCTCTAAAGCCATCAATCAGGTTTCTGAGGGCACCATTACAGGGCAAGGTCCGGGACAGGCAGATCGTGCTAGGCGCGTTGCTATCTACAATTGGGCTGTTCAATTTGCCGGTCTCCCCGGCGGAGCTATTGATACTGGCACAGACCTAACTGATGCAGACATCATCAAGAAAATTCAAACGATGGCTGGCGCACAACGTGCGGAAGCTGGAAACTTTAGGGCTGGATACATTGCAAGTGCTCTTGCACAAGTCCAACCTGATGCTTCCATGTCGAGAGAAGCTGCAAACAATCTTCTTGCCTCTATGTACATACAGAAGCAAATGGACCAAGATTTCCAAAAATATTACTCTCGATATGTGGAGAGGTATGGCACATCCCTCAATGTTCATGAGAATTTTGAGCGTGATATGCGTCCTATTTACAATCGGGATAAAACCCGCATTGAACACGCGCTTAACGCGGTTGATCGCGACGTTCGTGATGAAAAGACGGGCAAGGTTGTTAAAATGCGCCAAAGCCCGGCAGACATTGTCCGTTCGAATCCTGCTGCTGCTCCAGAGTTTGAGAAGCGCTATGGTTCAACGGGTATGTCCCGCTATTTCGTGGGAGGTTGATTATGCCGGGTGCATTTGAAGGATTTGACATCCCAGACTTTGATGCGCCTTCGCAGGGCGGCAGATCTAATGTTCCTTCATTTGAAGAACTTGAGCGCGCCCGCATGGTTGCGGAATCCCGCAAGAAAGAAGTTCCGACCACCGTAGCGGGTCAAGTTGAAGACGTAGCCAAAAGCGCGGGGTCTGGTCTTGAGCGCGGACTGGTATCAGTCCCCGGCCTCCCCGGCGACATAGGCCAGCTATATGCGCGTTCGCCAGCTATGGGCGCGTGGCTCTACCAAAACTACTTGCAAAATGTAGGTAAAGCTGCGCCGGGCTCTGCAAAACAAGCGTTTGAGGCTAAGACAGCCGAGATCGAAAAAAGCATGAAGCCTTCGGAGCGCGCTGGCCTAACGGGCAATGTTTTTGGCTATCAGCTTCCTACTGGTCGCGGTGTTGTTGAAGCGGCTTCACCATATGTCCCCGGCATAACCTATGAGCCCCAAACTCGCGCTGGGCGTATTGCCGGAACCGTTGGCGAGTTCGTTGGATCTATGCCCGCCTTTGAAGGCGCAGGGATGGCAATTAAGGGCGTTAGCAAGGGCGCGGGTGCTGCCACGGAGGGGCTTGGAAAAGCTCTTGCGACCAACGTGGGAGCTGGTATTGGCGCTGGTGTGGCTCAAGAGGCGTTCCCAGATTCTGCTGCCGCTGGTGTTGTAGGAGCGGTGCCGGGGGCTCTGATTGGGCGCGGCGCATTTGGGCGGTTATCTTCGGCTGCTGCTGAGGAGCGTGGCGCTCGCTTGGCTGGCGATATTCTTCGCAAGACAACCCCTGATGTGGCCGCAGCAACCAAAGAACTGACGCCTCCAAAATCTTATTTTGCTGGTATGGAGCCCTATGTTCAAGGTGTTGAACCTACCTCAGAGCAGCTTTTAAAGAGCCGCCCAGAAGTCCGTGGACTTTCAGCAGAATTGCAAGCATTGGGTGGCCCCGAGTCTGCAAAGACAGCTTTCAAGGTTGGGCAATCTCAAGAGGCGCTGGCAAGGCAAGCCGGTCAGGTTCCCGGCATGCTTGCCGCTGAAGCTCCGGGTCCATCTATGGCGCAAGTTCTTAACCTGCCTATCGGCCCAAATCCGATGGCAACTTCTTCCGTTGATGCTCACAATCTCTATAGAGCAATCCAAAAACCAGCTTTTGATGCGCAGGAACAGATCTGGAAACACCCTGTCTTTTCACAAGCGAGATATGGGCGTGGAACTGTGTCTGATGTTCTTAATCAGGCTGATGCAGCTATGGGCATTTCCCGAGAAGGGTTGCCCGGCGAACTTAAAAATTATCTTGAAGGACTCCGCAACTATCCTTCTTCTCAGATTCCGTTTGATGAGATCCAAAAAGTTAAATCTTACGCAAATAAAATGATTAGAGATCCGCGCGTCTATGACAAATCGGGTCCTATCGCTATTACGACTAAACTTGATGAGATGCTGACTGACCCAAACAGGGTTATCAAGACATACATGAGTGGCGCAAATGCTTCTCAAACACCTCAAGTGTTTGATCAGGCCCGCAGATTAACTCGTGAGTATCACAATACGTTTAGCACTGATGTAACCAAGGGGCTCTCTGAAGAGTATCCTGCCGGGCATGCCCGTTCTGGACAGACGGTTGTTGAGCCAGAGCAAATGCTGGACAAGATTTTTGGGTCGCCAGCTACGGCGCTTTCCAAATATCGCGAGCTTCAAAACATCCCCGGTGTTAATATAAATCGCCCCGCCTCTGATTGGCTGATTGGCAAGCTGACGAACAATGGTCAAAAAGCTATTGTTACGCAGAATGACGTTGCTAAATTTTTGCAAAATCCGTCATACTCTCAATTAGCAACAGAGATTCCCGGTCTAAGAGATCGGCTTAATGCAATTGTTAAACAATCAGCCAGCGATCAAATTCAAACTTCGTTTGTGAACGCTCTGAACAGTGATCGCCCCGAAAAACTTGCCCAATTCATCAAGGCAAATCGTAGTGACCTTCGGGCTGCTTTGCCGACTACTCAACAGCAAATGTTTATCAATCAGCTAGAGCGCTCTTCAAACCTGTTGGCTAAAATGCCAACGGGCATGATGGCTGATCGACAGATGTTTGATCGTTTAGCCAAAGGCGATCTTTTCACTATTCTACATGGTGTGAAGACTGGCACTTTTGCTAAAGGGGCATCTGGCGCTGCTGCTGGTAAATTGATTGGCATGTCTGCGCCTATCGGGGCAAGTTTCGAACTTCTTGGGGCTAGTGCCTCTATGATGGGCTTAACCAAGCCAACTGAAGTTGCTGCTCGATTGGTTTATGGAACCACCAAAGACAATGCGATGCGCATTCTCAATGAAGCTATGCGGAATCCTGATGTATATCGGGCGCTTTTGCAGAAGCCGACCATTGAGAATACCATGAGGCTTCAAGATCTTTTAAAGACTATGGCGACTAGCCCTGAACTTGGCGCTCTTCCTACGGTTCGTGGCGCGCGTGGAAAGTTGCAGACAAAAGAGCAAGAGGAAACCACCGAGGAGGCTTACCAGCGCCTCCAGCGGCGCGGTAGAGCCTCCGGCGGTCGCCTCACAGGCGTCACCACTGCCTCCATGCTCGTAGCTGCGGCTGAACGCGCCAAGAAGGGCCACGGCAAGGCTACAGAGCCTCTACTGAATCAACCAGACGAAGCGATCACTCGCGCTCTGGCAATCGCTAACCAGCACTCTTGAGGGCCGGGCAATGACCAGCACTTTCAGCACAAATAAAAATCTTGAACTCCCTGCTAACGGCGATTACGTCAACACATGGAACATCCCCGTCAACTCGGACATGTCCATCATTGACGCTGCACTGGGCGGGACGACGAGCCTCAATGCCTCATCGGGGTCAGTCACTCTGACGGCTGCGCAGTACCAGAAAATGATCTTGAACGTCACCGGCTCAATTGCGGCAAATGTGACCTACACGATTCCATCTGGGGTGGGCGGTCAGTGGGTGGTCAAAAATCTGACAACCGGCGGCTATAGTGTGATCATCGCCTCGGCTGGCGGGGGCTCCAGCGCCACGGTAGCGAACAACACGGTTGTTACTGCGGTTTCTGACGGGACGAACATCTATCTCCCGTCGAATGCGACGGTTCCCACAGGCGGTGGCGCTAATCAAGCGTTCTATCTTAATGACATAACCATCACGACGAACTATACTATCCCAACGGGCAAGAATGCCGGTACGTTCGGCCCGGTGACGATTGACGCTGGGATCGTCGTAACCGTTTCTTCAGGCTCCTACTGGAGTGTCGTTTAATGCCTGTCTCAATCAAAGGCTCTGGTGGCGGCGGCGTCACCCTCGATGCTGGCGCGGCTGCTTCTGCTACGACTCTGACGCTGCCTAACGTGAGCGGCACGGTTCTTCAGTCCGGCACGGCTGTCACGGTGGCGCAAGGCGGAACGGGTCTCACGTCGATGACCGCCGCAAACAACGCCGTCTACTCGACGAGTTCATCGGCTTTGACTGCGGGCACATTGCCTGCGGCGGCGGGTGGCACGGGACTTACGACCCCCGGCACCAACGGCAATGTCCTGACGAGCAACGGCACTGCTTGGACAAGCGCGGCACCGGCATCTTCTGGCGGCTTCTCCAACATGCAAGTGTTCACCTCCTCTGGCACGTTTACCATTCCTGCGGGCGTCACTAAAGTGAAGGTGACGGTTGTTGGCGGCGGCGGCGGTGGATGTAATAACGGTGGCGGCGGTGGCGGCGGGGGAACTGCTATAAAAATTGTCTCCGGCTTAACTCCAGCAGGAACCGTTTCTGTAACGGTTGGCGGCGCAGGCGCTGGCGGAAATTCTAGTGCAAGTACAGGCGGCACATCTTCATTTGGAGCTTATTGTTCCGCAACTGGCGGCGCAGGCGCTTCAAATATATCTGGGAATGGTGCAACTGGTGGGATTGGCTCAAGTGGTGATTTAAATATCAGAGGCGGCGGCGGCGGCGGATATACGGATGGGACAACCTTTTATTATTCTGGGGTTGGCGGAAGTTCATATTTTGGCGGGGGCGGTGCGGCAGCTTTTGGCAGCTCGATTGGTGGTGCTGTTGGTGGGTCGTATGGCGGCGGCGGCGGCGGTGGCGCTCTCACTACGGGTGCAGCAGGCGCTGCTGGCGTTGTGATCGTGGAGTACTAAAATGAAACAAGCTCTCATCTCCCCTACTGAAAAAGTTTACAGCTATGGTGGTCAGCTTCTTGGCGACCGCGTTGCGGAGACCACTACATCCCCGTTTGAGGTTGCCCCTCCGCTCTTCTGGATCGCATGTGCGGACGATGTGGTTCCTGATCAGTGGTACTATAACGAAACTACCTATCAGATTGTCGCTATCCCCCCTGCGCCAACGATTACGGCGGCTTTCACTCCTAATCCTGCGGCAATCGGCCAGACAACCGTTCTGTCATGGGATGTGACCAATGCGACGGGGGTGAAACTTAGCTCCTACGGCGACCAGATATTCCCCGTGTCTGGCTCACAGAACTACAGCTATGCCAACTCCGGCACCTACACCGAAACAGTCACCGCCATTGGCTCGCAGGGTAATGTTTCCCGGCCAGTGAAGGTTGGCGTAGCTTAATAGGAGGCTACCATTAGCACTCTCAAAACCATCAACGTAGTCCACCCCTCCAGCGCGACGATCAACCTCGTCAACGACTCCAGCGGCAATGTGGCTGTGGGCGGTTCTATCGCGAGTAAAGCGCCCAGCACCATAAATGCTGCAACCTATTCCATGCTATCGACGGATTCATCGTTGATTTTTACGACAACCAACAACACGTTAACACTATTATCTGCCGCTAGTTATTCGGGTCGCATTTTATATGTGAAAAATGTAACTGCTAACTCTGTCACGAGCGCATCATCCAATGTGGTCCCGCTTGGTTCGGCAACTGCTGGAACAGCTATCTTGGCCGCAAGTGCAGGCAAGTTTGCGATCCTTCAGTCTGATGGAACCAACTGGATTATTATGGCGGCTAATTAACGCCCATGCTCTGGCGCGTCGGAGACTAGAACGTGAGCAACGCTCAGATCCCAAATCTCCCCGCAGCTACGGCCCTCAATGGCACGGAGCAGCTTGAGATTGTTCAGGCTGGCACGTCTGTCCGCACGACTACGCAGCAAGTCGCTGGCCTCTTCCCCGGCCCCACGGGCGGTCAGGGCGCGGTCGGTCCAACGGGGCCAACTGGCCCCACTGGAAGCACGGGAAATACTGGCCCCACAGGCGCTGCATCCAATGTGACCGGCCCAACCGGAAGCACTGGCCCGACCGGCCCGACCGGCCCTACGGGGCCTACGGGAGCCGCCTCAACTGTTGCTGGCCCGACCGGCCCGCAGGGGACCATCGGCCCCACGGGTGTCACGGGCAGCACGGGGCCTACGGGACCCAACGGCGACATCGGGCCTACGGGCAGCACGGGGCCTACAGGAAGCGGCGCAACCGGGCCTACAGGGCCTGCGGGTGTGCAGGGCATAGGCGGGCCTACAGGCCCCACGGGAGCCGCATCGACAGTTGCCGGGCCTACGGGACCGACCGGCGGCGTTGGGCCGACCGGAGCCACGGGAGCGGCCTCTACCGTGACAGGTCCCACGGGTGCCACGGGCGCGACTGGACCCACTGGCGCGGGTTCCACCGTTGCTGGCCCAACTGGCCCGACTGGACCGACTGGCCCTACTGGCGCGGCTTCTACAGTTGCTGGTCCAACAGGTCCTACTGGTGCACCGGGAACGTCATCCAATCTGTTTCTTTATCTTGCCAACACTGGCGCAACTTCTGGCTATCCGGGTGATGGTGACATCCTCTGGAACAATGCCACACAGACCAGCGCCACGCAGATCAATGTCAGCCACCTCACAGACAACAATGTGGACGTTGACATCTTCTTGGCGCTCCTAAGTGTCGGCGAACAGATCATCATCCAAAGCCAGACCAGCAGCGCCAGCTACCAGACGTGGACGATCTCTGGCACCCCGACCAATGTGAACCCCGGCGCTGCCAACTCATATTGGACGTACCCCGTAACCTTGAACGCATCTGGCGGGGCGGGGACTACAGGATTCGCCAACGGGGCGGCATTGTTCTTGGCGCTTGTGAACGGCGTCACGGGGCCAACCGGCAGCACCGGGCCGACTGGCCCCACAGGAGCCGCTTCCACGGTTGCTGGGCCTACAGGGCCTACGGGGGCTAACGGAAATGTCGGCGCAACCGGCCCCACCGGGCCAACAGGCGCCGCATCGACCGTTGCTGGACCTACAGGGCCGACCGGACCTACTGGCGCTGCCTCGACGGTTGCCGGGCCTACAGGCCCCACGGGAAGTGCTGGAACGAACGGGCCAACAGGACCAACTGGCGCGGCGTCCACGGTGGCGGGGCCTACAGGTCCGACCGGAAGCGCGGGAGCCAATGGAGCTACAGGCCCCACCGGAGCCAACGGAAGCGCGGGCAGCACAGGCCCGACCGGCCCCACGGGGATCGGCTACGCCGGGCTGACCAGCAGCACCTCCAACACTGTTGGCACTGGCTCCCTGACCTTCACCACCAATTTGACAAGCAGCCAGACTGCCTTTGCAGTTGGTGAGCGCGTCCGCATCGCATACACAGTGACGCCCACAAACTACGTCGAAGGTATCATCACTTCGTTCAGTGGCACGACGCTTGTCATCACTTCTGACGCATTCGGCGGCTCTGGCACTTACACCTCTTGGAACATCGTCGCCGCTGGCAATGTCGGCGCGACTGGCCCCACGGGAGCCACTGGACCCGCTGGCACCGGCACCAACATCTCGGTGTCAGACGAGGGGTCGGTTCTCACTTCCGGCGTCACCAGCTTTAATTTCACTGGCGCGGGCGTCACGGCCTCTGCGGTTGGCACTGCTGTCACGGTGAACATCCCCGGTGGCGGGTTAACATATTCCCGCACATCTTTCACGGCAACTGCCGGTCAAACAACATTTACGGTAACCTATACCGTCGCCAATGTGCAAGTTTATGTGAATGGCATATTGCTGGCGACAAGCGAATACACAGCCACGAACGGGACGAGTGTGGTCCTCGGAACGGGCGCTGGTGTTAACAGCATCGTTGATGTCATAACGTGGGTGTAGCCTGATGTCATTCAACAGAAACTTATCTTTTCTAGCACAGGGTGTCAGTTCTTCTGGCGTTCTCAATGCTTCATATGGCGGCTCGCTGGCGTGGCAGTCGGTCCAAGCGGCAAGCTTTGCTGCCGTTGCTGGCAATGCTTACCCTGTCAACACAACCTCTGGCGCGGTGACTGTCACGTTGCCTGCGAGCCCAACTGCCGGTCAAGCCATTCAGATCACTGACTACATTGGGACGTTCGCGACCAACAACTGCATCCTCAACCCCAATGGGAACAAGATCAACACGAGGACAGCCAACTTCCCGCTGAACGCTGCCTATGAAAGTGCGGCATTCGTCTATGTGGACTCGACCGTTGGCTGGATTTTCTATTCCGGCATTCAGTTCACTTCGCTGGTCTATGCAGCTTCATACTTGATTGTGGCTGGTGGCGGTGGCGGTGGCAGTGGTGGCGGCGGCGGCGGCGCAGGCGGATATCTCGCGGGCTCGTCAAACTTGGTTTATGGGACAACCTATACCATCACAGTCGGGGCTGGCGGCGCTGGCGGCGCTGGCGGCGCGGCCAACAATGGCGTCCAAGGTAGCAACTCATCCGCTCTTGGATACACCTCTATCGGAGGTGGATACGGTGGGGGCGAGGGTTTTAACGGTGGGGCCGGTGGCTCCGGCGGCGGCGCAGGAAGAAGCACGTCTGCTCTCAGCGGTGGCGCGGCCACATCAGGCCAAGGAAATGTCGGCGCGGCCAACTCGACCGCATTTGTCTACCCTGCTGGCGGCGGCGGCGGCGCGGGAGCCGCTGGTCAGTTCCCACCGGCCAGCAATCAATCTGGCGCGGGCGGCGCGGGGTCAGCATCTACAATTACCGGATCATCAGTCACATACGCTGGTGGCGGCGGTGGCGCAGGCAACCAAGCTGCGGTTCTGGGACAAGGTGCTGGTGGAGCGGGTGGCGGCGGTGCAGGCGGGTACAATACGGCTGGGGTGGCGGGAACGGTTAACACTGGCGGCGCTGGCGGCGGCGGCGGCAATAATGGTAGCATTCTGGCTGGCGGCGCGGGCGGTTCTGGTATCGTCATCATTTCCATCCCCACCGCCAACTACACTGGTGTGACAACGGGGTCACCAACGGTGACCGTCAACGGTCTCAGCACCATTCTCAAATTCACCTCATCAGGGAGTTACACGGCCTAATGGGACACTTCGCTAAAGTTCTGGATGGCAAGGTCATCCAAGTCATCGTCGCTGAAGCCAGCTTCTTCGACACCTTCGTGGACTCGTCTCCGGGTTCGTGGATACAGACCAGCTACAACACGCGCGGGAATATCCACTACGGGCCAGATGGCGAGCCTGACGGTGGCGCTGCCCTGCGCGGCAACTACGCTGGCGTGGGCTATACCTACGATCACCAGAACGATGTGTTCTATGCGCCGCAGCCCTATCCATCATGGGTCCTGAACCAGACCACATGGCTCTGGGAGCCCCCGGTGTCCTATCCGACTGACGGGCAGCAGTATGTCTGGGATGAGGCTACTGTGAACTGGAAGCCTGTGGGCTAACGAAAGACCCCAGCCTGACTGAACGGGCTGGGGCAAGTGTTTCGAACAAATCACTTAGGGTCTGGGTCGCGAAGCGCCTGCTTCTAAATCACAGACCATTCTGTGACCTCATTAGTGTCTCATGTGAACTTGGAATCCGCAACATGCGCCTGCTTTGATTTTGGTGGCAGATAACAGAGTTCCGCATGAGACGAACAATAAGCCCCACGCTTGCGTTCATGGCCGCAGTACCTGACAGATATAGCGGCGTCGTTGCTGATGATGTAGCGGCATGAATCATACCGTAGCTCATCCATGAGGACTCCGCTTGATCTGATCCGCTTGGCTGTATTCCAAACGAATGAAGCACCATCGGCCATTGCCGCTCCTTAGCCTTCGTGAGGCGTTGCGGTTGGATTAGATGCGGCAAACTGCTCAGCCATCTTCGCAAACTCGCTGTCTATTCCATGGAGAACGGCATCAATGTCATTGGCTATGGCAGGCTGTTCAATAAGCTCCCCCGCAAACGCTAGGTAGTTGACACCATCTATGTAGTGATCCGGGTTCCTGCGGTCAGCGCCAAGCCGAGATAGCTTCACTGCATGTAGGACAAGCGCAACGTCATGCGCTGTTAGTTGAATGCCGGTGATGAGCGTTGCTATTTGAGCCACACGTTCCATACCAACCCTCATATCTCCATATTGCGGATTCCGTTCGTTAAAAACTCGGGCGGCTTGATGCATGATGTCACGATATTCCATGTGCTTTCTCCTCATTCAAAGAAGGGTTTGATTTTGCCAATCATCTGGCAGTTAATGATGACTTCGCCTCTGTCTTCGTAAAGACGGGAGCCATCAAACTTCTTTTTTGCATTGAACTCACGCGCTACGATGTAATCGTTCTCATGCAACAGCTTCAGCAAATCTTGAAAGCTTTTTGCATCAACCGTCGCATAGATGTTTTGAAACGGCAGAAGGATGTTGTCGTCTTCTCCAAGTGGTGGCTTGGCCCTGACCGATTGAGCTAGGTTTACGGTAAAAACAACATTCACGGTTCTCTCCTTACTATGGTGCCATCCATTTTGCGCTTGAACTTTGATCCTCGACCAAGCGGCATCGGTGATCGAGGTTTCTTTGCACCGACATGCTTTTGATGGATTCGTTTGACCTTTGCGATCAAGGGAGCGTCAACAGTGCTAGTATGAACCCTGTGGCACTTGCGATGAGCAACGAACCAGTTAGTTGCATCATCCTTACCGCCAGCTTCCAAAGGTATATCGTGACTAACATCCCAATCCTCTCCGGGCACAACTTTCATGCTGCATAGGTGGCACATGCCGCCATGAGACAGGAAGATGTCTGCTCGCATCTTTGCTGTAATACGGACTCGCTTCATTGCATCGAACCGGCATTAATTTTGGTAAGATCGAAGCCAAGGTTGTACCGTTTTTCAAGAACATTCCCAAGAAATGTCAACATCAGCGGTATCCCCTCTTCTTCATCAAACGGCTCCAACATGTCTGCTACTATGCAAGCAAGCACCTCGATGATCATGTCGCTTTCTTTGCTGTCTATGATCTCAACAATTTTGTCAGCCATTTCTTCAGCTTGCTTATCCCACTCGGCATCCGTCATATTTTTCATAGTTTCATCTCCGCTCTACGGTTTGCTGCGTGTGATTGCCATTCATTGAATTTCATCCGAAGATATTCAAGTTGCACCTTTAAAAGTGCGGCCCGCTCGCGAGCCTTCACCATCTTGGTGACAAACTCCAGCCATTCCTCAGATGACTTCACATTGAGTTCTGCCCGGTTCACAGGCATGTCGCCTTGTGCAGCCATCATGCGAGAAAGAACGGCGCTCTTGGTTTCCTCCAAGAGGCTTGCAGCGGAATCCGCATCGACCCACTTCTTCGCTACGAGGCGAAACTGTTCACTGATTGGTTGGTCTTCATTCATTGATGTCTCCATAGAGTACAAGAGCGTCACTCATGTCGATGTAAGCGTTGAGGCG
>Ga0114978_10002030_pt1 | contig 16878 bp, 13 predicted proteins | sample S_140212_EF_Meta_FD_87027 | JGI IMG/M metagenome (GOLD analysis project Ga0114978, IMG submission 87027) | Freshwater microbial communities from Lake Simoncouche, Canada to study carbon cycling - S_140212_EF_MetaG | ecosystem: Environmental > Aquatic > Freshwater > Lake | place: Lake... | reverse complement strand
GCCGGCAGCAACTCGGCCGACAGCAACTCGGCAAAGTCGGCGCAGCGATGCATGACGACCATCACCATCAGCATCCAGCAAAATTGTCGCAGCATGGGAGGGCTCTTTGGTAAGTTCACTCGAATTCACTGGCAGGTGGGATGATCAAGCAGAGTCTGGCCAAAACGCTCTGATGAATCTGATCGTCTTGATTCACTCATTCAGACTAGCCGGATTTGATGGGTGCGGCAAGTTGTTGGAGGATTTTCGTTGCGATTGAGCACTTTTTCGGGGTACTCAACGAAAAAACCCAGCTCGACCTGGTCCTGATGGCTTTGGTCGGCTGGCGATCATGGTTAACCCGATATCATTTATAAAACAGAACTTGGACTGCAATCACAAGGGGGGATGATTCACTGATTATCGTCAGGCACCGGATGGCTTGCCCGGTCCGGGGCCAACGGGTCCTGAGAAGTTTATTTTTCTTCAGGGGTCAAGCCGACGATCATCTCGAAACTTGCTTCCAACTCGCCAATTTTCGAGTTTTTGAGAGGAGTAAACGCGGCTGTTACCAAATCTTTGACCGCTCCCAGTGACTGATAAATTCCGTCACGCCCGTTCCCGGGATCATCTTGGACATACAGTTGTGTCGTCAGCAACCGTTCGCGGCCCCGTGAAACCGCGAAGTGAATGTGCGGAGTTCGCCCGGGATATGCGACGGGCTTGATCGTGCGAAAATAGTATCGTCCCTGAGTATCCGTCGAGAAACGGCCATACCCCTGGAAGTTGCGGTCGCGTTTTTCCGCATTGGAGGACTTGGAATGAAGATACGCCCCTTGTTGGTCACACTGCCAGATTTCGACCAGACAATTACGGAGCGGAGCCCCGTCGACACCCAGAACCCGACCGGTCACGTGGGAAACCGTTCCCAGGGCCGAGTCCAAGTTGTCGGAAATGATGAGCAGATCGTTGTCGGTGTCGAGCGGCAGCTTGTCGGGATAGAAAGGCCCTTCAGTCGAACGAGGAGTCTTTGCCAACTCAGCCGCCAAAATACGGGACGACGATGTCAATGCCGCAAACAATGCGGCCTGTTGTAGGAAATCGCGACGAGACGCCATGCAAGGAACTCCTGTTTGGTAAGTTGGTAAGTATGAGAATCGATAAACCCTGAAACGTTGATCACCCATCGATCAAGATCGAAATTCCCCCGTGCGTGCGAGTCCCATACGATGATTCCACTCGCATGCCTCTCGCATTGATGTTTCATTCATGATCCCTCGGGTTCGCCGATTCAGGCATCTCCCGAGGTGACCAATCAGTTCCACCCTGGTAACACAGCTTCCCGCTGGGTTCAGCGATAAGCGGCGTTAGCAGCCCCCACACCGGCTCCTGGCGCAACATTCAATCCCTGGTCAAGCAGGCATTTTTCGAGGGCCGCCAGAAAGACCAGCACGTTGGCGGGCGAACTGCCGGATCCCATCAGGCCGATGCGCCACGTCTTTCCTTTCAGAGCCCCCAGGCCGCCACCAATTTCGATGCCGAATTCGTTCAGCAATTGTTTGCGAACCGCCACATCATCGGCTCCAGTGGGAATCCAGACCGCGTTCAACATCGGCAGTTGCTCCCCCTCTTTCACTGCGTAATTCAACCCCATCGCCTTCAAACCGGCTTTCAAAGCCAAATGGTTCCGTTGATGACGGGCAAAGCGAGCCTCTAAACCCTCTTCGAGCACGATCCGAAGTGCCTCGTGCAGTCCGTAATTCATGTTAATCGGGGCCGTATGATGATAAGCGCGATTACTTCCCCAGTAATCTTTGACCATCTGCATATCCAGATACCAACTTTGGACTTTGGTTTTTCGGGCATCAATCACAGCCACCGCACGATCACTGAAGGTGATCGGTGCCAGGCCAGGAGGACAGCTCAGGCATTTCTGGGTGCCACTATAAACCGCATCTAATTGCCATGCATCGACTTCCACAGGCTGACCACCCAGCGAAGTGACACAATCCACTGCGATCAACGCACCGTTTTCATGGCACAGTCGTGCGATCTCTTCGACCGGCTGCGATGCCCCTGTCGAGGTTTCGGCATTGACGATTCCCAGCACCTTGGGGCGATGCTGCTTTAATGCCGCTTCGATTTCTTCCGAGGTGAAAATTTCGCCAAACGGGCGTTCCAGCTTCACGACGACGGCACCACATCGTGCGGCGACATCCGTCATCCGACCGCCAAAAACGCCATTCACACAGACGATCATTTTATCGCCGGGTTCGATCAGGTTCGCCACAACCGCTTCCATCCCCGCGCTGCCGGTCCCGCTGATTGCCAGAGTCAATTTGTTTGCAGTACGAAAGACTTGCCGCAGCATCGTCTGCGTTTCATCCATGATCTTCAGAAAGTAGGGATCCAGATGCCCCACCGTCTGGGCGGCCATGGCCAACAGGACGCGCGGATGAATATCGCTCGGGCCGGGCCCCATCAGAATTCGTCGGGGTGGAGCAACAGGAGCGGGGATTGTATTGGTCATGAAAAACTCGATTTTGGAAACTCAGTAAATTCTTGCGTGTAAATTCTTGCGTAGGGTCAAGACCACCAGCCAGCGAAACTCGACACTCATCCCTGAAATCGGGAATGAATCAATATGACAACCCGACGCGGATGCTTCAACTCGATCTCCACTCGGAATCTTCAATCGAATTTCGGCGTTAACGTTAAAGAAGCCTCGAACAGTTTCGATCTCTCCACGAAAAGTGGTCGTTCGTCCACCGCTGTTCAATGCGAATTGTTCAGACTTTGCGAATTGTCGAAACTTTGTTGATGACACTGTATTGATGACACTGTGCCGGAAAAGAATTCGGATCGCAAGCGTGATCCATGACCTTCGAGACATCTCGGTCGGGGGGATTTTCACAAACGCGTCAATGGGATTTTGTTGCCGAATTTGGTGACAACCCGTTCCTATCGACTTTTTTGCTGCTGACGCATAGACGATCTGTCGTTCCCTGTGTAAGCTCCTCAAGCGAAGTGGGGAGGTTTGGGTTGAGTTTTTCAATCCAACGTGTTGAATGAATCGACTGATCCGCCGCACGGGAGCTCCCTTCCCGCTCGCAAAGCTGACGAACGGATTTCTCCAGCGAAATTTCCCCATGACACAACTCACATCAATCGACTACCTCGTCATTCTCTCGTACCTCGCGGCAACGATGGTCATCGGATTGTGGGTCGGCAGCTATGTTCGTAGCGGTTCCGATTTTTTTCTGGCCGGGCGGAGTTTACCCTGGTGGGCCATTGGGATCTCGCTGGTGGCCACGGACATCGGCGGACCGGACTTAATGGGTGTCGGGGGGGATGCTTATCGTTACGGGATCGTGATGGGAAATTTTGCCTGGATCGGATGTATCCCGGCCATGCTGATCGGAGCCTTTGTCTTTATTCCACATCTGTGGCGATGCCGGGTGACCACGATACCCGAGTATCTCGAGCGGCGATTCAGCGTTTATTTACGATCGGCGGTTGCCTTTAGCTGGCTGCTACTGATGGCATGCAACCTGGGAGTCATGCTGCTGGCTTCGGCCATTTTCATGAAAAACCTGGCGGGTTGGGATCTTTCTGCCTGCATCCTAATCACGGCGCTGCTGGCGGGGGTTTATACCTGGTCAGGGGGCTTGGCGGCGGTCGTGTATACGGATGTACTGCAGGGAGTCGTGATCATGGGGGGCTGCCTGTTGTTTGTCTTCATCGGCATTCAGGAAGTGGGTGGGATTTCCCCTTTGATGGAAAAGATTCATTCCGTCGCCCGGGCACAAGATCAATTGGATGCCCGACAGCGAGAACGGATGAAGGCTCCGGCGGAACGGAATTCAGACCCCGAGAAACCTCGACATCATCGTCCGGCACACGAATCTGAGCATCTCTCACTTGTCTTGCCTGTGGATACCCAGTCACCCGGCCCCTGGCCCGGTATTTTGTTCGGGTTGGGTCTGATCGTTGGACCGGGGTATTGGATTGGCAATCAATGTATTGTCCAGCGGGCCTTGGGTGCCAAGTCGGAATATGAAGCCAAAGCGTCGTATGTCTATGGTGCACTCCTGAAAAATTTGATCCCTTTTCTGGTCGCGGTGCCGGGACTCATTGCGCTGGTCAAGTTCCCCGAGTTGGGTCACCAGCGGGCGGATGTTGCGCTGCCACAATTGGTCGGCGCCTTATTGCCCGTGGGGTTCCGTGGCATGTTTGTCGCTGCGTTTCTGGCAGCACTCTTTTCCAGTGTCGACGCCTACCTCAATTCGGCCACAACCCTTTACGTCAATGACTTCTACCGCCGGTTCTATCGACCGCAGGCGGATGAAGGACAGATGCTCACGGTGGGACGATGGACCACGGTTGGCTTTGTGTTGTGGGGAATCTATTTCGCTTTTCAACTCTTGGCTTTTCCCGCAGGGATTTACACGATTTTCCAAACATTACTCTCGTTCGTGGTCGGTCCGACGCTGGCGGTACTCGTTGCCGGAATGCTGTTTCGTCAAGCGTCATCCGATGGAGCCTTAACCGGATACGTTGCAGGTCTCTTGACGGCCATCGGACTCTTTTCCTTGAATCAACCGACTCTCTGCCGGTGGCTCAATCTGAAACCGCTGTTTCAGGTGGGGCAACCTTACCTGTATTATTCGATTTGGTCGTTCCTGGTTTCGGTGCTGTTCATCTTTGTGTTTAGTTATTTTCTGCGGTCTGATCCTCCGGAAAAAACTCGCTACGTGATTGGCGGCCTCAATCCCAATGGGGGTGCCGTATGACGTTATTTCACTGGATTGGTGACACACTCCGGCAGCAGTTGGATCAGGTCCCGTTGTCGGTCGCTCGCTGGTTGATGATCGGCTTATTTCTCGCACTGATGTTCTGGATTGTGCAACTTCCCTCGACGGTCACGAACCCCACAGACCGCCCCGCCAAATGGACCAGCGACCTCAAGATCTGGGCGTGGCTGGCACTCTTGATTCAAATTGTGATTTACAGCGTCTTTTAATCTGAGTGGCGATTCAGACCGCTGCCCCGGCGGATGCCCCCTTTCCTGCCGGCACTTCGTGTTGGTGTTTGCTCACGATTCAATGAAAAACTTGCCATGCTCGTCTGGTTACTTAATCATTATGGTTCTGCGGTCGAAAGCCTGGCGGGCGTCTCGACTGGCGATTCACGCGTCTTTCTGACGGCGCGGATCGCGCTGGCGACCGTGGTTTCGTTCATCACTGCTCTGATTTTTGGACCCCACGCCATTCGCTGGCTCAAGCAACGATTTCGTGAGCGAATCGTCAGTGATTCGGCGAAACTTAACGAATTGCATGCCGGCAAACGGGACACTCCGACGATGGGGGGAATTTTTATTGTCCTGGCAATGGTTGTGGCTGCCGTTCTCTGTGGCGATCTCACCAATCGCTACTTACTGCAGGCGTTACTCATTGTGCTCGGTTTCGCAGCGATCGGAATCCATGATGATTGGATCAAAGTCAGTTCCCGTAAACAAGGATTGACCGTCCGGCAAAAGTTTTTCTGGCAATGGGCCATCGCCTTCCTCGTCGCGACGCTGCTGTATTTTATCCAATTCGATAAGCCCAGTGGATTGGAACTCGTCTTTCCATTTGGAAAGTTTCGCATCGCAATTGGATTTCTGTTTGTGCTCTGGTCGGCGTTTGTCATCGTGGGAAGTTCGAATGGGGTCAATCTGACCGACGGCCTCGACGGTTTAGCGAGTGGTTGTCTGATTTTTGCCGGCTCGGCATTTGCCGCTTTGTCGTATGTTTCGGGACATCGTGTGATGGCCGCATACCTGAATATCGCCCACATGACCGGGGCGGGTGAGCTGGGGGTCCTCTTCGGTGCACTGGTCGGTGCGATGCTCGGTTTTTTGTGGTTTAATTGCCATCCCGCCCAAGTCTTTATGGGGGACAGTGGTTCGTTACCGACCGGTGCGTTGCTCGGCTATGGAGCCCTCGTCACGCGACAGGAAGTGCTGCTGTTGATTGTCGGCGGAATTTTTGTGATTGAAACCTTGAGCGTAATCCTGCAGGTGAGTTATTTCAAAATGACGGGAAAACGGATTTTGGCCTGCAGTCCCCTGCATAATCATTTCGTCTTCAAGGGAGAACCAGAAACGCGGATTGTGATTCGCTTCTGGATTTGTGCGGCACTGTTGGCCATGATTGGTGTGGCGAGTTTAAAAATTCGCTAACAATCTGTGGAAAAACGGGGACTGGCTCCGACCAAAATCAAAAATCGACTTGATTGATACGCCGTGCGAGGTGACTGTCCCCCTTTTTCCACAGACTGTTAAACCGGTTCTGCCGGCGAGATACCAGCCCGCTTCACGTTTTCCGCGCGGTTTCGGTCTGCGTGGCTCCCGCCTGTGCAATCTGGCTGGTGACGACTCGTCTTAAGACGCGAAACGTCACGAAGTACAAAGCCTTGATACTGAAGGCCAGCATTTTCAGCAGCAAACGGAATGCGGGTGGAGCGTTCCGCGCCACATCGTCACAGCACCGCTGCAAAGCCTGATGTCCTTCAATCGCGGCATGCAGTTGCTCATGCGAGATCGCCTGTCGAAACCCGCGCGTCCACCGCGTGATATATTTTTCGGGAAACAGAGAACGAAACGGTTCAGACCGCATCAGGGCGGCTCCCCGCTGGGCGATCTGCATCGCTTTCTGCGGGTCTGATCGCGTGGTCTGTGAGAGACTCCCCGGCAAGATTGTCCACTGCATGGCGGGATGTGGCCAGTAACACATCCCATGCAGCAGTCCCAGGGCTTGAATCGAAAAGGTATCGCCCCACGACCCTAATTCCACACGACATCCCCCCACATCAATTAAGGGTTGCCGCCGAAAAATCGTAGATGCCGATAGTGAATGGGTGGCGGGCTCGACGTTCAGCACGTCCTGCAAATAGCGACCAGGATCCAGAAACAGGGCTGTTTGAATCTTGGAAAGGCCATGTGTCGAAAGGCGTTCTCCCGACGGATTCACGCTGATAAACTGGCCACTGATCACCCCCGTCTGGGGGTATTTGGCTGCCAATTCCATCGCTCCCGCAAAAAAACCTGGCAAAACCTGGTCATCTGCCGCACCGCTATAAAGGAAGTCGCTGGTGGCGGTCGTAATGGCCCGTTGAAACGAGGCATGAAAACCGAGATTTCGCTCGTTTTGCAGGAATTGAATTTGTGGATAGCGTTTCACCCAGCTGCGAATGATCTCGACGCTGTCGTCGGTCGAACCGTCGTCGACGATGATGAACTCGTCCGCCGGACGAGACTGGGCCAGCATCGCTTCGATCGCACGAGCGACGAAGCGTCCATGATTATAATTACAGATCAAGGCGGTCAGCGTCGGCTCGTGACGGGGGGGCTGGAGGCGGGTGAATTGAGGGGATTGAGGGGATTGAGGGGATTGATCTGACGAATCCGAGCGGATCGAGGAAACAGTGCAAGCATTCGCGGGGAGTGCTGGGCGTTCTGGAACGGTTGTTGGCCGCTGGTCTTCAGGGTCATTCGGTAAGACCTCGGTCGCGGCAGTTGACCGTAATCGATTGAGGAAGGCACTCACTGCTGCGGGCTGACTCCCGTCGGGAGACCACGCCGCAAATTCGGCTTCACCGGGTACAAACGGACCATTGGTCGTTTCGTGAATGATCACCGACTCGGTTTCCACCAGTACGGTATGCCAGGCATCACAGGAAAGCCGATAGAGTGAAGGCAAACCCGAGGCCGAGTCTCCTAAACGAATCCGGCGCGTCTCGACTCCTTCATCGTCGAAAAAAACGACCTGAAGCATACCCTCCAAGACATGAAACGATTCACTTTTGTGGCGATGTCGGTGGACGCGGACATAGGAATCTTTGGCAAACGCGATCACCATTTCTTGAATCAGATCATCGCTCGTCCGATGCAGACAAAGTCGTGAACGCCGCAGCGGGGCTGCGGCAGCCAAGGCCCGTAGTGACTGGAGTGTCGCCGCATCCACGACGGCAATGTCATCCTGAGAAAACAATACGCTGTTCATCGCAACTCAGATCTTTATTCTTTGGCGAGAGGCCTCGAGGATTTCCCTGTTTTGACAAATGGTGTCTCACAGCCGATTCTATTGGCGAGATGCTCCCGATGAAACTCATGAACCCGGATGGATGCCCCTGATGACCAGCGATGACCGTCAAACGAAAGAAAAACAGTATTCCGAACTGCTGGATGTGAAGAATGCCGTCGGCATCGCCAGTCTGGGTTTGATGATGAATCAAGTCTGGTATGACGATCCGCGGCGTCTGGCGTTTGTCCTGGCTCGCTATAAGTTCGTCTCCAAAATGCTGTCGGGACGAAACAAAGTCGCGGAATTGGGATGCGGAGATGCCTTTGGGTCACGAATTGTGCTGCAAGAAGTCAAAGAACTGCACGTCTATGACTTTGATCCGATTTTCATCGAAGACATCGAGCAGCGCCAGACAGCACGCTGGCCTTTGCAGACGCATCTGCACGACATTATGACCGGTCCCTTGCCTGATGGCCCCTTTGAGGCGATCTACAGTGTGGATGTCATGGAGCATATCGAGCCGGAACAAGAGAGCGTCTATCTCGGCAACCTGAAGGGATCACTGGTGGAGCAGGGGGTCTTGATCGTGGGGATGCCGTCGCTCGAATCGCAATCGTACGCATCACCGCAGAGTAAAATCGGTCATATCAATTGCAAAAGCGGTCCCGTACTGAAGGCCACTCTCGAAAAAGACTTTCATAATGTCTTCCTGTTTTCCATGAATGACGAAGTGGTTCATACGGGATTCTCGAAGATGGCCCACTATCTGTTCGCCGTTTGCTGCGGAAAGAAATGACAGCGTCACCGTTCACCGATGAGTCACGTCCGTTTCACAGTTCAGACGTCCGACCTAACATGTTGCGGGGGGAGTGAGCCGTATCGCGAATCCCCCCCCCTCAAATCATTGGAATCGCGACCCCGTCGCAGACGTACAAATCAAGTGAATGATGACCGCTTCCCGCCCCCCGACTTGTGCTGATGCAAAATCACAGAACGAATCTGGTCACGGAGGTCCCCTTTTTTGGTTTATGATACTCGGATTGATCTGTTTTGGTTCTTCCCGTTTTTTTGACTGGCGTAGCGAAGAATGAAAAGAGCGTTTTCCTCAATCCCCGGCGGCAAAGCCACCCGCTGATCAAAGGCCCGCAGGGAATCGTTGACCTCTGAGATGCTCCATGCCCCAAAGCGTTTGGTTAGAAAGTCCTCTCCACGGAGTTTGTTCCCATTGAATCTGGGGCCGCGCGACATACCCAGTGTGCGGTTGTGAAAATTCCGTTTTCCGTTTTCAGAAACTTGAAATTTCTTCTCCTCTGTTCTCTTCTCCTCTTATTCGTTTGATTCGTGGTTCACAATCTTCGCATTTTTTGAAAAGGATGTGATTCACGAATCGAATGCGGTATTCAAGGGATTTGCCTGAACGCTGCTGTGAGAAGGGGATTACGAAGCCAGTCGAGACCGAGCAGTCAGATCGTCATGGCCGTCAAAGGGAACAGATCAGGGACCGAAGACGTCCTGTTTGTTGCTCGTCCCATTTGTTGCTCGTCCCATTTGTTGCTCGTCCCATTTGTTGCTCGTCCCATTTGTTGCAGCGTCAAGGATTTGTACCTCGCGCGCGGGGTTAAGCGTTGAACCCAAAATTCCTCGTTTTCGCTCTTCCTACATCAAGCGGGAGTGAGCGTCGTTCCGAGCCGAGTCAGCAGCGTTTGGAGCAGTTCCGAGCATTGGTCTGATGTGGTATCAAACTCTACTGTGACCTCACGTTCTGCGAGGGTCAGTGGCTCGGCACGATCCAACTGAGCTGTCAGCACATTCGCATCCGCATCCGAGGCATCCAAGCCCTGTTTCTGCCGCTGAACCACCCGTTGGCGCAGAACGGATTCCAGTGCGTGGCAAGAGACGATCAGGCACGGAACCGAACAGCGATTGGCCATGGCCATGACTTCGGTCCGATCCGCTTGCCGGAGAAATGCGGCATCCATGATGACAGGATAGCCCGCAGTCAACACCGTCTCGGCGAGTTCGTTTAATCGCAGGTAGGTCCGACGCGTTGCTTCCATCGTATACAACCGGTTTCTGTCCTGATCGGGGGAATCCGTACCCACGACTTCGCTCCCCAGCATTCGCTTTCGTTCGACATCAGACCGAATCTGAATGGCTGGCAATGATGCTGCAAGTTGTTTTGCCAAAAAGGTTTTTCCACTTCCAGAAAGTCCATGCATCATGATGATGGCAGGCGCGAGCGAACGTGTCATTTTTTGGGCGAGACACAGATAATTTGCTAATAGTCCCTGTAGTCGTTCCGCTTCTGGGGCGGAAATCTCGGCCTGACCGGCGCGAAGAGCGGCCACCTTGGCTCGAACCAGTGCACGATAGATGAGATAAAATTTCAGGACATGCAGGCCTTCAAAATCGCCGGTTTGCTCAAGCCATTCGTTGAGCACTCGCCAAGCCATGGAATCTTGACCGAGATGGAAAAGATCCATCAGCAGAAATGCGAGATCACTGATGACATCAATCCACCGCAACGTCGGATTGAACTCCAGGCAATCGAAAAGGACCGGCCTCCCCGCGATTCGAACGAGATTACCCAAATGAAGGTCACCATGGCATTCCCGAACCCAACCCTGTTTCCGGCGTGCCGCGAAAGTTTCGAATAACCGATTCCACTCGGAATGGACCCACAATTGACAGGCATTCCTCTGCGAGGCAAGCAACGATCGGTCGGGGGGAAGTTGAAGGGGACTCAGACAATTTAGCACGGTGTCCCGGATTAATACCGGGTCACCATATTCCGATTCCGGTGTGGCAACTGCGGCCTGATGATGGAGGGCTGCGACGGCACGAGCAAGTTCCTCGATGAAACTCATCGATAATTCGTGTCGCTCGAGGCAATGTTCGAGCAGATCTTCCTGGGCAAATTCCCGCATGCGGACGGCATACTCGATCGCGGGGCCATCACCGTCAAATCGGGGCCCGTCAGGTTCTGCAGCGAGCAGGACAACGCCATCATAGAGCCGGGGAGCGGTTCGCCGGTTCAGCCGAATCTCTTCGAGGCATGCCAGTCGACGTAACTCGAGTGTTGAGAAATCAACAAAACCGAAGTTGACGGGTTTTTTCAGTTTGTATGCCCAGTCACCCGTCAGGATGACCCACGAAATATGAGTCTCGATGAATTGAATCTGAGTCACCGCATGGGGATACATCCCCGGATTGCGGATCTCGTTGAGCCATGAGGGACGATCAGACATGAAACTCTCTCGTGTAGTAATACAAACTCTTGATCGCAAAGCAATAAATCAAATTAAAGATCCGCTTTTCGCCACGATTTCACGAAGACCAGCCTGAGAATATCGGCCTGGTCTTCACCCGTGTATTCCGCCTCTCTTTCGAGTACGTCGGGATGACCCGTTGCAGATTCCAATCCCATTCCGGTCGGATCAGTCAGGCAAGAAATGCAGGCTTTGTGCCAACCGCTGATAAAACAGGCTCTCGTTCGAAAACAGCGGAAAATAATTTGTGCGAATCGGTGCCTCACTCATCTTCATCAAATCCCTATTCAGGGATTCACTGATTGATTCAGGGCCAGAGTCAGTATACTGAGCATTGGAACTAAGAAGACCCGGATGCGAAAATGGGGGATGTGAACTGATGCTCAACCGGACGGCAAAACATCAGGTCCGAAGACATCTTGGTCAAGTCGCTCGACTTGTCATTCTGATTGCAAAGCACGGGGGGGAAGAGATTGAACTCGTCCATGAATTGCGGACGGAGACACGTCGAGCGAATCGAGCCTTACGAGTCTTCTCGGAATGGCTGCCTCAACATCAAGCTGATCGGATTGGGAAGCGACTGGCTGCGATTCGTAGGAATGCGGGAAAAGTTCGTGACTTGGATATGCTGTTACCTTCGTTGCTTTCCTTTGCGGAACTCATCCCGTCGCAAATCATGACACAATTCAGTGTGATCATCCGTGATCAGCGCGTCGGCGCCATGCATTCGCTCAAAAAAGCCTGCGTCGGGCTTTTAAAGCGGCAGTTTGACCGAGATATTCGGTTGCTGTCGCGTCGTGTGATTTGGCGAGGAAAAGCGAAACCGCCAAAGTTGACGACATTTTTATCGCAACGCATCGCCCCCCTCGCGCTGCGATTCTTCGCGGAATTCGAGTTCATGGGGATCGAGCCCCAACGACTGCATGACGTACGCATCCTGGGGCGTCGGTTACGTTACGAACTGGATCTGTTCCAGAAAGCGCTCGATGGACCGGAGTTTCGGCTGATTGGGATGAATCTGGCGGAAATTCAAGAACGCCTCGGACAGGTCCACGACCGGTGGAACGTACTGCAGTTTTTACGCGAGTTTTCCGGGGAAAGCCGCTCACAGCCCGAATCCCTCCAGCAGAAGTTCCCAGACATGGAAGCGATCATCAATCAGGAACTGATTCAAGCCTTCCAGGAATCCATGGAGAACGTCGCACGTATCAAACTCGGACTTGAAAAATGGCCCCATGACAGGAATGCCGTCGGTTGAAGCCTTGACCAAGTCAACATTCTCTCCTTACGTACCAATTTACCCGCCGGGTTCACGCCGTCGGTATTGAATGCCAATTCGGATAGGCATCCTGTCATGAACGGAACTTGTCCGCTTGGCGATCCTGCGGCTTCGTGCCTTAACGTGAGAATTCTCTTCGTGGCAATTCCACCAATAAGAACGGGACCGGATGGAACACCGCCAGTTTGAATCCCGCAGGGATCCATTTTGATGCCCAGCGATGCCCTGGCCAACTGTGATCACAGCTGGCCTCAGGATCATTACATGAATCGAGGAGCCATCACAGGCATGTTCGACGGGCGAACAAGCGGTAATTCGTTCGAATCACGGTCACGAATTGTCAATACGGGGCATCTTGCATGCGCCAGCACATACTCGGCAACGCTGCCAAACAGCAAATGCTTCAAGCCAGTCCGGCCATGTGTTCCCATGACGATTAGGTCGCTTTTTTGATCTTGCGCCATCCAGCAGATCAATTCGGCAGGATCCCCTGCGTGCAACAGACGCCGGATTCGATCCTGATCGGGTGCGTCCGCCAAGATCCCCGCCAGCTCTTGCTCGATCCGAGGATCACGCGCATGGGTCTGCCCTGAGACAGTCCAATTGACGGGCAAGTCAAATGCGTGGAATAGCAATAACTCGGCATTCGCCTCGCGAGCAAGCTGTAGCGCGTACGCGGTCGCCTTGTCGGACGAGTCTGAGAAGTCTGTGGGACACAGAATTCGGGAGATTGTCTGCATCCGTTGTTCCTTATCTTTGGCCTCGAAATCCCATCCTGCGACGAGAATCCTGGCCTGAATCATGGTGGGCATGTGACAGGCAACCGATCAGATACGACTCCAAATCTCCATGCAGATGTGGCGTGATCCGGTCGCGAGAGAACTTCAATTCAAATTCAATACGATCGCTGTGCTCATTCCGGTGACAGGTCCACTCGTCGGCAAACTCTTGTCGGAAGAGCCCCTCCAAGAGTTCCTGCAATGAACTTCTCAATTCATCCGCGATCACCAGATCGTCCCGTTTCGTCCAGCTGTGCTGTTGCAGAGTATAAATCCAAAGCTGAGGCTCGGATTGTCCGGTCTGCACAAAGCGGATCTGCAAACCCGTTTGACCTTCCCGTAGTACAATCGCCAATCGATGGCATAATTGATGTCGGGCCTCATCAAAGGCCCCGACGGGTGATTCGGCTCGCGTCGGCATGGGACCTCCCTCATCCGTTTTGAAACTCGTGCAGCATCACATTCCGTTCATCAAACCACCCTGGGGAATGGCCCCGCGTATGATCCCCTTTGGGATGTTCGCAGAGCCAGTTCAGGGAAAATCAACTCCACAGAACGATGCGGAAAGACGGATGGAGCAGATCGCATTCCCATTCGAACAGAAAAGCGGATTTTCCCAGGAAAATTCGACGCTGCTCCCAGACTTCTTTCCAGGGAAAAGGGGACACTTCCCTGGAAAAATCGGGTCAAGGTTCACAAACTGCTGCAAAACCCACGATCGACCGGTTTGGGCGAGACAACAATCGACGCATCCCAATTCGAAGCAAAAAACGGATTTCGTCGCCAGCCTGCTGGACGGTACTACCCGAAACTGACCGAGGAATTGCCAACTGGAAAACTTTCGCCTCCCTGATTTTTCCGGAAAAATTTTCCAGCGATCCCCAATCCGTGGCCAATCTCTGGTAAGCCAGCTCATTTTTTTGCGTTCGCAGCTTCGCTCGCCCAATCCTGAATCGCCTTGACCTCAGGAGTCGGGTGTTCTCGAAGCGCTTCCAGAGCCTGAACGACCGCAATACATCCCGGCAGCGTTGTCACGCAGGGAATGCGGTTCACGACAGACGCCGATCGAATGCGTCCCTCATCGGTTCTCGCTCCCTTACCACTCGGCGTGTTAAAAATCAGCGAGATTGTTTTGTTCGCCATGTGATCGAGCAGATTGGGGCGTCCCTCTTGCAATTTTTTCACGGTCTCAACGACCAAACCGTACTCGCGGAACACCCGTGCGGTACCACTGGTACACATGATTTTAAAACCGAGTTCCTGCAGGCGTCGGACCTGAGGAATGATGGCATGCTTGTGTCGCCCGGCCAAACTGATAAACACCGTTCCTGATTGAGGCAACTTATTTCCGGCGGCGATCTGGCTTTTTGCAAAAGCAATCGGAAAGGTATCCGAGATCCCCATGACTTCACCCGTCGATTTCATCTCGGGGCCGAGAATGATGTCGACACCCAGAAATCGATTGAAGGGGAACACGCTTTCTTTGACCGAGGTAAATGCAGGGACAACTTCGCTGGTCACCCCTTGCTCTGCCAGCGAAACTCCCGCCATGATTTTGGCTGCAATTTTCGCCAGCGAAACATTCGTTGCCTTCGAGACGAAGGGAGATGTCCGACTGGCGCGCGGATTCACCTCGAGAATATACACCAGAAACTCGCCAGTCGGTGGATTTGCTGCGGCGAGGCTTCCGGCCATAGTCGTGCTTTTTGATCGAACCTCATCGCCAGCACGCTTCACAGCAAATTGGATATTCATCAATCCGCGGACCTGCAACTCGCGGGCCAGTGCGTAAGTTGCCTGTTTGATTTCTTCCACGACCGAAGCGGGTAACGAATAGGGTGGCAGCACACTGGCTGAATCACCCGAATGGACTCCCGCCTCTTCGATATGTTCCATGACTCCGCCGACCAGGGTCAGCGTTCCATCGGAAATCGCGTCCACATCGACTTCTACGGCATCTTCCAGGAATTGATCCACCAGAACAGGGCGATCCGGAGAAACGTTAACCGCCTCGTTCATGTATTTCGTGACAGACTCTTCGTCGTAGCAGATCTCCATGGCTCGGCCCCCCAGCACAAAGCTGGGGCGGATCAGTACGGGATAGCCGATTTGATTGGCAATCAAGCGTGCGCCATGCGCATCAAAAGCGATTCCATTCGGGGGTTGTCGCAACCCGAGTTTTTCCAGAATTCCCTGGAATCGTTTACGATCCTCGGCCGCATCAATCATATCCGGGCTGGTGCCAATGATTTTTACACCGGCCGCTTCCAAGCCGCGTGCCAGATTCAGCGGCGTTTGTCCACCAAACTGCACAATGACGCCATCGGGCTGCATGCGGTCGCAAACATTCAGCACATCTTCTGTGGTGAGGGGTTCAAAAAAGAGCAGATCAGAAGTGTCATAGTCCGTCGAAACCGTTTCCGGATTCGAGTTGATCATGATGCTTTCGATTCCCAACTCACGCAAGGCAAACGAGGCTTGACAACAACAGTAGTCAAACTCAATCCCCTGTCCGATCCGATTGGGGCCGCCCCCCAGAATAATGATTCGCTTTTTATCACCCTTGGGGGGCGTTTCGTCCTCGGTCTCGTACGTGGAATAGTAATAGGGGGTGTAGGCCTCGAATTCCGCAGCACACGTATCGACTTGTTTGAAGGTCGCCACGACGCCGAGTTGCTTGCGATACGCCCGGACTTGCGTCTCGGTCGAATCCCACCAGAAGGCGAGCTGTTGGTCCGAGTACCCGTGGCGTTTTGCCTTGCGAACCAGATCAAACGGGACTTGTTCGAGTGAATCGATTTGGCGGATTTCGTCTTCAACGCAAATCAGATCGCGAATCTGATTCAGGAACCAGGGATCGATATTGGTCAGCTCGTGAACTTGCTCGACCGTCATTCCCGCTTTGAATGCATAACGGATATAAAAAATTCGCTGCTCGTTCGGTTTGGCGAGCATGCTTTCGATCAGATCCATTTCCGGCTGTTTCGCCGTACCCCACGTATCTTTCTTGCCGCCACCGAGTCCAAAGTGACCGATTTCAAGCCCGCGCAGCGCTTTCTGAAGTGACTCTTGAAATGTCCGTCCGATCGCCATCGTCTCGCCGACAGACTTCATTTGGACCGTTAGTTCCGAATCCGCATCCGGAAATTTCTCGAACGTCCACCGAGGAATTTTCGTGACGACGTAATCGATGGTTGGCTCGAAACAGGCGAGTGTTTCCCGGGTAATATCGTTTTGGATTTCGTCGAGTCGATAGCCGACCGCCAGTTTGGCCGCAATTTTTGCGATCGGGAATCCGGTTGCCTTCGAGGCGAGCGCACTGGAACGACTCACCCGCGGATTCATTTCAATGACCACCATTCGCCCGTTTTCGGGATTTATGGCAAACTGGACATTAGACCCACCTGTTTCGACGCCGATTTCTCGCATCACCGCGATTGTGGCATCACGCATTCGCTGATATTCCTTATCAGACAGCGTTTGTGCGGGAGCAACGGTAATCGAAT
>Ga0114978_10002029_pt1 | contig 16882 bp, 17 predicted proteins | sample S_140212_EF_Meta_FD_87027 | JGI IMG/M metagenome (GOLD analysis project Ga0114978, IMG submission 87027) | Freshwater microbial communities from Lake Simoncouche, Canada to study carbon cycling - S_140212_EF_MetaG | ecosystem: Environmental > Aquatic > Freshwater > Lake | place: Lake... | reverse complement strand
TTAAATTCATTACAATAATCTTCAACATATCGAGAATAATTTGAAAGTCCCCAGCCAGGTACTGCAGAGTTTATAAAAAAATAATCGTTAAACGTATTTTGCAATTTGTAAACATATGTATCATGGGTTGGAATTTTTTCTCCAAACGTAAAGGAATCGCCTAAAACCATTATTTTTTTTCTTCCATCTATTTTGCCTGCGGTGATTCGATTTCTAAAATTACCACTTTCGTAAAGAATTTTTTTATTTCCAAAATAATCTATGTACTTGTAATTTTTTTTTAAAACCCACAAGTTAGATTTGTTATTTTGCTCCTGATAATAACCATTTACATTCTGCGGAAAATAAATTTTTATAAAAATTTCAAGCATAAAAAGAGTTATGACTGAAGAGATAATAACGATAAAAATATTGATAATTTTCATTTATGTAGATTTTTTTTCATGATTGTGAATTTAAACAAAAATAACTTAATCACATTAATAAGAACTTCTGTATTCATTTTACTTTTATTTTCATGTCTTTGTAAAAATTTAATCTGGACTTCTTCTATAGAAAAATCTTCGTTATTATAAATTAAATCTGCAAGTATTTTCCATCCTTTTGCGAATAAAACATTTTTGTATTTATGATATATTTTTTTATTAAACATAAAATAACCACCCATAGGATCCGATACTTTATAACCAAGAAAATAATTAAAAATTTTAGACAAAAAAATAGATCCCATTTTTCTTAAAAATCGAAGCTCCATATCTTTGTCAAAATTTCTAACACCTACTACAAAATCTAAATTTTTTCTAAAATACAAAGTGACTATTTTTGGTAAATATTTAGGATCATGCTGTAAATCAGAATCCATAATAATAATATTTTCGTATTTACTTTTTTGAATTCCTAAAAAACACGATAAAGTTAAATCTTTATTCTTTTTTCTTAAAAAGTATTTAACATTTTTAGAAATGTGCTCTTTAATAATCATTCCTGTTTTATCGGTAGAATTATCATCTACAAAAATTATTTCATACGTATAATTTTTTAAGTTTTTTTTTATTAAGAATATTAACTTTTTGATATTTTCCTCTTCATTAAGCACAGGAAGAACAATTGAAAAATTTTTATTATTATAATTCTTTTCTTTTATCATAATGTTGTTCTTGTAAGTTTACAGTATCTATCTTGTTTAAGATTTTATATATGTATAATATCAAAAATAAAGTTTTTATGTTTTTCTTTTCTAATATCCTTAGGTCTAAATTTTCTTTATGTGTCAAAATAATAATAGTTTTTTTTTTTTTTTCTTTATTTACCTATACTTATTTTTTTTCACTAAATAATATAATTAACTTATGGACCTTCTCTGAGATCCAAATTAATTATAGTTTAGGATTTACGAAGAGAGGTCTCCTTGGGAGCATAATGCTTGCTTTAGAAGTTATTGGAATTTCTAAAAATATATTTTTCTCCAGTATCTTTTATTTGATGAGTCTTTGTAATATTTTTCTATTTCTAAATTTAATTAATAGATTTAAAAAAAATAATTTACTTTTTTACATATTTTTTGCTCTTAATCCTGCTTTATTATTATTTAGTTTCTATGATTTAGGTGGATATGCAAGAACTGAAATATTTGGGATATCCATCTCATTACTACATGCTTTCTTCGCACAAAAATTGTATTACAAAAAAATTGAATATGATAAATACTTAAAATTATCATTTATTATTATTATTCCACTTAGCTTAATAACAATATTAATTCACGAATTAAACATACTATTTTTATCTTTTCATTTTTCAACCATATTACTAATTCTTTATAAAAATCAATTTAACAAAATTACAAATTATAAATATTTAATAATGTTAAATATTTTATTAATACTTTTTATTATTTTTTTATTAATGACAAATCCTTTTACCAAAGAATTTGCGCAAGAATTATATAATAATTTGCAAAATCAAAAAGGAACATCATTTTGGATATGGTCATCTATAGCTGGTACTTTTTCAGAGAAAATTAATTCTGAAATCAATCACATGTTAAATCCAAGTGGGGCAATCTCGCTATATTTTTTTATATTCATATTTTATATTACTCCAATTTTCCTCATACTTATTAATACCAGTGAAAAACATAAATTTTATTTAATTTATATTCTTGTATCAGTATTGCCTTTCGCATTTCTTTTTTTTATTGGGAGAGACTGGGGAAGGTGGATCCACATAATTATATTTGTAATTTTTTTGTGTTTAATTCAATTTCAAGAAAAAAAATTTACAATTCCAAAAAATTGTAAGAACAAAATTCTTACTTATATTTTTTTAATATTTATTGTATTTCAGTTTGGATTTACAAGAATTCCGCATTGCTGCAACCTGGTAAAACTAAATTTAAATATATTTGGGGGTATTGTTCCAAAAATTATAGTTTTTTATAAAATCTCTAATGAAAGTTACCCTCTAGAAAAAAGATTTCAAAAATACTAAGTTGTTATATTTTTAGAATTTTGAATTTAAAATAAGATAACTTAATCACATCTATAAGTACTTCTGCATTCATTTGGCTTTTATTTTCAAAAAATTTTTTGCTTCGATTCAAATAATATATTTAGGAACTAACATGTTAAAAGTAATTTATTTAATAATTAATAATAAACAAGGTTTAATTATAATTGTATATAGTAAAGAAAATTTTTTTTTACGATTTAATACATTTTCTGTCTAGATTAATATTTTATTGCAAATTTATTATTATTTAATTTTTTTGCTATTTCTTCATTTATCCATTTATATGTTTTTTCCAAGCCCAAACTTAAACTAACTTCGCTATCCCAACCTATTGTTTTTCTAACTAAATCATTATTACTTGAACGCCCTCTTACACCTTTTGGCTTGTCTAGCTGATAATTTTTTTCTACTTTATAATTTGCAATTTTTTCAATGATATTTATCATTTGATTAATTGAAACTTGCTCCTCAGAACCAATGTTAAGCACTTCACGACAATCACTTTCGAATATTCTTTTGGTTCCTTTGATGCAATCATCTATGAACATAAAGCTTCTTGTTTGTTCCCCATCTCCCCAAACATCAATTTTTTTTTCTCCGGTGTTTTTGGCAATAATGATTTTTCTACATAGCGCTGCAGGGGCTTTTTCTCTTCCACCATCAAAAGTGCCCATAGGGCCGTAAACATTGTGATATCTTGCTACTCTAGTTTCTAACCCGTAATCTTCATAAAAATGCCTACACATTCTTTCGCTAAATAATTTTTCCCAACCATATCCATCTTCTGGCATTGCGGGATAAGCATCCATCTCTTTTAAACCTTCTATAAAATTATTTTTTTGTTTATCCGCATTATAAACACAAGCACTAGAGGAAAAAAAATACTTCTTTACTTTGTTCGCCAAGCAAGCTCGCAACAGGTTTGTATTGATCAAGACCGAAAGCATGCATTCTGCTTTGTTATTTTCAATAAATCCCATCCCGCCCATATTGCAAGCCATATTATAAATAAAATCAACATTTTCTGTAACCTCTAAACAATTTTCATAATCTTTTAGGTCTAAAGAAAAATTATTGCTTTCTCCAAAGTTCTGAAACCAATTTTCAGTTGGTTTAATATCGACACAGACTACTTCATGTCCTTCATTTATTAAGCTGGAAACTAAATGCCCACCTATAAAACCTCCAGCACCGCAAACTAAGAATTTACTCATAGTTAGATTTATATATAAACAGTATTAAAAAATGAAGAAAAAAATTGCTTTAGTCACAGGAGTAACAGGACAAGATGGATCTTACCTTGCTGAATTTTTATTAAAAAAAGATTATATTGTTTATGGATTAAAGAGAAGGTCATCCTCTTTTAATACACAAAGAATTGATCATCTTTATAAAGATTATCAAGAAAAAAATAATTTTATCCCAGTCTATGGAGATTTAACAGACTCAACAAATATCTTGAGGGTAATAAAAAATAGTCAACCAGATGAAATATATAATTTGGGCGCGCAGTCACATGTGCATACAAGCTTTGAAACACCAGAATATACTGCGAATTCAGACGCGCTAGGAACACTAAGGATATTAGAAGCAATAAAAATTTTAAACTTACAAAAAAAAACAAAATTCTATCAGGCGTCGACATCCGAAATTTTTGGAAATTCAAAAACACCTCAAAATGAAAAAACTAATTTTCAACCAGAAAGTCCTTACGGAACGGCAAAACTATATGCTTATTGGATAGCAGTAAATTATAGAAATGCTTACAATATATTTGCTTGTAACGGTATTTTATTTAATCACGAAAGTCCAAGAAGAGGAGAAACTTTTGTAACAAGGAAAATAACAAGAGGGGTCGCTGAAATTTTTTTAGGAAAAAGAAAAAAACTTTATTTAGGTAATTTAAATGCAAAAAGAGATTGGGGCTACGCACCGGAATATGTAGAAAGTATGTGGAAAATGCTACAATACAAAAAACCAGACGACTATGTAATAGCGACAGGAAAAAGCACGTCTGTAAAATCTTTTGTTGAAAAGTCATTTAAAATTGTAAATATAAAAGTTGGGTGGAGGGGCACTGGCATAAACGAAATTGGTTATGACCTAAAAACAAAAAAAATATTAATAGAAATTGATAAGAATTATTTTAGGCCAAATGAGGTTCATTCTCTAAGGGGTGACTATTCAAAAGCAAAAAAGATACTAGGTTGGAAGCCAAAAATTAATTTAGATCAAATGATTAAAGAAATGGTGCACTCTGATATCAAAAAAATTAAAAAAAACTAATTTTTTATTAGCTAAATTAAAAATTGTATAGAAAAATCATATTAGAAAAAAAAGGGGGGGATGAATTGCAGAAAAAAATTACCTTTGATCTTCTAATTCTATTTACAATAACTTTTTTGTACTTCAAACTTTTCTTTTTTTTTGAGCATCTTCCTCAACATGACGAAATTCATAATATAGATAGGTACCTATTGTGGAAAAATTTTTTAAGAAAGGATGTACCAAATCACACCCTGTTAAATTTTTTTGGAACAATAATTCATAGTTTTATTGGATTCAAATTTGAAGCTTTAAGATTAATAAGCTTTTTTAGTTTCATCGGAATTTTATTAATTTTTAGAAAATTATTTAAAAGCAATTTTTTTTTGCTTATTTTTTTATTAATTTTAACTTATAGCGATGTTCTTTTTAATAATATTTATTTATATCGAGGGTATACACTTAATGCATTTGTAACAATAATTATTTTTATTTCTTTATTTAACTATTTTAGATTTAAAAAAATTAAATATCTAAATCTATCCTTTTTTTTTCTTTCTTTACTTTTTGTTCATAGTCTTTATTCGTTATATCTGGGATTGGCAATTATAATCTATTTATTTATTAAAATAATTAAAAATCAGGAATTTGAAAAAATAAGAAATATTATAATATTTTTTCTTTTTCCTTGCGGTAGTATTTTGTTGCTATCTTTTATAGTTACTGGTTTTGCTGAAAAATTTCCCAATAATTTAAATTTAAATTTTATATTTAACAATTTGCACGATGTAATTACATCTTCTATTATGCCAGGATTTAAATCAGCGATGTTTCCGGAGGCTCTTAATAACACTAGGTTAGATGCTTTAACGCTCCTAAAGAAGGCAACAATTACTATGCTTAATGGTGAAGATTCGATGTTTGGAAAACAATGGGGCCTATTAATAATATTTTTTACCACAATCATAACTTTATTTATTTCTTTTTGGCGCAATAAAATTAATGATTTTGATTATATTATAATATTATTTTTTATAATTTTTTTTGCCATTGGAAAAGTGCCACCAGTAAGAGTGCATGTAGCTCACGTATATTTCTTGGTTTTTTACATTATTATGAAATTAAGCGAATATCAGTTAGTAAAAAATTTTGAATTAAAGTCTAATAAAAAAACTACATTTATGATTATTGTGGCAATTATTTTTACACTTAATAACGCAGAACCAAATACAAAATATAATCTACAGCTTAATAAAGAAATAAAAAAAATAAATTTGATAAAAAAAAATTGCGAAAATGCAAACATTTTTTTAACACAATATGAAATTTGGATTTTAATAAATTTTTATCCAAATGATTGCAAATATTATTATGATTACGAAAATAAAATAAATATTCTCTACAAATAGTTCTGTTTTCTAAAATTAATTTTTAAATAAATAACAAAAATCATAACAATAGACCTGATTATATGAGAAATATTCATTTTAGAATGGCCATATTCTCTTCCATAAACATTCATACTAAATTGTTTAATTTTATAATTTTTTTTATTTAAGATCGCCATCGACGTAAAAAAAAAATCATAGTCATTTCCCTTACAAAAATTGATAAAATCTTTATTGATAGTTTTTAAATTATAACATCGAAATGAATTCGTAGAATCAAATTCATGCTTAAATAGCACTTTTGTGAAAAAATGTGCAGAACGACTTAGGAAAACTCTAAATAAGGACCAGTTTTTTGCAGAATTTTTTTTTAAGTATCTTGATCCCACAACAAGATCTTTCTTATTCATTTTATTTAAAATAACAGGAATATATTTTGGATCGTGAGCCAAGTCAGAGTCCATAGTTAACGCAAATTGATAATTATTTTTAAATCCATAATTTAATCCAAATTTATGAGCATTACCAATCCCAAGTCTTTTTTTTCTTTCTTTAACAATTATATTTATATTTTTGTGATTCAGTTTTTTTTTAAGACTATTTACAACTGTTACTGTTTGATCAGCGGATCCATCATCAATAATAATAACATCAAAAGGAATTTTTAAGACCGTAAATTTATTAAGAATTTTTTTTATATTATTTTCTTCATTAAGTGTTGGTAATATGATCAAAACATCTTTTTTTTTCATACCCCAGCAAAACTAGCTAAAATATCATCCAGTTTATAAAGTGGCCGCCAATTACACTCTTTGGATATTTTTTTATTATTACCTTTTAAGATGGTTTTATTTTTGTTAATATTTTTTTTTAAACTTATTATATTTCTTTTTTTTAAATTCAGAATTTTTTCTAGGTTTCTAATTATTTCCCTAACAGTTACTAGGCTGTTTTTAGAAATAATAAAATTATCTGTTTTTTTTAAATTAATTATTTTAAACATAGCACTAACAACATCTATTACCGACGTTATGTCAATTTTTGCATTAGCATTATTGACAACTATTTTCGTATTATTGCTACGCAATTGAGTTAAAATTTTATTTATTAAAAAGTGTTTTTTAGAAATTTTAGAGACATGTGAATACAGAATGCCCGTTGAACAGAAAACTCTTTTTTCTGTTCTATAGTAGTCGCATACATTTTTCCCTAAAAATTTTGATAATGCATAGTTAGTATTAAACTTTGGGATAGTTAATTCATTTTGTGAAGTAGTATTGGTATTATTGTAAATTTGAGATGAGCAGGCGTAAAACAATTTCATTTTTCTATTTTTTGTAGCAATGTACTCTAAAAAATTGACCAAGCTTGTTACGTTAGTTGACAAATTTTTATAATGTAACTCACTACTCTCTTCGGCAATGCTTGGTATATTGTGTGATGCTAGAAAAAAAATTTTCAAATTTTTAAATTTAGATAATAACCGGTGCACTGAATTAGTATTTGAAATATCCAAATTATGCCTAAAAATATTTTTATTTTTTTTTACTTTTAGATTATTTCCAACAAGGTGCACTTTTTTATTTTTTTTTAAAAGAAATTCCGTTAAAAAAATACCATCCTGGCCACCAGCACCAATAATTAAATAATTTTCACCCATATAATATCTTCGAGTTAACCAATTATTTTTATACACGGTAAAGGAAAGATAATTTTTCCTCCTTTTTTCAAAAAAGATTTTTCCCTATGCAAAATCTCTTTCTTGAAATGCCAGGGCATTACCAGGTAATAATCTGGGTTCTTTTCCCTAGATTGTTTTTCTGATATTATTGGTATTGATGTTCCCGGTGTAAACCTACCAAACTTGTCTTTATTTCTTTCTGCGGCAAATGGGATCATTTCTTTTGTCAGTTTGCAAAATTGCAAAATTACATTTCCTTTTGTTGAGGCCCCATATACATGAATTATTTTTTTTTGTTTATTTATTTTTTTTACAAGGTCCACTAATTTTGCTCTTGATTCATATATTGATTTTTTAAAATTATTTATAATTTTACTAAAATTAATAAATATTCTATTTTCTATTTTTATAATTTTTTCTATATTTTTTTTATTTATTTTAAATGCAGACGACTTATGTGAAATAAAAAATCTAACACTTCCACCATTCATATGATTAAAAGTAACATTAAAAACATGCATATCAAATTTACTCAAAATATTTTTAATTTGTCTATGCATAAAATATGTTAAATGCTCGTGGCAAATACTGTCATATGCATTATTTTTAATTAATAGTGGAAAGTAGGACTGTTCTAGTATCCAAACTCCATCCTTATCTAATATTACTTTTATGTCTGAAATAAAATTTACAGGATCTTGTATATCGTAAAAAACAGCAATCGAAGTTATGACTTTGGCTTTTTTTAAATTAGTAATTTTATTGTAACTATCTTTATTAAAAAAACCAGGAAATTTCAAAAAATTTTTTGGATATAAATTTAAAAATTTTTTGATAGTTGGGTCTATTCCGAATCTTATAATTTTTTTATTTTTGTATTTTTTTAATAACGTTCCATCATTACTTGCTATGTCGAGAACTATATCATTTTTTGTGAAATTTATTATTTTTTCAACGTCCTGCGTTATAGATTCTAAGTGTCTATTCATTGATTGATTAATTCCCGACTTATAACCATAATCTTTATTATAAAGTTTGTTTAGATCGTAGTTGTGAAGTAACTGAAAAAGTTTACATTTTTGACAAATCATTAATTTCATTGGAATTTTCTCTTTATTTGTCTTTCTTGTTGGGAATTCAGTAGTTAAATGCATATCTCCAAAATCGAAAAATAAATTTAATTTTATAGAGCCACAACACCTACATTTATTAATTTTTTTAATTTTCATATGTTTTGTTTTTAACTTTATCATTATATAGTAATTTTTATGACAGCAAAAATATTACTACCAACTTGCAATCTAGAGACAATAAGAGATGGACGCGGGGGTATTTTTACTTGGTTACCTGAAGAACCAATTTTAGAATTTAATATGCTTTATTTTCGACCTGGCAAAACAAGAGGTTTTCATTATCACCCTCATTTTAAAGAATATCTATTAGTTGTTGATGGAAGCGGAACACTGGTAACAAGAACTGATGCCAAAGATCCTAGAACAGAGAGTTTTGTGCATTTGAATAAAGGGACGTGCACAAAAACTGAAAAAAATATCTATCATACAGTTTATGCAATAACAGAAATGACTATCGTAGCTATGCTTACTAAGAGATGGGATGATTGCGACCCACCGATAGTTAGAGTAGATGACTAAAATTGTAGGCGTGATTGGTTCCAAAGGATTTGTAGGCAGTTCTGTATATAAGCATATAAAGTTAAAAAAAATTTCAATAAATCGCAATAACTACTTAAATCTTCAAAAAAAAAAATTTGATATAGTAATTAATTGTGCAATGCCTTCCAAAAGATTTTGGGCAAAACAAAATCCTACACTAGATTTCAAAGAAACGGTTTTAAAAACTAAATACTTTATTGAAAACTATAATTATAAAAAGTTTATACACATCAGCTCAATTTCAGCAAGATGTGAAAGAAATACTATTTATGGAAAAAATAAAAGAGTCAGTGAATTTTTTGTAAAAAAAATTAAAAATTATTTAATTATTAGACTTGGTCCAATGTTTGGGAAAAAATTAACTAAGGGAGTGTTGGTAGATATAATGAATGACAAAACTGTTTATATAAATAAAAATAGCAATTACTCCTTTACATCGGTTGACTGGGTTGGAAAATGGGTTGCAAATAATTTATATGTTAAAAATAAAACCATTGAGATTGGATCAAAAAATTATATAAAATTAGAAAACTTAGCAAAAAAAATTAACTCTAAAAGTAATTTTATCGGCAGAACTGACCATCAAATTATAAAGTCTAATATTAATTATAACAGTGATTCCTTTGGTGTTTATGATTACCTTGAAAAAATAAAATGAAAGAAAAATTTAGAGATTATACAATTTTATCATTCATATTTATTTTAATTGTTTCAATTTACTACAAAATTGACTATGGAATTTCTCTTGAATATAATTTTTTTCCTTGGGATGGTTTTGCCTATCATAAAATTGCAGAAGTTTTTAATCTAAAAACTTTTAATACAAATTCTAATTTTATTTCGCCAAATGGAACTAATCCTTTTGGGGAGAGAATATTATTTCCAATTTTTTATAAAATTTTTTCAATTATTACTGAAAAAAATCTTATAATATCAGCACTTTCTATCAATCTGCTTGGCTCATACATTTCTTTTGTCTGTTTTTTTATTTTGGCAAAATATTTTAAAATTACATCAATTCAAATTTTTTTAGCGTCGATTGCATTTATGCTTTTTTGGGGCGGGCCATTAAGACAATCTATTTCGAACCCTAGCATGTCTTTTCCATTCGAGGCTGGTCTAATTTCAATTGTTTGTCTTAGCTTATTTTTATTGGAAAAAAACAGTTACAAAAATATTTATTTGTACATTTTTAATATTTTAATTATTTGCTTAGCTACTTTTCAAAGAGGGATTGTAATTGTTATAATTTCAGCAATTCCAATTATAGTTAGTTTTTTTCCTTTATCAAAAAAATTTACCTTTAATATTGTTATAAAAAATTATAAAAAAATTATTTGCTTAATTTTTTCAATAGTTTCTTTAATAATTTTAAAAAAAATAACAACCACTCCTACTGATTACTTGTTGTTTAAAAGTGTCTTTAAATATAGTTATTTTAACTTAAATATAATTAATTTTTTATATACTTTTTTTGTTTATTTGGGACCCTTTTTTTTACTAACATTGGTTTATTTTTTCCAAAAAAAAAAAAATATTAAAGAAAGATTTTACTTTTTAACAAAAAAAACAATTAATTCCAAAGTTTTTTTGACCATTATTTGTACGTCTATAATTTTATCTAAAATTGGTGGTGACCCCGATAGACCAATGCTCTGGTTTTGGAATTATTATTTATTAATAGGAATTCTATGTTTCAATTTAATTAAAAAAAAATCATTAATTATAAAATCTTGTCTAATTATTATAACAGTTTTGTGGAGCAGACTATATATACCCGCACAAGTACCCTTAGTATTCTCAAACACGTTTGTACAAAATTATTTTGTAGAAACTAATTTTGAGGAAAAGTATTTTCAAGGTCCCGTATTTTTAAAAAAATATAGAAATGAAGTAGAAAAAATTTATATTCCTTTTGGAGAACCCTATAATTTGAAACACCACAATAATATCATGCAGAGCGCAGAAATTACTAAAGGAAAGTATGATATTAATTGCAAAACTCTATGTACTGCAAATCCATATTCTCATTCTTACAGAAATAGAATTAACAATATTCCATTCCCACTAGGTTATATTCATAATCAAAAAGATGCATTGATTGATCATCCTCTTTTGGGACAACCATGGGTTCTTTATATGTTAACAATCCAATGGATTATTGTAACATTGGCTTTCATCTTCATGCTTAAAAAAAAAATAAGTTATATTTGAAGATTAAGAAGAATATTTATTTTAAACTAAAAGTTTATTCTTTCTTTCTCTAGAACTAGTGGCAAATTTTTATTATAAGTTAAGATTATTGAAATATACTCGCCAATTAACCCTAGAAATAAAATTTGAATAGCTCCAATAAAAAAAAGTCCAATAATGATAGGAGCGAGACCAAATGAAAAAGTATTCCAGAATATTAATTTTAAGATAAGAAAAATAATAGAAATTATAAACAAAATTAAAGAAAGGAAAATTCCTATATAAATCATTAGTCTTAAAACTTGAGTATGCTTTACAAGACCTGTTAGGGCAAAATCGAATAGTGTAAAGAAATTATTTTTGGTTTTTCCGTAATTTCTTTTTTTTTGTTCGTAATCATGATAGCTAATATCAAGTCCAAGCTCAAATATTAGGCCGCGCAAATAAGGAGCTGGGTCTTGGATAGTTTTCAAAATATTTATTGCACTTCTATCATAAATACCAACTCCAGTAACATAGGGTTCTGGATTGTTGTTAGAAAAATAATTCATTATCTTGTAGAATAAACCTTTAGACGCCCTTAGCAGAAAACTTCCCTCTGATTTTTGTCTTCTCAAAAGCACAACTTGCGATCCATTTTTCCATTTTTGAATTAAATCAATGATAACTTCTGGTGGATTTTGAAAATCAGAATCCATCCAAACAACAGCATCTCCTGTAGCATTAATCATTGCGTAATATGGGGATCGAGCTTGTCCATAATCATGTAAATTAAAAATAGCTTTGATATTTTTATTTTTTTTTGCAAGTTCTCTGATTCTTGTTTGTGTGCTGTCTGTTGAGCAGTTATCTATAATTATTTGCTCATAATTAATATTTAAATTAGTCATTATTTGAAATATTTTTTCTGACAATGGTTTAATATTATCTTCTTCATTGTAAGTTGGTGTTACAATTGAAATTTTCATTTTTTTATTATAAATTATTAATGGTTTTAAGAGTATAATTTATGGATTCCTTGAATTCAAATTTAATTTTCAAACCAAGGTTTTTTTGTGCTTTTTTTGTGCTAGGGACATAATAGTCAAACTTTTTATTTTCTTGTTTTGGATAAATAAATTTTAAATTATAAGTTTTTGAAAAGTATTTAGCTAATAACCATATTGAAATAGACTCATTAGAACCAACATTATAAATTGGGCAAGAAACCTTAGAGTTTTTAACAATTGTCATTAACCAACTAACTAAATCATCGGTATGCATAAAACTTCTAAATACTCTTTTACTACTTTTTTCAAAAATTTTTAGAGGTTTTTTTTTTAAAATAGAAAAAATAAAATTTCCTAACACATACTGAGCATTCAAAGGAAGATATTGACCAACTAAGGCAAAGCACCTAGCAATCGACGTTTTTCTACTGTAATCTCTAGAGAGATCTTTGGTCATTTGTTCTCCGATTATTTTATTATTTACATAAATTTCATGAGACGTATTTAGTTTTTCAAACTTACGTTGGTGGATTTTGCTTTTTTCATCTAATTTTTTTTTTTTTAAACTATCTCTTTCTGAGTAAACAGAGCCAGAACTAATATAAATAAGTTTACTTTTGGAAAACTTATTACTTGATAAAATTTTAAATACATTTTTCTGTGTTTTTAAGTCCAAACCTTTTTTATAATTATGATTTATTTTTAAAGGGTCCACATACTCTGCTGCATGAATAATATAATCTGCAAATGGGATATTTTTTGTATTTAACAGATCTTTTTTAAGAATAATAATTTTTTTTTTTGAATTTTTTGATATTTTTTTTATAACTTTATTATTTTTAGATACTAATATTAATTTTGTGATTTTGTATTTTAATAGTTTTTCCTGAAGATAAAATTGTAAAAAAGTTTTTCCAAAAAAACCTGACCCACCCAATATCATTAAACTTTTGGACATATTAATGAAAAATTAATTTAAAATATTTCTTTTCTAGAAATTTTTGATCACCAACTTTGCCAATAACATCTGAAGATATTGAAAAAGATTTTATTTTAATATTTGTATTTTCTCCATTGGCTTCCCTAAGCCAAGATGAAAACCCACCATCTTCAAAATGATTTTCTACAACAAGCAAATCTGTAAATTTATTCAAATACTTTTTTTGTATTTTTTTTGATTTCATTGACCAAATTGGGATAGAATAAATATAATAATTTTCAAATTTTTTCTTCTTCGATATCTCAAGTGATTTTTGTATGCAGGAGCCTGTTGAAACTATGGCTTTTCTGACTTTACCTTTTTTTAATAACCTCCAATATCCGTCGGTAATAGCACCTGAAGAGTAATCTACATTTTCAGGAAGCATTTCTTTTTCTAACCTTAGATATTTTGGACCTTTGTTTTGAAAAATATAATCCATGCCTCTTTCTAACTCTTTGCTGTCACCAGGCGCGATAATTTTTATGTTGGGGAAGCTTCGCATTAAAGCATAATCTTGTAATGCGTGGTGAGTATATCCTTGATTTCCATAAGATACTCCCGCACCAACCGTTACAATAGTTACGTCCATGTTGTGGTAATCTATATCATTTCTAATTTGTTCAGCGCATCTAAAAGTTGGAAAATTAGCAATTGAGTAAATAAAAACCTTAAACCCTTGTGATGCCATGCCAGCTGCAAGACCAGCCATATTTTGCTCTGAAATTCCAGCATTCAAAAAATTTTTTGGGAATTTTTTTTGAATAGGTTCAACTACGTTAAAACCCAAATCACCAACTATTAAAAAAGTCTTTGTGTTTTTTTTTAATTTCTTACACAGAATATCTATGAAATATTTTCTCATAGTTTTTTTATAGCTAACTCCAGCTCCTCTTTATTTGGCGGTTTGTAGTGCCACAGAACTGAATTTTCCATGAAACACACACCTTTTCCTTTTGTTGTGTTTGCAATAATAATGTGTGGTTTGGAATTTTTTTTATTAAGAGATTGATAAATCTGTTTATGACTATGCCCATTTATTGAGGATACAAAAAAACCAAATGATCTAAATTTTTCAGACATTGGCTCCATTTTTATAACGTTTTCAACAAAGTCAATGCTTTGGATCTTGTTAGAATCTATAATTATTTTTATATTTTTTAAATTATGATGAGCAATGAATAGGAGAGCTTCCCAATTAGATCCCTCGTTTAATTCTCCGTCACTTAATAATACGAATATTTTTATTTTTCTATTTACAAAAGCTTTTCCTGCTGCAATAGGCAGTCCATGTCCAAGTGAACCTGTGGATATTTTTACACCTGGAACTTTATGACTAATATGGCACATCATAACAGTATTGTTATCACCGAAACTATTAAGAAGAGATTTAGAAAAATATTTAAAATAAGATAAAACACAATAAACAGAAAGGCAGGCATGCCCTTTACTTAGTATAAATTCATTTTTATTATTTTTTTTAACAAAATTTTTGTATAGCACTACCAGTATATCCACTATTGATAAATTACTCGCGATATGTCCAGCTTTCTTCGAAGATGTTATTTCCAAAAGAGTTTTTCTTATTTTCCTTGAAATTTTTGAATACATTTTATTTTTTAAAAAATTTTTTAAATACTTCGTGGCAGTAGTTAAAATGATCCGTATTTAAGCCGGGATAAAGACCTATCCAAAAAGTATCTTTCATAATTCTATCAGCATTTGTTAATCTGCCATGAATTTTGTAAATTTTATCTTTCATGTATGGTTGTTTTATTACATTGCCAGCAAATAATAGACGTGTACCAATTTTATGATCATTTAGAAATTTACATAAGGAGTCTCTAGAAAATCCTGTGTTGGCTTTCATTGTCATCAAAAATCCAAACCAAGATGGATCGGAATCTTGTGTTGCTTCTGCAATATCTAAAAATTCACTAAAATCTTTAAAAATATTCTGTAAATATTTATAATTTTCTTTTCTTCTTTTAACAAAAAAATCAAGTTTTTTTAATTGAGCTAATCCACACGCTGCTTGCATATCAGTTATTTTAAAATTATATCCCATGTGAGAATAGGTATTTTTATGGTCATAACCTCTTGGCAAATCTCCAATTTTCCAATCAAATCTTTTTCCGCAGGTATTGTCCACGCCAGTGTCACAGTAGCAATCTCTACCCCAATCTCTAAATGATTGGACTATATTTTTTATTCTTAAATTATTTGTAAAAACGGCCCCGCCCTCTCCCATTGTTATATGATGAGCAGGATAAAAACTTAAGGTTCCAATATCTCCGAAAGTTCCTGTCATTTGCCCATTGTACGTCGAACCCAAGGCGTCACAATTATCTTCAATTAGCCATAAATTATTTTTTTTACAAATTTCAAGTATTTTATTTAAATTAAAAGGATTTCCCAGTGTGTGTGCTGCCATTATAGCTTTTGTTTTTTTTGTAATAGCAGCTTCGACTAGATCTTCATTAATATTGCAGCTTGGCAAATGAGAATCTACAAAAACTGGAATGGCACCATTTTGAAAAATTGGGTTAACTGTTGTGGGAAAGGCTGCAGCAGCAGTAATGACTTCGTCTCCTGGAAGAATTCTTCTTTCGCCAAGTTTTTCCGATGTTAACGCAGAAAAAGCAGCCAAATTTGCTGATGATCCAGAGTTAACTGTTAATAATAATTTTACGTTTAAAAAACTGGCAAGCTCTGATTCAAATTTCTTGTTAAATCGACCTGTAGTAAGCCAGCCATCAAGAGCTGCCTGGGTTATATACTCAATCTCAATATTGTCCAAAACTTTTCCCGACACAGGAACCATGTCTTCGCCACCTACAAAATTTTTTGTATAAGGGTTTTTATAAAATTTTTTTACTAAATTTTTTATATCTTCGTTTATTTCCATTTTAAAACATTAAGATAATTCTTTATTTGAAATTCAGAAAAAAATCTAATACTTTTATTGTGAATTTTATTTAACTCCCAATCAGCAATTTCTTGTAAAGTTTTTTTAACACTGTAATGAGACTTCCAATTAAGATATTTTTTAGATTTTAAACTTGAAAGATTTAGGTGCGTTTTTTCTAAATTAGATTTTGTTTTTTTGAATTTAATAGAAATTTTAAAAAAAATATTTAATTTATTAATAATTTCTTTTACCGTATAAACTTTATTTTTAGTAGGAGCAAAGTTCCAGGTTT
>Ga0114978_10002028_pt1 | contig 16893 bp, 15 predicted proteins | sample S_140212_EF_Meta_FD_87027 | JGI IMG/M metagenome (GOLD analysis project Ga0114978, IMG submission 87027) | Freshwater microbial communities from Lake Simoncouche, Canada to study carbon cycling - S_140212_EF_MetaG | ecosystem: Environmental > Aquatic > Freshwater > Lake | place: Lake... | reverse complement strand
CCAGTTACACCACAAGACGCTATGCAAATCTTGCGTAACTATGTAGGTAACTTACAAGGCGTGTTGGCTGGGCGTGTAATTCAAATTGCACCTAATGTGTTTCAAGGCACTGCAACCACTAACACTAAAAAAGTAGAGGAGCGTGTATCTTCAAAATTACCAACAGAAGAACCTGAAGGTAACCGTGTTGCAACGCCTGAAGCAGAAAAAGAAACGCCTCCGCTTGCGGGCGCTAAGTTAGATGAAGCTATTAAAGCTGCTAATGTTGCTAATAAAACCCGTACTGTTACTACAGAAGGTAACGTTACGACTGTAACGTCTAAATTAAAGAAAGCTATTAGTTTTATTGTTGCTGCACCGTTGAAATTTGTTAAAGGCTACAAACCTACTAAGACTCCTTCGGCTGAGAATTTTTTAAATCAAACTAGCTATTATGGCGAAGGTGCGCCTAGTGACATAAATCAAGCCATAACTATGGCTGCGCATGATTCGGCTGCGGATGCAATAGATTCTTTGGATGATAAAAAAGGATTAGCGCCAGCATTACGTGCTATTGCAGGAAAAGGTGTACCAATCAATCGCCCTGATCAACTTATGTCAATGGATAAGTTGGTTGAGCTTTATAAAAAATTTGTAAATAAAAGAAATGGTTTTGCAAATATTGGTGGTGACGGACGCACTAAAGCCGCAGCTAACCGTCAAGCTTTTATAGAGTCGTTAACCCCTGAGCAACGTGCTAAGTACGATGCTGCTTATGAAAAAGCTTTTGTTCAAGCTGTTAAAGATGATATTTATGTAAGGGATACAACTGAGTCAGACAAACGTAAAGGGATAGTAGCAGCAACTAAAGAAGCACAGTTAGCAAGGCGTCGCGCTAAGTATAAAGAACGTTTGATTGCTGACATGCAAGAGCAAGTTGAAGAGGCTAAAGAAACTGATCAAGAAAGAGATGAAAAGACAACAAAAGCTTTTGAAGAAGCTGAACAAGCAGCTCTTGAAGCCCGTGAAAAACCATTATTAGATTCAGAAGCTAAATTAGATCGCGAAGAAGAAAAACAAGAAGTTGCTGAAACTAAATCAGAAGAAGATAAGCGCCTTGAGTCTGCTATTAATGGGGGCGAGGGCGTTAAAGGCGTACTGCAAATTCTTGCAGACTATAGTTATTCTACAGACAAACCGCACACTGCTAGAAACGTAGGTGTGTTTGCAAAAAGTTTGTTAAACCTTTTAAAGCAAACTGGTTTTCTTGACCAAGTTAAATTAACAATCTCATTTGGTAAAGTAGAAGGTACAAATGATGGTAAGTTTAATCCAGTTAACAGCCGTGCAACGTTGCAAGGCGTTAAAGGTGTATACACAGGTGAACGTGATTTAGGCGAGACTGTGTTGCATGAAATCATGCATTATTTTCTTGACCATGTGTTTGATAACCCAGACGCATACATTAAAAGTTTGCCCGTAGAAAAACAAGCAGAAGCTCAGGCTGCTATTAACCGCATTAGACAGAATTGGGCGCGAGCAAGAACATTTTTACCCAACAGTTTTCAGCCTAGTATTTCAACTCTTAAAGAGTTTGTTGCTGAAGTTATGTCTAATTCAAAACTTCAATCCGCACTCATAGCTCTTGATGCTAATACGGGTAGTGACAAGACGTACGCACCTAAAGATAATTTCTTTACACGGTTTGTTAAAAATATAGCGGCTGCAATGGGTATTAAACCTAAAGATGTTGCAGTTAACTATAAAGAATTAATTGAAGATATTACTAGAGTTATATCGTTACCGAGCAAAGGTATTCGTGGTAACGAAGTATCGTACTCAGCACAAAAAAATAAAAAAACTCAGCAAACAAAGAAAGCGCCAACCCCATTACGGACTGGTGCAATTGGTATTGGTGAAAAAGATCAGATTAGCAACGAAGAATATCTATCAACCGAAGAAGTTGTTGGGCGTGATAAAGGTTTTTGGAGAAAGTTGTTTACAACTCAAAAAGGTTGGGAGAACATTGCTAGGGTTTTTCAAAATGACCGTTACCCAATTAAATCGTGGGAACGTAAATTGGCGCTTGCTGAAGCACTTGTAGAAGATTTATCTAAAAAGTTTAACAACATTTACACTCAGATAGTATTGTCATCTGGTCGCGCTAAAGATTTGTACGAGCGTCACGTAGCGGGTCCTGCGCAAGCTTTAGACATGGCAATTAATAATTTTGCTAAAGCTACAGGGCTTGATTTAAAAGCTGCTCTTGCACAACTACATATGATTGTTGAAGCAATTCATGAAAAAGAACGGCGTGAAGCTAAGTACATAATGCTTGTGCCATTAGATAGTACGTCTAGAGTTGTTAACTCAAAAGGTAAGTTAATTTCTCCTGCTGCTCGCAGACAAGAAATACTTGGCGAGCATGACAATAATAAAAGAGGTGAACTAGATGACCCAAACTTAACGCTTGCACAAGCACGGCAGTTACGTACTGAGCTTAACTTTCTTACAGATAAAAAGAATGGGTACGTAATAGAAACTGGGTATAGCCCTGCAGGTCTTAAAATAGCTAAAGACGAAGGTGGGCGTTTAAATACTGATATAGATAACCGTGCATATAACGTGGTGGGTATTGATCCTGACACCGCCGATGCACGACGCGCTGAAATTGCAAATAGTGAATTTAAAGCAGAAATTGATGAGGTATCCGCTGCGCTTAAAGGTTTGCATGATGCAACTAAAATGCTTGATATTCAGTCAAACTATTGGTCTAAGCCTGTTAGTAACCGTGTGGCGTTCTACGGGTTTAAAAACTATATTCCGTTGAAAGGTAAGAAAGGTGAAAAGACCACTACCATTGATGAGATGTTGGACTTTACAAGCGCCCGCATGGGAAGTGAAGTTGACAAGCCACAAGGCGCATTTGGTGGTCGTGAAAGTATAGCTACAGACCCATTGCTGCAAAGTATGTCTGATGCAACACGCTCTGCTCTTCGTGCCGGGCGTAAGAACATTACGCAGTCAATTATTAATGCTATTGACCAAGGGTGGCTCAGTGGTATAGCTACGTACGACAAAAAGCCTATTCCTTTTGAGCAACGATTCAACATAAAATCTGATGAAAACACTATTTTTCATTACTCCGAAAATGGTGAAATTACTGTTATTAAATTTATCGGTAAAGATAAGAGCATTTTAAATTCTATTCGCCGCACTTATAAAGCAGTTAACCCATTGGTTGATATTGCAAACGACATTACAAGTTTGATTGGTCAGTTTCACACACGGTACAACTACGCGTTTGGACCAATGAACTTCGTGCGAGATATTCTTACCAATGCCTTTACGATGGGTGTGGACCTTGGGCCAACTAAGTCATTAGCTTTTATAGCTGATGTTTCTACAAAAGTAGCCAATGGTGGATTATTTAAAGCAATGCAGTTTATTGCTATGTACAACCGTGGTGATTTTAAAAGTATTGATAACCTAGCTAAACAAGACCCGTTTGTGCAAGACATGCTCGACTTCTACACAGAGGGCGGTATGGTGACATACATTGATGGTATTGCTATTAAGTCTAATTTTGCGGCTCTGCAAAAAGAGATTGGGCGCAACGGTGTTTTAAAAACAAAAGAACAGGTAGATAAGTTTGTTGATATTTGGACAAACATGTTTGAGCTTGCAAGTCGCGCAGCCGCCTATGGTGTTGCAAAACGCAGCTTTACAAAACCCAACATGACTAAGTCCGAATTAGAGGCAGTTAAAACTAAAGCTGCTGCGTATGCCAAGAACTTAGCTAACTTTGAACAGGTTGGTCAGATCGGTAAGACAATGGGTGCGTTCTATATGTTCTTTAGACCTGCTGCAACGGGTGCTGTTCGTGCAATTGAGGCAGTTGTGCCAGCCTTCCGCTCAGTAGAATCTGCGCTAAAAAGTATGCCTCAGTCTGTCCAGCTCGGTATAACGCCAGAAGCTAAAGTGCAGCGTGAGGCGTTTATTAAAAACTACAAGCAGCAGCAGCATAATGCACGGATTATGACAAGCGCATTGTTTGGCGTAGGTGTTATGGCTTATTGGATGTCTTCAATGATGTCACCTGACGATGAGTTGGGGCGCAACAAAGTTAAGTCAGACAATATGCAGCAGTGGTCGCGCTATGCACGGTTCCACTTACCTGATGGGTTAGGGTTGGGCAAAGATGTTGTGTTTCAAATCCCTTGGGGCTTTGGGCTTGGCGCGTTTGCGGCTGCTGGAGCGCAGATGGCGGCTGTGGCGTTTGGCAAGAGTACTATCGCTGATGCAGCGGCTAACATCGCACTGCAGATTTCTCTTGACTCGTTTGTACCAATCCCTGTGTCTAAGATGAACCCTATCGAAGACCCACTTAACTTTGCGTTGGATTCGATTGCGCCAAGCACTGTAAGGCCCATATTAGAGTTTGCGTTAAATAAGAATGGTCTAGGCCAAAACATTTATAACGACTCTAATCGTCGTATTGGTGATGCGTATGTGGGTGGAGATAACATTCCTCAAGTCTACAAAGACCTGTCACGCACAATCGCACAACAGACTAAAGGGTTGATAGACTGGAGTCCAAACAGTATGTACTTTTTGGCTAATAGTTACGTTGATGGTCTATCGCGTATTTTTGAAACAGGCTATGGCTTGACTGATTTGGCGCAAGGTAGAAAAGAGTTTAATGCTAAGGCTGATCTGCCGTTGGCTAACTCTTTTTTTGGTACGCGCTCTAACGTAGACTCAAGAGAGTTCTCTTCTGTTGAGAAACAAATCTTGGCTAAAGAGCAACGGATAAATATGTTTAAGGGCGATCCGCAAGCGATGATGAAGTATCACTCAGAGTACCCAATGGATGAGGCAATAGTTAAGCATTTCAACACTATGGTCAATGGTGAACTCAAACGTCTGCGTACTGAAGCAAAGAGTTTTCGTTTGATGGAAGGTATCTCTCCTAAAGAACGTGAAGCAATGGTTAAAATGCTTACCCTCCAGCAAAACTTAATCAAACACAACATCATTGAGACGTTTAAGGCGTACGACATTAAACCCTAAGATACGCGCCAAGACCTGACACCAAGGTGACCATCTTTACTTGCAACAAAAGATTTCATCTTGATGCCAGCCTTCTTAGAGCCGCTGTCTATCATGTAAATTAATTCAGCGGGGCGTAAGGTGGGGATAAAAAAACTATCCCCGACCCCCATGTGATCCATAGGGAACAACCACTCTGGTTCAAGAATCTTATCGGGTGTCATTCGTCTTTACTGAACAGACCATCAATCTCTTCGGGATTAAAGTGATAGCACCACACGTTGCCACCACCGCCGCTACCCTTCCAGCCTTTGTTCAACCGACTACGTACAGAGCCAATTAAGCGTGGCTTTTTAGTATCCCCACCAATGTAAACTTGCTTCATCTCACGTTCAAAGTTTGATGAGCTTACTTGCAACTCAGCAAGGTACTTCTTAAAGTGAGTGACTGACACCTGCAAGATACCTTCCTCAATATCAAAACGTGCTGCTAGTTCGTTGCGTGGTGCGCTCTTAACCGTGTCGCCCTCTAGCACAAGGATGTTTGGTATGTTGAGGTTAATGTACTCGTTTAAGATTGATGGGTAGTCAGTTGTGTGCTTGGGGGCTACGTTGTCACGGATGTTGATCATCTCATGCAACACTTTGTTGTATACACGTTCAAGATTGACATCAATGATGCCAGCCTCTTTGGCTATCTGACCACCAGCAAAAGTTACACTAACTAAGTTTTGATAGAACCGTTGTTCAGGTTGATCACCAAAGTCTATGATAAATCTTTCTAACCATTTATTTACGTACTCGTAAACTTTGCCATCACCGATTTCGTATAACTTTTGGACATACATTGTGCCAGCATGACCATAGTTGTATTTTAATGAGTCAAATATTTCCCTTCCAAGGTTACCTGCTCCTACTAAACAGGCTATCTTTTTTACTTCAAACTCAACTAAACGTGCTGCTTCACCGACAGGAGTCTTCTTCCATGCTACCAACTTGGCATACATCGGGTGGTTAGCAGTCATAAAGTTAATTAAAGACGCTGATAATTCAAACTCACGTTCAGCGTTAACAGACCCCTGCATCTTAATCTTGGCTTTACCGTTTGATACTTTGTGTACCAGCAATGCAATTGACTCAGCTTTCTTGTCACCAACCTCATCAACGCCAAGCATAATATTATGCAGTGCAAGATACCTACCTGTCATACCGTTGTCGGTTGCATCAAACACACTTAGGTCTAATGGATTACCGAAGATACTAAGTCCTGCATACATTGCGCCAGTCTTTGCTGAACCTGACGGGCCTGTGAAGCATACGGATATACCTGCTGTAGATGTATATTCCATGAGAGGTGAACCAAACCCGCACAGCAGTCCAAAAATCTGCATATCAAACTGCCCATCGGGTCGTTCTAGTTGATCCATACACCAACGCCACTTAGTATATGTACCTGCGGGAACTAAACTTTTTGCCACGACACGTATTAAAGGTGACACAGCGGAGTCTACTAACTTACCATCTTCGTTTATTTCTTTATCGCCTAATACAAATGCTCGCTTTAACGGAGTTATATCGTCACGGTTAGGTTTCTCTGTCCAACCAAGTTGGGTGCGTATCTGGTCTGCCTTGTATACATTTATCATATATTGATACCATTTGTTAATATAGTTGTGGAGCCTTTGTGATTCTTTGGGTTCACAAGGGACGCCTTGAAATACCACCATTTTTCTTAAATCTTCAGACGATTGTGCGACTGGGACTAAGAATTCTCTTGCAGGATCGTTTGGCAACTCTAGACGCATCAGCAAACACTCACCGTCTATCTTGCCATACACCCTACGAATAGGCCAAAAATCATGCGCCAAGAACAGTACAGGATCAGGTTGTGTTTTCTTCTTTGTTTCTTTATCGTATGTTGGAGATGGTACGTAATAGATGCCACCATTCTCGCCACGCACAAACGGTCTTAGAAATCCCGGAAGTTCTTGAAGCTTTTTGGTATTCGGTTTCTCCCAAACTGTGTCCTCCTTATGCGTGGCTGCTGCTGGTATAAACTCTCTTCCAAGCTCAATCGGTCCTGTGATTCGTCCTCTGTGAATACATCCTTCGCAGAGACTTGGCTCATCTCGCGCAAACCCTTCGCATGTTCGGATAGAATCAAAAGACTTGGCTTTTGTAATTGTTTTTTCAGGCGTGTAGTCACGGTGTCCCTCAGATATAAGTTGAATTGCTTCTTCACCATCTTCGCATCGTATGGCAACTGCCAACGCCCCAGTCCATGATGAGTATGGTGGGTTCTGCGGATTATTTGCGACCTCTGCAATTTGTTTGCAGCCTTCGCCTTCAAGACTTTTGATAACAATGGTTCTAAAGTTGTACTTAAAGTTATCAAGCTTCTTAAACGCTATGGTGTCTTCGTCTAAACCTTTTGGTATTGACGCAAGAATATCCTTGACTGGCACAACCTCTTCGCTACTACCAAAAAACTCTTTGAACGAAAAGAAAGAATACGTATGTAATTCAGTACTGATTAACCCAGTAGTTGATGGCGGGTCTGTCTTGTAGTTAAGCGAGTCTGCATAGCGCATGATCCGCGCCATGTCTGCCATTACTGCGGGGTCACAGAACAACTTGGGAGTGCAATACTCTTTAAATAATTGAGCAACAGGCAGATACTCTTCGGCTGGTACATCCTCATCAAACAGCCAGTACGCATGAACCCCACGCCCTGAACTAACGCGCACAGGCTCAGGTAACCCACTCTCTGCAATGAACGCATCAAGTGCAACAAGTGCAGCGTCAGCATCAACGTAACCTTTGTTCTCCGCCGCCTTGTCTGCTCCTACATCTAGATCAATAAACAACGATCTACAGAACACAGCGTCTTTTGCCTTCCTACTAAACTCACCAAACGTACTTACTGCTATAAATATGTTTTGTTTTCTATTCTTGAAATCCTCAACTAAATCAAATATTTCGTCAAACGTCTCTGTAAACTTATTCCTTGTTGCCCCTGATGCCGGATCAATGCCGGTAACACAGTAGACGCCCTGTGTTGGCAACGCCTTCTCATAAAATTGTTTTATCATTTCTTGAGTAGAGTCTAAAAAAGCGTGATTGCTCACGCTTTGGTGTGGGGGTTAGGGGGCATGACACCCCCTATTTTTATTGCAATTTTTGACCAATCATATCCTCAATGTATTTTTTAGCTGCTAGAGTATTACGTGCAGGCAAGACACCATCTTTCATGTCTTTCTCCACAAGGTCAATAAACACCTCGACAATATGCTCGTTCTTCTCACGAATAGGTCTGCCACGGAACCAACTATACAATGACATGCGAGAAACATTTAACGCAACCGCTACGTACTTGGCTGGTAAGTTTGCTTTGACGCAGGACTTTGCAAGGGTAACCCCGATCCTTCTAGGATTACCTTTGTGCATTGCAATTAAAAACTTCTCGCTGTATGTCCGTGGCATTCCTGCTCCTTATTTCTTAGACCATTTCTTCATTACATCAACAACGTTCTTCTCAGCATCACCGCTTGCGGCTGGCTTTGATTCACGCTTGATAGGCTCTGCTTCTTTTACAACTGTCTCAAACCCACCATCGTCAGTAGTGCCAGCATCGGCTTGAAAGACACTCATCTTAATAGCTGCTTCGGCAGCGGGACTCTTAGCTTGCTGCGCAATGATCTGCAATACATCATCAGGTGTTGCGCTGTCAGGAGAGAACACAACCTTCGGCGTAGGTGACTTTGTATCAAACGCCATGCGGGTGATAACACGCCCCGCACTGACGTTGTTAGCTGCCAAGTGCTGAATGTAAGGTCGGAAAGGGCGACGACCATTATCTTCTTTACCAAACGCTGAAGTGGCAGGCAACACCAACTGCATCACATCCCCTGCGGGATCATTAGGCAACACAACAGCAGTGCGCCATGACAGTCGGCACTTAGTACCCATACCGCTATCGCCTGAACCCTTAACGCTGTACTGACACTCATTACAAGACTTAGCTGCGGGAGTCCGTACATCTGCATCAGGTGTCTCAGAGTCGCTTGACCAACAAGCGGGGCTAACCTTCTCGCCTTCCTTGTAGCCTTGCATGTACAACTGACGCGATGCCTTGTGTGCCATCTTAACGAAGATGACGTTCATAAAGCGGTCTTCAATCGTACCAACTTCTTTACCGCCTGCATACTTACGAAACACGCCACCCTTAATAGAGATGCGTTTAATACCACCACGCCCCGCGCCACCTGCAACGGCAAGGGTATCTTCATCAAGCCCGTCTACGGTGAGTGATGTGTTTTGGGACAGCAATGTGATTAGATCGTTACTCATTTATTTTCCTTTGACTGAATTTAACTATTTAGATGTAGGCTTACGTACCGTGATGCCAAACTCGCGCATCACATTTACGCCGGGGGGTAGACCATCGTCTTTATGTTCCGACATAAATTCTTTGAAGTTGCCTTGGTGTATACGACGCTCAAATAAATCAATCGCCTGATGCTCCAAAATAAACTTCTTAAAGTTGTCCCAATCGTTGCAGTAAAAACGCTCGTTCATCTTGCGGATAACTGTCCCGTTTTGGGTCTTAATACTGTCTGCATTAGTGTCGTTACAGATTGAAAGCATCGACTGCTCTAGGACTAACAACTCTTCCTTTAACACCTTGTCTTTGGTTTCATACTCGTTAAGTATCTTTTCACGTTCTGATCTAATTGTCAAGTATATTTGTACTAATTCTTCAAGATTCATCTTCATTTCCGATAGTTTGTTTGTATAGATCAACCAGCTTCTCATGCGAATCAACTTTGCCTTGAAGCATCTCATACATCTTGCGTTCCACTTCCGACCCCTGTAGGTGTACGACAGTCATACTGTTTACTTGACCCACTCGGTCTATTCGGGCAACGCATTGTAGGTATGTTTCTACGCTCATCACGGGCGACCAAAATACTACGGTGTTCGCAGCAGTTAGTGTTACGCCATGCGAGGCAGCTTGTGGTTGAATAACTAAGACTCTTGGTAACTCTGCGGTTTGAAACCTATTGATGATTTCGGCCCGCTCTCTTGCTGATACATCTCCGTTGATTATTTCATTGCTGACTCCTTGCTCTGTTAGATACCGGGCCACTACCACTATCGTATGTCGGTTGGGTACAAAAACGATGACCTTGTGTTCAGTCTCATCAAGTACCTCCGACAATGTGTTTAGGCGTGGGCTTACATCAAACTCAATTACATCGTGCTTATCGGTGTATACAGCACCACCTGATATTTGTAACAACTTACTTAACTTCGCAGCAGCATTGACTGCACTGATCTCTTCGCCTGCTGCCTCAACTAACAACTGACTCTTTAGAACTCTGTAATACTTGTTCGCCTGTGCGGTAAGCGGAACTAAGCGGGTTTGATACATAACTTCAGGCAAGTCCAAACACTCCGCTTTGGTGAACCGGATAGCAGGTTGCAACGCATCGTATACAGATTGCTTAGAGGTTGGTTTAGCAACCCAACTGAACCTAGACACAGGGTGCATCACCTTATCGCGCCAAGCTGTAAAGAACTTCGGTACGTTGGCAGGTGCTACAAGTCGTGCAAGACCAAACGCATCAAGCGGAGACTGCGAAGCAGGAGTGCCAGTCAGCATCCATAGTCTTGTGTTCGGAGTTAAAAGTTTTGCTAGAGTTTTCCAACGTCGAGTCGTAGCTGTTTTATAAGCGTTAGCTTCATCAACCACAATTAGGTCGAACCCTAACTTGAGTATCTCGTCTTGGACAATGCCAACACCATCGTAATTGATGATGACAAACTCGTACGCACCGCTAATTATTTTCTTACGTTTCTTTGCATCGCCATAGGCAACTGCAACGCTCCTGTGCATAGCGGTCTTAAATATATCGGCTTGCCATGCTGAATACATAATTGATAGAGGGCAGATCACCAACACACGTTTGATTAACTTCTGTGTCATTAGATAGTCAGCAGCCCAAATCACAGAGGAGGTCTTGCCTGTGCCTGCCTCGTTAAAGCAGAACGCACGTTCGCGCAGCGTCAAAAACGCTGCGGTTGTAATCTGATGTTTGAACGGAGTGAAGAGGCCCGGAAACTTATAGTCTCGCGTGATTGGAGAAGGTATTTGGTCATGGTCATATATCTTTGTGAGGGTCTGCATCTCTTCAAGACCCCAATGTACAAGCAAATCAGCATGATCATCATTGGAATACAGTATCTCGCTCTTACCTATATTACGCATTGCTGCGTGTGCTGACTCTATATCTAAAACTAATCTTACCGCACTGTTATCGACTATTTTCACAATTATCCTTAGTTGTAAATTACCCCTTACGGGGGTAAGTCGGTTGAGCCTAACATGCCGGAGAAGTCGGAAAACTTTTTAAGCACCGCCCAACTGACATGGTTAAAGGGTCAAGCAAACTTCCAAAGCCACCCCCCGCTGCACACTCATGCCTAACCGCAGCGTATTATTTTTTACGTTCTTTCTTACTAACTTCTGAAATCAAATTACCTTTTGAGTCGCGCTTAAACGAACGATTCTTTGCGACACTTTCGATCCGTAATCCATTCTTGTTAGAGCCACCTTTGTCGAGTGCTTTAACGTGCGCAACATCCTTACCTTCACGCGCATCGGCTTTACCGTTGCCATTACCGTCAGGCATATCTTTATCTAACTTGCGCCGACCACGTTGGCGCTCCATGCGACGATCATTCTCACCTCTAGCCTTCTGCTGTTGATATTCTTTATCGTATGGGCGGGGCTTATTAACGTAGGGCATTATCTTTCCTTATGGAAGTCGCAGGTTCGCACCGGACACCATCCACACAAGGGTGTAGGGTTAGGCATCCACGCATCATTTTCGTACGACATTGACATCCGCGCAAGGTCACCATTAAAGCTATTCCAGAGTTCTTTAATCTGGCTACGCTTGTATTCTTCATCTATAAAAGAATCATGAGCCACGAATAACAACCCAGCTTTGATATAGTTAACATCAGGGAAATGAGCAAACGCCATGAGCGCCATAAGCTTTAATTGTTTTACATCAGGGTACTTGTTGCTGCCTGTCTTGTAGTCAACGATGTAGGCGGTATCATCACAAACAATTAGCAAGTCTGCAATGCCCCGCACCCACCGATCTTTGCCGTTGTACTCACAGGCGTCACCAACATTGTTAAGTGCCATCTTATGTTCAGGGTAACGATCCCCTTCAATGGCTAACAGAATGTCTAGCATCCCCGCAAACCGCTTGTAGTTTTCAGCAAGTGGCGTACCGTCTTTTACATAATGCTCAAGGGCTTTATGGACTTCATTGCCGTAAGTCATCTCAGGCGTCATACGTTTAAAGAAGCGTTTTAGTACTTTAATTTCCTGATATTGCTTGGGGCAGTTAACGTATTCCTTTAACGATGAAAACGACCATGTGAATTCCATATCTGCCCTTTGAAAAGTTTATCTGTACATATTACACAGAAATTGTGCGCTCGGCAATACATTCTGCAACTATATTTAACACTCGCCGTATGAATCTCCATACTTGGCTTCACAAGCTACGGGTAAACCCTCAGCCCACTCGGGCGCGGTAGACATAATTTTGGTAATAAACCCAATCGCTTCTTGGAGTTCCCCCACTGGCACAACACATACAGCCGCATCGTGTACCGTGAGGACTACCTTGTACTTTTTTTGAATCTCCAACATCTGCTGCCCGACGATGATCCTCGCCAACGCCTGCACAACGTTCTCGACTACTGTGCCGCCCCATAGGTGTACCGTTCCTTTGCGTGATGTATAGGCGTATTTAGGCGTACCCGTTTCACTTACATCCTTTAAATCAGGGTAGCGTATGTACAGCCCGTTGGGTAAGCATATACCTTCTTTGTTTACCCGCAAGCATTTGTGCTTGCCGTACCATACCTCCTTAGACTTCTCGTCATTCCAATCTGCTATCTTAGTGAGCATCTTGTCACCATCACGCCACAGCTTAATAATCTCGTCGTTATCTTGGCGGTATAGGTCAACAATTTCAATACACTTGGCTTCACTAAGCTCTACACCCGGTGGAGTGGTCTTCAAAGTGTGTTGTAGTTTTAACGCTCCTGTTCCGTAGCCCAAACCCAAGATGCAAGTCTTACCCACAAATCTTTCAACAGGATTAGCCTTAGTTATTGGTTCGGGGTAGTCCTTATAAATCTTAGTTGCAAACACAGAGTACACATCTTCACCGTTGGCAAATGATGTAACTAAATCTTCCTGCCCTGCCAACCATGCAAGCACTCGCGCCTCAATCTGCGAGGAGTCACAGTTAACCAACACATGACCATAGGGCGCGATGATAGCGTTCTTGAGCGTTTTCTTTTTCTTGTCACGGCTTGGCAAGTTCTGAAAATTGACCTTGTCCATGCCTGACCAACGACCCGTATGTGCGCCGTAGTATTTGAGTGGGATGGGTAGCCGGCCCTTGTTACGCGCACCAACGCCTATGAATCTCTCTATCCTTGACTCTTCTATGGTGGATTTGGTCCCGAGCCTTACTGCGCACAACTGCTGAATGAACGGGTCTTCATGTTCGGTCAACGATATAAAGCCCTCATCGTTTTTTGCAAGTGCGAACGTCTCCTTGCCTGTGGTCTTACTTATCTTGGTAGGTGCTTCAGCGCCATGCTCTTTTAATAATTCAGCGAACTGATTATTACTTGCTAACTTTTTGCGCACCTCTTCTTCGGTCTCACAGTTTAATTTCTCCATCAACGTGCCAAGCATAGCCAGCTTCTCTTGTTTAACCTCGCTCAGGCGGTCTTCAAGCATTGCGTCATCAACCTCAAGGATAGGGTCAATAAACATCCGCAACGTCATGTCGATCAGCGAAAACTCTTCGGGGGGATAATTAGATGCCAGTTCCCTAAATAGTGCTTTAGTGAGGTCAACGTCATTCTTGCAGTACTCGCCATACTGCGCCAAGCTTTCAGGCGTGAAGTCTTTGCGCTTCTTGCCCTTGGCATCTTCTACCTCAGTACCCTTCGCACCCAACTCATAGCGTTCAGTAAGAGCCTTGAGAGACCCACCCGCATCTACCCCATGTATGGATCGCGCCATGCACAGGGTATCGAAATAGAAGGCAGGTCTGATATTAAACTTCCACGCTAAGATGGATGCGTCAAACAGGGTGTTGTGGCAAAGCAAGGCGCTCTCAGCCCAATCAAACTGCATCAGGAATACCTTTGTTTCCTCACGGCTGCCTGAGAACCAGACGGCTGGCGCATCATCAACCTTCACGCCTACGCCGATTACTTCAAACTTTGTTTTGTTAACGTACTCTTCAGTAGTTAATTTACTCAGCGTGTAGTCTTGGGCGTAGTACGTCTCAAAGTCTAGTGTGATGAAACTCATTTACGACCCATTCTTTTAGCTATCTGACTAAGTAAATTGCCTTCTGCACTAGCTTTCTGTAATGACGGGACACTATATAGCGAGTTATTATCGTCGGTCTGTGTACTCACTCGGAGTGGTTGCTGCCCCATCCCTTGGTACGGATTATTTTGGTACGGGTCTATCCGACCCTGCATACGTATCTTGCTGTTCATTAGAGGATTTATGTCATTGTGCGACACACTATTCAGCGAGACACCATCGTCATCTGCACCCGCTAGTTTCTTCATCACCACCTCGGTGAATTGTTCTTGCAGTAGTGCGTTACGGGCGGCTTTGTATGCGTTTTGATCTTCCTCTGTGAGGTAGTCCCAGTAATCAACAATGACTGCTTCCCATTTACCTCTCCCTCTAGTAGTCATGGCTGCCCAATCTTCGGGGTTAGTCTTCATGCGCTCAATTAGTATCTGTATGCCTGTGTTCATTCTTCAATCCTCATTGCGTTTACAAAGTCTTGATGTTTGTACTGTTCCGCAAAGGTTTTCATCAACCCTGCCTGAAGTACTTCCTTAGTGTTTTTCATACTCATGGCTAACTGCTCTGTGTACTTAGCGCTAGACACGCTCTCAGTATCAGCAACACCCGCGAGTTCCTTCATCACCATCTCTGTAAAGTCATCACGCTGTTTATTTTTATAATACTCCTCTATACCTTTTATAGCTTTTTGCCACGCTTCTGCCTCATCATCAGTCATGTATTGTTTAAAAACTTCAATCTCCTCAACCCAAATTCTACTGAACTCATTGTTATGAGGAATAAATTCTTCAGGGTGAGTCTTGGTACGTGCAATAAGTATTGCTAATCCTGTGTTCATTTAACACCTCCCTGTACCAAAGTGTAGCTATCGGTCTCTACGTCATACGCTTTGTTGTATTGAACACCTTTCATTTTTAATTCGCCTTCAAGTATCTTCAGTGCTTCTTGAGTCATATGCTTCGTGGTCAGTATCTTTGTGGGTTTTGAGCCAAACCCCTTTGTTTTAGCTGTCATAGCTTCATCAATGTCACTCATAGCACCGGAACTTGCCAAACGTTTCATCACGGCTTCGTTAAACATCGTGCGTTTAGCCTCAGTCATCGCTGCGGTTAGTGCGTCTTTTTCTTCTACGGTCATGCAGAGGCAAAATTCTTTTATTACGTCATCCCACTTGCCGTAGTCGCTTGAATAACCATTAGCAAATTCTTCGGGATGGGTCTTGGTTCTTTCGATTAGGATTGCTACTGCTGATAACACGGCATTCTCCAATTAACTTGTCAGGGGTAGGTGAGATGCTAAATAAGCATTTCGTACAGGCAAAAAAGGGGGCGCAACGCGCCACCCTAGTACTGATTACTTCTTGAGATTATCTATTTCACGATTCAAATACCACTGAGCTTTCTCAAGGTCTTTCAACTTGTCTCCCTTGTGACCGCTGCGTGTGACGTACTTGACCACGTTGCCAAGGTGATAGTTCAACTCTTTCGCTTCGATAAAGTCGATGGTCTCAATGCCCCCTGTGGTGTAATGCGGAGGGCTGTTCACCATGTCATCAAGGCTTCTAGGTGTGAATGAGATAGGTGTTGCTACCTTGAACGTGAGAGGAGGTTCACCCCGCGCTCTTGCTAGAGAATCTTTTAAACCAACCTCATCTACAGTAAGAGGTTTTACTTTAGCCCTAGTTTTTGGCTTGTTTTTGTAATCGCTACAGATTCTATAGACATAGCTTTTTGACATACCTGTCTTTCTGATAATCGCGGCAGGTGTATTACCTTGCTTCCACATCTCAATGATCTGTTCGGTTTTGCTATTGCGTTTCATTTTACTTCTCCTGTTTTGTGTACTTACGTTTAATTGCTGTAATACCCACTTCGGGTTCTTTCTCGGCGTACTTCGCCTTAATCATTGCATCAGCTAGGACATAACACCACGTAGCAACACGCGGTTCACTCCCTTCCATGACGCCTCTACTAGTTAATCCTTGTAGTGCCATACCTGCAAACAAATCTCTTAGGTCTTCATCATCCATTAAGTTCTAGTGCCTCCCGATTGTATTTAAAGGCATAGTCATTGCGGTACTCTGAGGGCGGAGTCCACCCGTACTTGCGCCACACGGCTTGCACATCTGCACCGCTTACGTATTTAAATGATGTGTTAGATAGGCTGTTCTGATTCTGCTGTTCCATTTAATATATCCTCTAGTATTGAGATGTTTGCTTCGTTAATTACGTATGATGCGCCACCTGCTTTTCTAATATCCAATAAGGCTTTCTCCTGTAACGCTGTGGTCTTACCCTTCCCGGCCTTGCACTCTAAGCCTACGAACAGACCGTTGTAGCAAACTAAGAAGTCAGGTACACCTGACACGCCATAGCCACCAGTTACAGGCATTGCATAATACGCGCCCATAGTTATTAACAACTT
>Ga0114978_10002027_pt1 | contig 16908 bp, 16 predicted proteins | sample S_140212_EF_Meta_FD_87027 | JGI IMG/M metagenome (GOLD analysis project Ga0114978, IMG submission 87027) | Freshwater microbial communities from Lake Simoncouche, Canada to study carbon cycling - S_140212_EF_MetaG | ecosystem: Environmental > Aquatic > Freshwater > Lake | place: Lake... | reverse complement strand
GGTCTTATATTGCAGTCCTAAAAAATCGAAAATATCACGTTCGTCGTTGAATGACCTATCAATTGCCGGTGTAAATCCATGTTCATTCATTGAATATCCCATCTTTAAAGCATGCCCTCTCATAACTACATTGAATCCCTTACTACCAGTAAAATAAAGAATCGAAAATGGGAATTCTGAAGGGGTGGCATAAAGAAAATCTACGCGTCTATAAAGGGCGGATTTTGGAATCTTCGCAATAACTAAACATTTATTTTTTCCACGAGAAAGAAGTTCAACTATTATTTTCTTTTTAATGAGAACATCCAAGAAATCTTCGAATGTCTTTGTAGATTCTGAAGAAATAATTACATCAATATCCCCAGATGATTCCTGACCCCTCCTGTAGCTTCCTACTATTTCGTAGTTGGTTTTTCCTGATTGGGATTTAAGGACGGTTTTGAATGCCTTGTCATAAAGGTCTATTTCAGACCGAGGAATCCGCTTCAAAATATCATCATAATATTCAAGTCCCGTTTTTTGAACGGCGTTTAAAACCTCGTCTTTTCGGGATGCCAATTCGGCGATAGTAGTAATACCCTTCTTGACAATTTCGGAGGCTTTTTTGGGACCGATTCCATAAACATTTGTAAAAAGGACTTCGGGTTTATTTTCGGCTTTTTCTAATGCAGCTATTTTTCCAGTCTCTAAATATTCTTGGAGTTTTTGTTTAATAGTTGGCCCAATTCCTGGCTTATCATCAAGGTCTTTTATATTACGAATTTCTATAGTCATTCCTAGGATGGTTTCCTCGGCTTTCTTATAGGCCTTCGACCTCATATGCTCTCCTATATTCGCCATAACAACTGATAATCTTGATAATAAATTAGCAAATTCCTGATTATATGACATTTATTTATATATTATTGATATATTTACTTATGTAATTATATCAAGAGGATAAATAGAAATTTAAGAATGGAGGAACAATGGAGAACAGATGCAAAAAATTGATTTGCTTTTTTTGGAATGGATTAGAAGCACCTCTTTCCGATACACACAACGAATAACAACAATGAACACTGATACTATTGTCGAATCCCTTGTCGCCCCTCTTGAATTGACTAATGCGATTGTGACCGCTGCGAAGCGTGTCCGCAAATCGAAAGCCGCAGTCGAACCCGAACTGCCTTCGATAGTCGATGAAGTCAATGCGAACTTTGGTGCCGGAAACTTTGCACAGGAAGCAATTGCTAACCTGTCTAGGGTCTTCGGACGCGAGTTTGTCATTGAGGAGCCTGAGCCGAAGGTCCCTGATACTGTGGAACCCACAGTTCCTGAGACCAAAGCAAAAAAGCCTAGGGCTAAGAAGGTAACCCCTGCTACTACTGTTCCTGATTCTATTGTAGGAGGAGCCGTAGTCGACGAGGAACCCGTCGTTCCTGTAAAGAAGGAGACCAAGCCGAAGAAGACTAAAGCCAAGAAGGAACCCGCAGCCGCGCCAGTAGTAGACACTGATGAGGAGGAGGCCAAGCAGGTCAAGCCGAAGAAGACCAAAGCCAAGAAGGAGGCACCTGTTGTAGAGGAACCTCCTTCAGCTCAGGAACCAGTACAGCCCAAGAAAAAAGCTAGAGCTCAAAAGGTGAAGGCTCCTACAGAGGAATCGAAACAAGTCAAGAAGACCAAATCCAAGAAGGAACAGCCATCTAAAGAAGAAGACGAAGAAGAATCGCATCGTAAGGTCATTTACATTGTCAAATCAGTGGAGCGTCCTTCTACGCCGGTTTTGGTAGAAGACGATGACCTTCCTGATTTGGAAACGCGTTTGTCTGAGGAACTCGAAGAGGAGGAGCTTTCTGATATTGAAGAAGAATAAACTGCGTGCTTCTATTAGTAGTTGATAGTAGAAATTAGTTAGTTTCCCCGATGAACTCTATTGTAGCGAGGGGATTAGTAGTTAGATAGAAAATATATATAAATATATTTTTTTGTATAATTAATATGAGATTTTTATATTTTTATTCGCCATTGTATCAATTTTATCACGAGCATATTCAGGAGACACTCAATGAGTTTTTTGATTTAGAACCCGCCCTAATAGAAGATATAAAAGAATTAGATAATAAAGACCAACATCATTTTACAGGATTAACAATCAAAATCGACCTTATTATAGATGCCATAAAAAGATATATGGGAGAAACTATTATATTTTCTGACGCAACTATTTTTATTAATAAAAATAAAAGTCACGAATTAAAAGATTATTTTTTAGGATATTCAGAAAACGATATTACTTTTATTCTTGAAGAAGGAAATGGTGAAAATATAGGAGTAATTCAAATAAAGTGTTCTGAAAAAACTCTTGAATTTTTTAATCGTGCTTTAGAAGTAATAAATACTGGTATTCAAAGACACGACCAAAACGCAATTAAACACACAAAATATCATCTTGTACATGATTTAAATTTAAAATTCGGATTTTTTGGAGATAGAATATTTTGTTATAATTTTAGACAAGATAAACGTGACGATTTTTTGATTTATAAATCTTTTATTTCAAATAGAAATAAAACATCGAATTTTAATCAGCGAATACAAAAATTTTATGACCTAGGATTAATGGATTATGATACCTATAATAAATGGACAATAAAGAATGAAAACCAAGAAGTCATTTTGTAACCAATATAAAAACATTAAATTATATTATTTAATGTCTTCTCAAACGAATTTTATAGAACATATCTCGATGTATACCGAGACATATATTTATCCGGCGTTGATAACTGCTTTTATGAAGATGTGCCGATTATATAATTCAGTCTCCGACTTTTTCATTGATATATATAATTCGAATAAAAATGTAAAGACAATCGTAGATGAGGTCCAATATAAGGCATCATCCGCATATTCCTTCATGATAAATCGCAAGATGGCCCCGAGAGACCCTACGTGGTGTTGTTCTGTTTGGTTGACACCAAATGATATCAGTATTACAAGATATTATAATTACAATGAAGAATATTCGAATTTTTTCACGAAATATTTTTGTGACGACCTCTTCGAATTTTACACGGACTGTCATTCGGAATATGCTATGAGATATATTCAATCTATCATTTCATATCTTACAAAAAAGCCAGAATCCATATATCCACTTTTGATCGTAAAGACAATTACCCCTGAGAATGTTCCTTTTTTCTCCGTTCGTATCTCAAAATTCCCATTAGTGCCATTTGTATATAAGAAGTCTACAGCAAAATTCATTTCCATCGAATATACCCATCCTGATATGGCTGAAGCAATCGAGTTGAAGTTAGAAGACGGATATTATGTTTATGAAAATGAACTTTTTACTCCAGCATTTGTATTGCGTCTTCTTGAATACCAATCTATTAGTTATTTTTTTGACAACCGCTATAAGATTCGTATTCTAGACTCGGAATGCAGTATGATTGATTTTGGATTTGAAACCCATCTATTATTAACAAAAGATGGGTATATAATGGTCACCGATGATAATATTAAAACTAAAACCGAAGACGATGATGCGGATGATGAGGTCGCCGGATATATGGGGTCTTCAGAAGAAGATGACTCGGACAAAGAACCTCTTTTTGTTGACCCTTCGAATAATTTAGGTTCGTTATATACTCCTTTTGAATTTGGCTACAGAAGATAGAATATAAATAGGCGATAAATCAATATAAAGATTTTATATATTATATAGTATAGGTGTTTTGATGGATGCAGTGAGTATTCAATCCCCAAAATATGAATTGAATGATAAATGGAATTTATATTACCATTTACCAGACGACAAGAATTGGGATGCCAACAGTTACACCACGATTTTGGGAGATATTCAATTCGCCGAAGAAGTCTTGGCTATTAATAAATCTATGCCAGAGCAAGTAATAATGCGCTGTATGCTTTTCTTGATGCGCAAAGGGATTGCTCCAATGTGGGAGGATCCTAAAAATAGAACGGGCGGATGCTTTTCGTATCGTATATTGAATAAACAAGTATCCGATGTATGGAAGATTCTGATGTTACTTTCTTGTGGAGAGACGCTTACAACGAACCCAGCTCATTCAAAACATATAAATGGAATTACTATTTCACCTAAAAAAAATTTTTGCATTGTAAAGATTTGGTTGGATACAACGGCTTTTCAGGACCCCGCGTTTATCAAACAGATTGTAAATTTACCGATTCAAGGATGTTTATTTAAAAGACACGAGCCAGAATTTTAAGTAGGGGGCGCTGCGCTGTACCAAGGCTTCCCCTACTATGCTTCGCAAACCTCTCCTTAGGCTCCGCCATTTTTTTATATGGATGAAAACTTAAATTATTATTATATCTTTATGATTTTAGAAAATAATAAAGATATAAATATTATATAAGTATGATTTCTCAATCTATAGAAAAAAGAAAAGAAAATAAAAAAATAAATTCTCAATTTTTAATTGAACGGTACATAAATATATGGGGAGATAGATATGATTATTCTAAATTAAATTATATAAAAAATAATATTAAAATTATTATAATTTGTAAAAAACATGGTGAATTTGAACAATTACCATCAAATCATTGTAAATATGGGTGTAAAAGATGTGCGAATGAATCAAATATTCGAAATAATGAACTAAAAAACACTAGTAAAATTAATTTTGAATCAAAATCGAATTTAATTCATAATAATTTTTATGATTATTCAAAATCAGAATATATAAATGCTGTAACAAAATTAATTATTATATGTAAAACCCATGGTGAATTTAAAATTACACCAAATAATCATTTAAGAGGTAAAGGATGTCCTGGATGTGGAAAAGAATTATGTATAAAATCTAAAACCAAACCATTCGAATTATACTATAATGAATTTATTAAATTATACAATAATAAATATGATTATTCTTCTGTAATTTGGAAAGGCGGTTCTTCTAGAATAACTGTAATATGTAAATATCATGGAGAATTTGATATATTTCCATATCTTCATAAAAATGGAAAAGAATGTTTTAAATGTTCTAATAGACATTCACATATTAGTATAGATTGGTTAAATTATATGAAAATAAAATATTTAACTGATATACAACATGCTGAAAATAAAGGAGAATATATTATACCAGATTCAAGATATAAAGCTGATGGTTATTCAGATACTATAAATACAATATTTGAATTTCATGGAGACTTTTGGCATGGAAATCCTAAATTATATGATAAAACAACATTAAATCCAAGATTACTTGTAACTTATGGAGAATTATATGAAAAAACTATAGAAAAATCAAATTTTATTAAAAATAAAGGTTATAATATTATTGAAATATGGGAAAATGATTGGAAAAAATTTATAAAATGTATTACAATTTTACAAAAAAAATGGAAAAATAAATATATCACCAAAGAAGTTTTCTAGCTAAATTATTTGGACTATATTTATCTTTGGCCCAATCCCCTCGTATTTTGGCTGAACGTCTTAAATAATTTTTTCTTTTTGTCTTATTATGTGTAAAAGTAAAATACTTATTTCTTATCTTTCCGAAATGGACGATAAGTACATTTAGTCTCGTTATCATGTATTTTTTATCGCGTTTTGTTGATAGTCCTATTTTCGCTGTCTTACCCATATATTTAGAAGCCCTTCTATAAACCTCCGCAGGATTCGAATATTTCCGGATTTCTTGTGATTTTGTCATATAGATTGTAGTGAGAAATTCCCATTGTTTCTATATTGGATTATCTGGTTCACATTGGCTCTACAAAGAGGACAAACTATTGGATTCATACGCAAGACCATCGTATTAGAACATCCAGCACAGAAATTGTGTCCGCAGCTAAATACCGCCATTTCACCATGTTCTAAATTGTCACGAAGGCATACTGCGCAATCAGTCGTCTGAATAACGCCTGGAAGAGGCCCATTATCCGGTTCCTCTAAATCGATAAGCCAGAGTTCATTGGCAACTTCTTGACCGAAACAAGCCCGGTTCAACCAGTATTGCGTGTCTGCTCTAACCCTCGTTTTTGAACCCTCATTAAGAAACCCATATTCAGGAGAATCAATGAATTCCCTAGTTTTGTATCCTAAATAGAAACACGCATATTGGTCTCGAGAATACATCTTTGAAAACTCGCACCAATTTAATGGGTATATGAATCCACGGAGTAAATATAATAAATCTCCCTTGGATAATCGGTTGATATGATGGGCTTCTATAAATGATTCTTTATGAACATTTTGCCCGGAATTCCATTGATATTGATTCAATATAATACTAAACCAATGGTTAACAGATTCGTCTACCGTTGTCGCTCTATCCGCATGACACTCAAACGCAATATGTCCTTCTTTTCGGCATAATTCACAGTAGGCCATTTGATTTTCTAAAATATACTCTTCATGAAATTCCTGTAAAAACAATCAATTTTACGTCCAGCCCTATATAATTATGATTCCGTATAAAATTGATACGAAATCATATGAATAAATAATATATAAAATGTCAGAATACAGTCAATTAACCATCGACGTCACTCACCGATTATCCAAAGCCGAAAAGAAGGAATATGGATTCTTCGTGACACCTCCGAGTATAACCGACAGGCTATTAGCCAGGATTAAATCGCTTTTTCCACAGCCGTTTATAAAAATTCTTGAACCATCATGTGGAACTTGCGAAATTCTTTTGGCAGTTTCAAAAATATATGATAAATCAACCGTCGACGGGGTCGAATGGAATAGAACTGTTTATGACAGTATAAAAACGCTTGAATCAGACCGTATCCATCTGGTTCATGAAGATTTCTTGAAATATAATAAACCTGAAGAATATGATTTGATTGTCGGTAATCCGCCTTATTTCGTTTGTCAAAAAGAACAAGTTCCTCTGGAATATCGCGCGTTAATAACAGGACGACCCAACATATTCACTATATTCATCCTTCATGCTCTAGTCCAATTGAAACCTGGCGGTGTCCTTGCGTTTGTTTTGCCAAAGAGTTTCTTGAACGCGGCTTATTACGAAGAAGTCCGTTTGTTTATTAATAAGACATGTATTGTCAAAGACCTTCTCGATTTTGAAGACTGTAATGATTTCTTGGACACTCAACAGACGACTTTCGGATTAATCGTAGAAAAAACCGCAGTTCATTTATTAGAAAGAATCAGCCCATTCTCCGCCAAACTGGGTGATAATAATATCTTCGTGACAAATCCCGAAAGATTCTCTAGACTCATACAAAATTCGACTACATTGAAAGCTCTGGGATACTCTGTAAAGACTGGGTCGATTGTCTGGAATGAAAAGAAGAAAGATTTAACCACTGATTCGACGAAGACGCTATTGATTTATAATTCGAATGTGGTCGGTAACAAAATCGATATCAAAACTTTCTCGAATGAAGAAAAAAAACAGTTCATTAATCTTTCTGGGATTTCTACAAATGGAGTGGTTGTCAATCGTGGAAACGGGAATTCTGTTTACAAATTATCATATGCTTTTGTAGATTCAAGTAGACCGTATTTGGTAGAGAATCACTTGAATGTGATAACTCATCCTACAAATCAGGATTTTTCGGGGATTATAAAATCTTTTCAGGACCCACGCACAACTGAGTTTTTGAAAACTTTTATTGGGAATGGGGCTTTGTCAAAAACCGAATTAGAAACCATGCTTCCGATTTATTTATAAAAAAAATCGGAGGCCCAACCGATATACACATTTATTTTTTTCTCTTTTATTTTTGCGCATGTTTTTTTATGTAATAGGCACATTAAGCAATCGGTTTTACACTTACTTGCCATGCTGGTTTCAAAATACCATTCGTATTTTTCCATCTGAGAAGCAGTTTGAATTGATGTTTACCAGAGTTGACTATAATAGTATGGTTTTTGACAACTCCTCCGTAAACTAAAGAACTCGTCGAGAAATCTGCTTGTTCCAAATAGAAAGCCTTTGAAACAGGGTCATAAAGAAGATATTGTTTGCCTCCTTGTGTGTCCGCTATTGTGCGGTTGAATTTTGCCAAGTCGATTTCAGCGCCATATTCCTTCAAATAATCCGCAATTGATTTTTTAATCAGGGCGTTTCTTTTAACAGATTCTATTCCTTTTGCTTCCCTGAGATAGTGAAAGAATGGAAGGGTCTTTGAGTTAACTATCATGACTAATTTTATATAGACATCTCGTTCGATCAATGACGGGGCCTCTGGGTCTAGTGCCAAAATCTGTGGCAGAAAGTTGTCATAAAAGTATTCATGATATGAAGGTCCGTTGATGATATCCCAATCTGTGGGTTTTTGATATATCTCAGGAAGCTTGTAAATTGACTTGGTCCCGAACTTGAATTCGAGTTTCACAGAGTACACGAGGACGCCCGATAATAAGTATTCAACATCAAAATCGTAGTGAAAATTACGACCCCCTTTACGTTTCATCTTAAAAGTATCAAATTCTAGTGGGCATAGTTCGTGGATTTTTTCATGAAATCCCTCCTTAATATGAGTCCACTTGGTTCCGTTTGTTGCGTCTTGATAGAACTCCGCTGGAATCTTGCCTTCAGATAATGCATGTAGGATCTCTTCTCTGACTTTATTATTGGCATCATTTTTGGCTCTTCCACCGCCCTTAATAGCCTTGTCAAAAAGAGTGATTTGTTGGGTTTGCATATTTTGATTGAACGCTGGTAAATATGACGTTAATGAAATCAAAGAAAAAGCAATCAATTTTATGTGCAGGTTTATTTATACGTATATTTATTCTTCTAGATTTCGTAATTCCATTTTTCTTCTCATTTCAGCGAGAACCTCTTTAACGGATTCTCGAATTAAATCGACGACTTCTTTATTGGGGTCTTCTTCGTCCACTTCGTTCGGTAAATCTATAAATGTCTTGCCTACAGGAAGTTCGAATTTCAATTCTAATTGATTATTATTCCTAGGTAATTCTAGGGGTAATTCTAGGGGTAATTCTAGGGGTAATTCTAGGGGTAATTCTAGGGGGAATCCTAAAGAGTAATCGACATCATCGGCGTCATCATATATTCCCTTCGTGACATCTTCTTCAATCGATTTATCCAAAAAGTCTTCTCTTATTTCATCGATTTCTTGTGTCAATAATTCTACAGGTTCTCTTAATTGGGCATAATGTCTAGGTTGTTGAATAGAAGCCAAAAACCCATTTTCAATATCTCTCTTAATTTTAGGGTCAATATCATTGTACTGGAGACGGTCATGTAGATATGCTGAATAAAAAATGGATTTATCAGTATTCGCAACATAATAAGTATAATATACCTTTGTTGTCATGAAGAGAACATTGGTAATAAATGTAGTTGTTGTCTGGTTTCCATAATTATATTTGTATATAGTTATCCCACTGAAAATGGTATTTATAATGAATACCAAAATACAAGCATACGACGTTTTTTGATAAATGGAATCGATGGAATATATTTGTTCGCGATAAGTCGCCGGTAGGTTCTCCAATATTTTTGTAATACTTTTATTATCCCGGGCATTCTCTGGGTTTACTTCTAAATAAGAAATCATTCGGTTCTCTCTGACAATTTCGACACCATATAAAGCAACAAACGCAAATAAGGTTATGAAATTAAACGTAAGACTTGTATTATATAAGTGGTCTTGCCAGACTAGGTTCTCTTTAAATGAACACAGATGACCATCACAATTCTGTGGGACAAACAAAATCAAAAGAGTTGAAACGAGCATTCTGTAGAATTCGATTATTACATTCATGGTCATAGAAACACGTTGCATGAAATCTTGGTTTTCTAATGTTTGTTGGATAACCGACTCACGCGACATCGTATATAGTTATATTATATAATCTTCATGACACACGCACAATCGGGATATTAAGAAGACGGTGGTAACGGGGCCAAACAGAGTTTAATCTCACCCAATGATGCTACGTCGTATTTAATGATAAGCGGCAAATCATTTCCCAAATACATCTCCAAATGGCTACAAAGCGGTGTACACTTAATAAAATGGCTCAGAGATTTTAGCGAGAATTCACCCTGTATGATCCTAGACGCATCCGTCTTTTGAATAAAATTCATACAGCCATCTGATTCCGTTCTCGATATACGAGAACTAGCAAAATTCCCCTCACAAGAAAAAATGAGCTCGCTTCCCACCGATTTTATTTCGATACGGTCCGAAATACCATTCAAATCGCGAATAATCTTCTGGAAATCCGCCGTAGGCAAATTAATAACCGTCGAGTATTCCACATCAGGAACAATGAGTTCTTCAGTATCGGGTTCTATCAACCGGAGTTTTTGGTTATAACACTGTTTGATATCCCCGTTGTCGTATTGGAGACCCAAGTGGCTGACAATTCCTTCGTGATAATCTGTCTTTTCAATATACATCGTCAATGTATCGTCGTTCGACATTGTCGTTATAACCTTGAAAAGATGGAGTGTATTAGCACAAATGATAATCTTATCGGGACCACAAGAATACTTCTCGAACTTATGTGCGTATAGGGTAACATTTACTAGAATAGTATGGGTCTTATCGAAGTTTATTATTTTCAATCCGTCTTTTGTAAAGGTGATCGTGGCGTCTGTTAGAATATCTTTAATGGCAGTTATAGTATTTCTGACAGGTTGTATTTGGACCGTCTGGACGGTTAATACGTTATTTACCTCGTTCATAATATATTTTCTAAAGGTATTTTCTATATCTTCTTTTTGACAAATATATAAAATGTCAGAATTATTTATATGAAATTTTCATCTAGAGTTTTAAATAATATACAAACTATTATATTGATTCTTTTTTTATCCATTTTTTTATTACCTATGTTGTTGAATAAACCATCTTATAAAAAAGAAGGATTCGATGATAGTAGGGCGTCATTCAACAAAAAAATCGACGCCATTTATTATATCAATCTGGATAAACGCACAGATAGGAAACAAGAATTTTTAGATAATTTCAATGAAGTGGATGAGGATAGGATAATCAAAATCACTGCGCATCATTATCCGGATAATGGTGCTGTAGGATGTCTTATGTCACACGTGACGGCACTCAATAAAGCCCTATCAGATGGTGAAGGAGAGAACATCCTTATTTGCGAAGACGATTTTATGATAAAAGACATGGACTATTTTAATAAGATGCTGGATTTGTTTTTTGAGAACATCAAAAAATGGGATGTCGTAATGTTGGGCCATAATACAGTAGAATCCAAAGATACTGGGATAAAAACAAAGGATAATGAAAAGATAATCCGTATTCTCAATTCCCAGACCACTTCGGGATATCTTATAAAACGGTCATATATACCAACTCTTCTTGACATCTACGCAAAAGACCTTACAGAATATATGAAAACGGGCAAATGGGGCAATTATTTTACAGACCAATCATGGAAAGTCCTACAACCGGTCGATAATTGGTATGCTTTCGAACCCAGCGTGGGATTCCAGAGGCCGTCTTACAGTGATATCCAGAATGGATTCATATCTGTGGAAGTGTGACCTCTTTTTATCTTTTTTTATTAGTCTTTCGAAATTGGTTTGCTAATTGAATAGGTCTCGATTTTTTAGAGCACCCTTTTTCAAGAATCTTGTAATCGACTTGAGAACTGGGGCCTCCTGTTAGGGCCGAACCTAATCTGGCATATCCCCACGATTGCGGAGTCTGATTGGGCCGGCTTCCTGAAGAATAATATGCTCCTTCGCCTTTGTTTATTATTTTCTTTAATGCCCATCGTTTGCATCCAGTCGCTCTTACTAAATCCTTGGTAGGAACCATATTCGGGACACCATATAGATTGGTCGCTCTATACACATGAGACGAAGGCTTTGATTTAAATGAGGCCACGGATGGACGGTTAAAAAATATACCTTTAGGATATGCTCTTCTTGACCTATTAATAAACGCCTTTTGTTTTATCGCGTCTCTTTTTGATAAAGTTCTTGGGATGTATCTTTTTGGGATTTTTCGTTGTGATATTTTTCTTTCTGACATATATATTTTATGACGAAATAAAATATATTGAAAACATATATGAATCAAGACGGTAGACCTATTATTAATCAATCAAACAATGGTGTCATAAACGCACCTAATGCTATGCCATTGAAGAATTTAACAAGTAATAATGAACAATCATTCGAACTCGACCGAAAATTGTTTAAAAAATCTTATAATCCGAGAACGAATTTTGCTATTCCTCAAATAAGCAAATCGATAGTTCAAAGAAGTTCTCCAGCAATCCAACATGGATTCGTTATAGATGGTCCCAAAACAACCGTCCAAAAGAAATGGATTGGAGGCAACCGAGATGCGTCGAAAGTAACAATGCACCAGAGACGCCGAGCAACTGGCGCCGCACTTAATACTACTGGACCCCAATCATTCAATACGACTTCCGATAATAATGTAAGAATAGATGCTCTTGCACGTGTTCGTGGAGGCGGTTACACTGTCCCTCCAAAAGTGACTGGTCGCATAATAAATTTTAATTTACCTATCCCTCCTACACCTCCTGTAGACCCTAATACATATTTTCGTATTATATCTGCTGGACTTCAAGCTACTATTGACCAAACTAGTAAAATAACTACTAATTTTGTAACTGCTGCAGGAAGTGCTCAAGGTATATCACCCGGATTTTATAATTATATTGGAACAAATATGACCCCTTTGGCAACGGTCTCAAATGGTTTATTTGTGAGAAGTTATAATGTTATGACGATTAATAGAACGAGTGGGGCTACAAATATAACTAGTTATGATGTGTTTGGAACTGCCGGACAAGATACAGCACTTAAAGAGTATTTGAATGGATTAACATCAGCAGTTATAGTAGTAGTTGCTACATATGATGAACCTCAGAAAAATAATGGTTCTGCATTATCTGCTGGATTAATTTCAGCAATGCAACGCTGTGGAGCTTTTATTAATTTCGGTTCTACTACAGGAACACCTCCTGGATTTATAAATTATCGTGGTTCGTATGTTTTGGTTGGTATTCCGGGTATTGGTGCTGGTAATGGAACACAAGAATATTTTGGACGAAATATTATTGATGGTGACCCGAACGCTTTTATTGATTTCCGTATTTCCGTCTTAAATGGTGAATACACATATATTTCTGGAAAAAAAGTCTAGAAATCGTAATCTTCTTCGTCATCATCCGAATCGTCTTCGAAATCCGCCATTTCAAATGAAAGATAATCTATGAAATCGTATCTTTCAGCATTCGTAAAGAGACCCCATATGGCTCGTATTTGTGAATCTAGAGAATTATTTTCATTGAATAAATAATAATACGGTTTATTGGTCATGTACATAAATGACCTATAAAAAAACTGTGTATTTACTGAATCGATTGTTCCTTCACAAATATTATAATAAACATAATTGAAAAGTTCATTATGAATGTCGTCTTTCGCCGATATAAAATAATAATTATGAGTATTTTCATTTTCATTTATAAAATCATATAGGATATCAATCGATTGATGGAATCCTTTGATATCATATAATAGGGCCGGTTGTTGCGGACTGTAAGAATACGATATTATAATATGCTGGATTTCATTCGGTAGATTCCGTATTTTTCTTTGAAATGTGGATAACATAGCTGTTTGTTTATATAAATAAAATATATTTATATATCAATATTATTTACCATTGGATTCGTTCATATTTTTTAAGAATAATATCAATATTTTTATTATTTTTATTTATAAACCATTTTTTATATTTACTATCCCAAATTCCTCCAAGTTTTTTAACTTCATCTTTTTCATTAAAGTTAACATATAAATATATATTGCCGCTACAATATAAATCTATATCACATGGTTTACAAATATTTTTACTTATTATATTTGTTTCTCTTACACATAATGGAGTATCGCGTGAATTACATCTATTACAATTAACATATTCAGTATTAGAATTATATCCACATCCAGAACAGCCAATATGAATAATTTTATATTCTTCTGTTGATAAATTCATTCGTTTTACAAAAAATGGCCAATCAGATTTACAACTTATACAAGTTTTATTAGTTCTATTATAATCATAATGATCTAACGAAGCAATATATTTTATTTGGATTGGTATATCTTTTTGGTGTAAAATCCAATCTATATCTAAATAATATACTCCAATACCACACTGAGCATATTCGTTCTCATTTATAAAATAATGATTTGAAGAATTATAAATTAATCGAATACAATATTCTTCATATTTATCATCAGTATCCTCATATAAAATTAAATCAAAAATTTCATTAGTAAATTCACTTTTGACATTTTTTTTTACACCAGCAAAATCTTTATCATGAAATGAAAAAGGTGGTATGTTGAATCCTCCAATTTGAAACCAATTATATAAAATATCTAATGCTTCTTTCTTCTTTTCAATATTTACTATTTCTTCATGGATACAAATATCACATTTTTCAGACCTAATACAATTTATTTTTATTGAAGTTATATTTGTATCATTAACATTTTGTATTAAAGATAAAGCATCTAATTCGAACCATGGCTCCGGTCGATTTTCATTTTTAGTTTTATGTCTATGACATATTTCAAAAATACATACTATTTCTCCATTATCAATATATGCAATATCCGCGATTTTTGGACCATTATATTCAAATCTATATTCTAATTCTATAGAAGAAGTATTTGTAATTGATGGTATTTCATATTCTTCATTATTTTTACAATGATAACATTTTCTAATAAATGACATACATATATTTTTTTCCAATAATGTTTTCAATAATAATTTTGCGTCTTTATGTATTTGACTTTCTGTTGGAGAACTATAATGATGACATGGGTTTATAGTATCTATCTTGTGTCTAAAATGATGAACTCGTACATTTCCTTTACATATTATTAAATCTTTATGACATTCTACACAAGAATATTCGTCTATTTTATTTGCTATTTTGGGGTAAATATATTCTCCAGTTTTTTTATTAAGTGCACCAAGTGGTATAGTTGTCATATATAATATCTTTGTATTCAATTTAATTCCTTTATGAATAATAAGGTCTTATAATATATTTTTATTTAAAATATATCTAAGTGATGGGATAGTGAAGTAGAACCACGTATGAATCCGTTCATAGAACCCACTATAGAAAAATAACCTTCTTGGTTCTCTCATCATATCTTCCGACTTCGACCAATTCGCCCCTCTTTTCCTTCGCCTTCTTATAACTTTCCATGTCATAAACAACCAATGATTTCTTATCGACGGCATAACTAACCTCTTCCACCTTAACAGCCATATAACTCCTCTTTTCTTTTGCTTGAGCAGGTTTTTCTTGACTATCGCGTTCCAAAGTAGGATAAGAAGCAAAACTCTGGGGCTCGACTTCCCCGAATCCATAGCACACGAGCGGTTCTTCCGGATTGTTATTGTAAAGAGAACAATCCATCGCCGTCTCTTTAACAACAGTCAAAATCTGTTTCGTAATCGAATCTTTTATATGAGCTATCTCCAACAAATACTGGTCCGTCGTAAAAGGAATACGTTCCATGATTTCGCGCCCCCGTTTTTCGTCATGAACACCATACGCCAATTTACTTAAATCGTTTATTTTCAATTCCAGATTTTTTTCTACTTGTTCCGGAGTTGCCCTACACAAATAAATGAAGATTTCAACGGTTCTCAACTCTTCCGGTAAATCCTCATGACTGCAAATACGCCTAGCACGACCTACCACTTGGTCCACACGCACCATATTCCAATAGGGCTCCATGATATGGACGTATCGAGTATTACGCAAGTTGATACCTTCTGCTCCAGAAGCCGTAATCATTAATACCTTTATGACCTCTCCGTATAAGTTATCGGCATTACGTTCTCGCAGCCTTTCAACGATGGATGGCGGAACTATGTGCCAAGAACCATTGTAAATATTACGAACAATATCCTTCTCTTCGGCCGTTTCAGTTCCTGTATAAAGGGCAAATCTCGGTTTTTCGGGGTCCTTATCCCAATCGACTATTTCCCATTGATTATCCTTCTTGACCAATTTGAATTCTACGAATCCATTCGCTTCCAAAACCAATTTAAATAACCCAATTCCTTCGAGAGAACGGAATTGACTGTATAGTAAATGAAGTCCCCGGTTCTCTTCGGTTTTTATATTACGCAAGATTTGTAAGTATTTCGGACTATACAATCCTAATTGGTCTTCTGTTAGATATTCTTTGGAACGCCTTCTATCGGGGTCGTATCTCAAGAAATCATATGCGTCACGTATTTGGGATTCGGCTGCTATTTCTACTTTTGGGACACCCTCAATCGCTTTACTAACTTCAGCACCAAGTTCTTCCTTGTCGATCACGCCTTTTTTCGCGCCTTTTGTCAAGCCTTTAGCAACAAGTTTCACAAGAGGGTTTTCCTCGTCGACACCCGGTTTGTTTAAGACCGATACTATTTCTTTAGCTAAGCCTTTTGACAATTCATTTGCTTCAGGATCTTCCTCTTCAAAATATTCGTCAGCATTCGTCGCCAAGTCGTATTTCGAATGACCACGTGGTCTTGGATGTTCTGCTGGAAAAATGAAATTACACGCCGACCTAGAATAAATACGATATGTGCTCGCCTCTTTTTCATCCTCATCCACTTTTTTTGTTTTCTTCTTTCGCCGTTTTTTTTCCTCTCGCTCTTCTTTACGTATTTTTTCGTATTCTTCGAATTGATAATCGCTCATATCTATGTTGACAATATTGTAATTCGAACCAGCAGGGGTTTTCACGAAGGCTGGTAATAAGGATTCTTGAGCCGACCTGAAATAGGATGTAAGACCCAATATACGGCGTTTAAGAAGGTCTATATTAATTAATTCTCCTTTTTCTCCATTAATAAAGTTCT